>JAABUQ010001141.1_pt1 | contig 59291 bp, 53 predicted proteins | sample 5560001 | NCBI WGS metagenome assembly JAABUQ01 (sample SAMN10711888, study PRJNA513371) | rock metagenome | isolation source: Antarctica rocks | place: Antarctica: Victoria Land, Finger Mt nord | collected 2015-12-18
CCCTGTTCACCACGCCGGTCGTGTACATCTACATGGACAAGCTGAGCCGCCTGGCCGGCCGCGGCCGGGTGCGCAGGCCGGCCGTGCAGGCGGCAGGCTGAGCCGGATCGACCGATGGCCGGCAGCTTTGTCGGCCGCTGGACCATGATCGTAACACATGGCAGGATCTACCGGATTGACACGGGCGGTTGCGCGGATGCGATCGAAGCAGGGTTTGGCTTCATGGCCGGCGCCATAGTGAGCCTCAGCTCGGACGGATAGCTGTAGTTGGCGCCGCTGGCGGCATCGACGATGAGGCCGATGCCGCCGCCCAACAGGAGATTACCGAAAGTCGTGCCGCCGAATGACGCAGTCTGCGACACGGCAGCAGGACGGAACCCGTCTTTTTCACAGGTGACGGTCAGGTCATTCTTACTCTTGTCGATGCGCAAGCTACCTGGCGTCGGGTTGATCATGCCGAGACGGGTGCCCGCCCGATCGACCGCGCATTGTGCGCCTGCCGGGTCCGTCGAGACCGTAAGGTTCTGGTTGGAGCCGTTGACGATGGTGGCACAAGCCGGGAACAACCCGACCAGGGACAGGACTATGCAGGTGCGTATTGAAGTCATGCCGCTGGGCTCCGTCGAGATCCAATCGGCCGCCCGTGCGGCATTGAATAACGAAGTCACAGATGTCTCACGCCTGCGTTAAGAGCAGATGAAGAAGCCTCTCTTGCCAGAGCGAGATGACGCCGATCTAGGTCATACCGGTCGCCCCGTAGGGCGGCTGGTATCAGTGGCCGGGTGGCGCCGATCCGCCGCCCTTGCGGCCCTTCAGCAGCCAGCAGAACGGCACCACCGCGAAGCAGACCAGGGCGAAGGTGAGGAACGTGTCGTTGTAGGCCAGCGCCGAGGCCTGTCGCGTGAACTGCCGGTAGATCTGATGGTCGATCCCGCCCGGGATCGCGCTCGGCGCGCGGCCGAGCTGTCGCAGCAACATGCGCGTGTGCGCGTTGAAGTCGTTGAACGGCTGGTGGAACGGGGTCATCCAGTGGACCGAGTAGGCCTCCCGGATTTGCGTCCGCTCGGTCACCCGCGACGTCGCGCAGGAGATGCCGATCGAGCCGAACACGTTGCGCATCATCGCGAACAGCGCGGACGCGTCGCCGTTCAACTCCTTCGGCAGGGTCTGGTAGGTCACCACGCTAATCGGTACGAACAGGAAGGCGAGCGCCGCCGCCTGCGCCATGCGATACTGCACCAGGGTGCGGAAATCGACGTTCAGCACCAGGTGCGCCGAGTACACCAGCGAAATGCCCAGCATGGCGTAGCCGAACGCGATGACGTAGCGCGGCTGCACGCGCTTCATCGCGATGTTGACGAACGGGATCAGCACGATGATCCCCAGCGCGCCGGGCGATAGCACCAGGCCCGCGAGGGTAGCGGTGTAGCCGATGACCTGCTGGGCGAACTGCGGCACCAGCACGGCCGACGAGTAGAGCGAGAACCCCAAGGTGGCGATCAGCAAGGTGCCGACGGCGAAGTTGCGGTCCGCGAACACGCGCAGGTCGACCACGGGGCGCTTGACCGTCAGCAGCCAGCCGATCGCCCCGAGTATCCCGGTCACCGCGAGGAAGGCCAGGATGCGTATGAAGGGCGAGCCGAACCAGTCGTCGTCCTCGCCGCGATCCATCATGACCTGCAGGCAGCCGAGTCCCAGCGTGATGAGCGACAGCCCGACCACGTCGATCGACGCGTGGCGCTTCCGTGCCCACGGCGGATCCTCGACGAGGGCCGCCACGGCGAGCAGGCCGGCGATGCCAATCGGCACGTTGATGAAGAATACCCAGCGCCATGAGAAGTTGTCGGTGATGTAGCCGCCGAGGGTCGGCCCCAGCGCGGGCGCCACGACGGTCGCGATCGCGGTGATGGCGAATGCGCCGGACCGCTTGGAGGGCGGGAACGTGTCGAGGATGATGGATTGCTGGTTGGGCTGCAGCCCGCCGCCGAAGAACCCCTGCAGCAGGCGGAAGATGATCAGCTCCGGCAGGCTGTTGGAGATGCCGCACAGGAACGAGCACACCGTGAAGGCGCCGATGCAGATCATGAAGTAGCGCTTGCGTCCAAGCACCCGGCCGAGCCAGCCCGAGATCGTCAGCACGATGCCGTTTGCGGCGAGGTAGGAGGTCAGCGCCCAGGTGGCGTCGTCGTAGGAGGTGGAGAGGTTGCCCGCGATGTGCGGCAGCGAGACGTTGACGATGGTGGTGTCGAGCACCTCCATGAAGGCCGCCACGGTGACCACGACCGCGATCAGCCATGGGTTGTGGGTGGGCTTCCAGGCCTGCGCGTCGCCGCCGGATCCGCCGCTCATTTGACCGTCACCGTCGGCTCGACCGACACGCCGAGCGGCAGCGGCTGGTTCGGGTCGAGGCCGTCGTCGATGACGATCTTGACCGGGACGCGCTGCACGATCTTGACGAAGTTGCCGGTCGCGTTCTCCGGCGGGAAGGCGCTGAACTGGCCGCCGGAACCCTTCTGGACGCTGTCGACATGGCCGGACAGCTTCATCCGCGGATAGGCGTCCACCGACATGCTGACCGGCTGGCCGGGACGTATGCGCACCAGCTGCGTTTCCTTGAAGTTGGCGACGATCCAGACCTCCGGCTCGACGATCGAGAACAGCGACTGGCCGGACTGCACGTAGTTGCCGCGCTCGACGTTGCGCTGCGCGATCCAGCCGTCATGCGGCGCACGGATCACCGTCCAGCCGAGGTTGAGGCCCGCGGTCAGCAGCTGCGCCTTGGCCTGCGCCAGCGCGCCGGCCTGCTGGGACACGCGCGTGCCGGCGGTGCCGACATTAGACTCCACCGGCGTGTTCTGCTCGACCCGGCCCTGCGCCTGCTGCAGCTGGCCCTCTGCCTGCTGCATCTGCGCCGTGGACTGGTCGATCGCCTGCTGCGAGGTCGCGGCGCGGGCGATGCCGTGCTGGCGCTTGTATTCGGCCTCGGCCTGGAAGGCCTGCCCCTGGGCGATAAGCAACTGCCCCTGCGCCTGCTTGAGCTGGCCGGGGAAGTCCTTCTTGGCTACCTCGACCGAGAACCTTGCCCCTTCGAGCTGGCCCCTGGCCTGGTCGAGCGTCGCCTGCGCGGTGTCGCGGCTGGCCTGGTAGTCGCGCGGGTCGATGCGCATCAGGACCTGTCCCTGATGCACGAACTGGTTGTCGTTGACGTCCAGCTCGGTCACGTAGCCGGCGACGTGGGGGGCGATGGTGATGGTGCGCCCGGCGGTGAAGGCGTCGTCGGTGCTTTCCTCGAAACGGGTGGTCCACCAGTAGAAGAAACCGCCGACCACCACCACGACGATGAAGGTGAACAGGCCGAGCCGGACCCAGGGCCGTGATCTGGCGCGTGCCGCGTCGCGCTTGCGGTCCTGCTCCTGCTGCTTCTTCTGGTCGTCGTCCTGCTTGGCGTCTCCGGAAGCGTCGTTATCGGCCATTCCTGCCTCCAGCCCAAACCCGAGGTGCGGCGCCGGCGAGACGGCTGACCGATCCGTTCGGTCAGTTTCTGGCACGAACCGTCCCAGGCGGCAACCGTCGGCGCCACCGGTCCCGAGGTGCAGCCGGCAATCTCCCAGGCGGGGGTTACATTATGTGCGGTGCCGCACAGACCGCGGTTACAGTGCGGCTTCATCCTTGGACTTCCGCAACCAACCCCGAGGATTCCGTAATGCCCCCGAAGTCTGCCCTGCTTGTCAAGGCGAGTGTTCTCGCCCTTTGCATCGCCACCGGCACGACCGCCGGCGCCCACGCGCGTGGCCATGGTGGCTGCGGTGCGCCGCGCCTAGACGAGGTCCTCGCTCCGGTGCCGCTCGGCGTCGCGCAGAGGCAGCAGATCCGCGCTATCCGCGTTGCCGCCCGCGCGCAGGCGGCACCCCTGGTCGCACAGGTGCAGGCGGTGCGCCAGCAGATCGCCACCACCTTGCTCTCGTCCGGCACCGTCACCGAAGCGCAGATGGTCCCGCTCGTGCAGCAGCGGGAGGCGCTGCGCCAGCAACTCGACCGCAGCCACATGCAGACGCAACTGGCGATACGCAACGTGCTGACCGGCACCCAGCTGGTGCAGGCGGCGAGCGTGCAGGCCGAGCTGAGCCTGCTGCGTCAACGGGAATGCGCCATCACCACGCCCGCTCGGGGCTGACGGGCGGTTTCCGCCTCAGCCGGGCCGCATCAGCGCGCGATAGGCGAGCTGGTCCTCGGTCATGCGCAGGAACACCGCATACTTGCGGTCGTGGAAGGCGCGTGCCTCGGGATCGGGCTCGATGATGCGGCCGGCCCGGGTCATCGCCGCCATCCCCGCCTGGATGGAGCCGTAGGCGCCGCCCGCGACCGCACCCAGCACCGCCGCCCCGAGCAGCACCGCCTCCGGCTCCTCGGGCAGCACGATGCGGCAGCCGGTGGCGTCGGCGTGCTCGCGCAGGAACACCGGGTTCTTGGTGAAGCCGCCCGAAGCAAGGATGGTATCGATGCGGTAGCCGGTGCGGTTCAGCGTCTCGATGATATGCCGGGTGCCGTAGGCCAGCGCCTGCAGGGTCGCCAGATAGAGGCGCGCGAGGTCGTCCGGACCGGCGGACAGGCTCAGCCCCGAGATCATACCGCGCAGGCTGGAGTCCGCACGCGGCGAGCGGTTGCCGTGGAAATCAGGATCGACGTGCAGGCCCGCGGCCAGCATCGAGGGATGTGCGCCCGCATCCGCCTCGGCCAGCTCATCGAGGCGGGTATTCAGCAACTCGAAGATCGAGCCGCCCTGCTCGGCGAGCGCCGGGTAGGCCGCGTGGGTCTGCACGACGTGGTCGACCAGGCTGCCGACCGCGGACTGCCCGGCCTCGTTGAGCCACAGCTCCGGGATCATGGCCGAGAAATACGGCCCCCAGATGCCGGGCACGAAGCGCGGCTCCGGCGAGACCGTCATGTGGCAGCTCGAGGTGCCGCCGACCAGGGCGAGCCGACGGTCGAACATGGCGCCCCCGCCTTCGTCCACACCACCCGGTAGGGTCACGCCGATGGTGCCGATGCCGCCGGCATGGGCGTCGATCGCCGAGGTGCCGACCGGGATGCCTGGCTTCAGGCCGAACTCCGCCGCCGCGCGCGCATCCAGGCCGCCGCCCTGGGGCGTGCCGATCGGTAGAACCTCGCGGCCGATGCGCGCGAAGCCCTCGTCGGCGAGCACGTCCAGGCCGATGCCGCGGAAATAGGTCTCGTCCCAGCGCCGCTCATGGCCGAGATAGGTCCACTTGCACACGGTCGAGCAGAGCGAACGCGCCTCCGAGCCGGTGGCGTGCCAGGTCAGGAAGTCGGGCAGGTCGAAGAACAATGCGGCGCGCTGCCAGCTCTGCGGCAGGTTCTCGCGCAGCCAGAGCAGCTTGGGCGTCTCCATCTCCAGGGAGATGCGGCCGCCGACATAGCGCAGCACGTCGTACTCGCCCGCGTTGATATGCTTGGCCTGCGCCTCGGCACGGTGGTCCATCCAGACCACGACGTTCTGCGCGTCGGCGCCGGTCGCACTCACGCTGACCGGCGCGCCCTGCGCATCGACCGCGACCAGGGAGCAGGTGGCGTCGAAGCCGATGCCCGCGACGCGCACGTCGCCGCTCCGGGCCACGGCCTCGCGCACGCAGGCGCAGACCGCACGCCAGATGTCGTCGCTCGACTGCTCGACATGGTCGGCACTGGGCCGCCAGGTCCGGATCGGCATGACGTGACGGCCGAGCGCGCGGCCGTCCGCGGTGAACACGCCGGCCCTGGCGCTGGTGCTGCCGACATCGACGCCGATGAAGGCGATGGCTCTGGCTTGGCTCATTGGCTCCCTTCCCGTCCCGTGCGGGTCACGTCCGCCGAAATTCGGTATCGTACCGCCGCAGGGGCGTCCATGACGCAGGATGCGCCGGAGCGGCAGGCCGGGCAACGCCGCGCGACGGGCCGGAAGCCTGGCGCCCGGCAGCCTGGCGCCCGGCAGCCTTGACCCCGGTCACCGGCTCTGATCTCGTACCGCCAACGAGAACAAGCGACCGGAAGGACCGCTCCATGTACCTGGAAAAATACAAGCTCGACGGCCGCGTCGCGGTGATCACCGGTGGCGGCCAGGGGATCGGTTATGCCTGCGCCCAGGCGCTGGGCGAAGCGGGGGCCACCGTCGTTCTGGCGGAGATCGACGCCGCGCGCGCGTCCCAGGCCGCCGCCAGCCTCACCGCCCTGGGCATACGGGCACACGCGGAGACCGTCGACGTGACGAAGTCGGCCGATGTCGCCGCCCTCGCCGCACGCATACGCGACACCCACGGCACGCCGCACATCCTGGTCAACAACGCCGGCATCGCCAAGAGCGACGTGCGCGCCGAGGACACCAGCGACGCGCATTGGCGGCTGCACATGGACGTCAACCTCGACGGCGTGTTCTGGTGCTGCCGGGAATTCGGCCGCCTGATGCTCGAGGCCGGCCGCGGCGCGATCGTCAACATGGGCTCGATGTCGGGCGAGATCGTCAACAAGCCGCAGCCACAGAGCTTCTACAACGCGTCGAAGGCGGGCGTGCACCACCTGACCAAATCGCTCGCGGCGGAGTGGGCCAGTCGCGGCGTGCGGGTGAACGCGGTAGCACCGACCTACATCGCGACGCCGCTGACGCTGTTCGGCAAGGAGAACAAGGAGATGTTCCAGACCTGGCTGGACATGACCCCGATGGGTCGGCTCGGCGAGCCGGAGGAGATCGCCTCGACCGTGCTGTTCCTGGCCTGCGATGCCTCCAGCTTGCTCACCGGCAGCATCGTGCTGGCCGACGGCGGCTACACGAGCTGGTGATGGCGGCTGACCGGTTCACCGGTCAGCCGATATGGGCCCGGCGGGAACTGCCCGCCGGGCCTCACCGTCAGCGGCTCTTCTGGTAGAGCTTGGTCGCGATCTCGAAGATCTCCTCGGGTGCGTAGTCCGGAGCGAAGGCTCCGTAGTTGCCGACCAGCTCCGGGATCTTGCCGCCGGTCGGATGACCGTCGACGAGCTCCAGGTGGCCCGGCGGATCGCCCGGCAATGCCACCTCGTCGTTCGACCAGACGCCGGCCGCCTCATGGTAGTCCGCGGGGCTGAAGCGGTACAGCCGGCGATGGCTGCCCTCGTTGAGGTACTTCTGGCACTCCGGGACGCGGTCGAGGTTGATGTTCGGCGTCGGCAGCATCTTCTCGATCTGCACACCGGTGAGCTTCTTCAGCGCCAGCGCGTAGGCGTGGGCGTGAACCGAGCCGCGCACCAGCAGGTAGCCGCAGACCTCGCGCCCGGTCGGCTCGGTCATCGTCTCGTACACACGCAGCTTGTGGATACGTGCGCCACACTCCAAGTGGAAGTTGTGCAGCAGGTCGATAATCACGTTGCCGGTGGTGGTCACCATGTCCATGTTCCAGGACGCGGCGTTGCTGTTCATCGGCATCGCGCCGCCGCCGTTGCTCAGGAAGCTGCCGGCGAGACGGACATCCTGCATCGCCGCAAACGGCGCTTTGGAGATGTCCACGTTCTCAGTGGTGTCGCCCGGGCCTGCGTTCAGCATGGAGACGCCGGTGCTGACCAGCTCGACGTGGCCCAGCTCCTCGGCGAAGATGCTGGAGACCAGGCTGTAGAATGGCCGTAATTTAGACTTGTTACGAAAATTGAAACTCTGGAACATATAGTTTCCGAGCGTAGACATCTCGCCGTACTTGCCGCCGAGAAGCTCCTGCAGAGCGGCCGCAGCGTTCGGCTCCGGCTTCTTCGGCTCCGGCAGCTCCGCCTGCAACCTGTCGATCCTCATGAACATGATGCTCAACCCTCCTGCTTGTATCCCTACCGTGGGGCATACGGCTTGGCGGAAAGCTAGTTCCAAGAGTACTGAGTCTTCATCCAGCGCGAGCTGACGACCGGAAACTGGTTCGGTCCTGCTTGACGTGGCAGCGTCGATGGTCAGCATGCCTGAATGTTCGTGCAAGGACGGGAGACGCCCTGGTCGGAGCGGATCAAGAAAAGGCCGAACACGACCGGGAGGTTCAGCGATGGAGCCAGTTTCGAGGCGAGCGGCGCTCGGCATGTCGATCACCGGAGGCCTTCTGGCCGCGGCCCAGGCGATACCAGGGCGTGCGCAGACCCTGCCCGTATCGCCCCCTTCGGGAGTCCCCGACATAGAGGCACATCGCAAGCTCGTCGAAGCGGCACGTAGTGGATCTCCGGAAACCGCATCCCTCATCGAGCAGCTGTTTCCCAAACTGAAAGCTGCTCGGCAGGCCTGGGAGCCACCCGAAAAACGATCCGGCGCCACCACCGGGACCGCAACATGGGGATCCGCCCTGAGCAATGATGCGGCGACCGTATGGGACCAGGACTTCCTGTTCCTGACGGCATACGGCCAGCCGGTAACGATCAGGATCGACGAGCAGCCGGAGACGCCCATGCATCCAGTAGCCGGGACCGACTACTGGCTCCATCTCGATCAGCTCAGGCCTGGGGCGACACACAACTATACCTATCGTGCGGGCGAACGAAATCTCGGCTACTCGACGGTCGCCGGGTACGACATGGACAGCTACCCGATCGTGGGTGCGCCACGCGGTGCGCTCTCATCGATGAGAACCGTCACGAGCCGGATCTATGGCGGCGCGATGACGGACTACTGGCTGTACTCGAATCCAGGGATCGATCAGGCGAACGGGGCGCCGCTGATGATCTGGTTCGACGGTGAGGACCACGTCGGTGATCAGGACTGGCGCGGGCTGCGCCTGCAGGTCGTGACGGACAACCTCGTCCATCAGAAGCGCATCCCGCCGATGGTGCACCTGCTCATCCAGCCAGGCCGCGGCGGCACGCCTCAGGACAGGCAGTTTCCCGACCAGGGGCAGGACAATGGCATGCGGAGCCTGCAGTACGATACGGTATCGGATCTGTTCGGCCGGCACCTGCTCGAAGAGGTGTTCCCGGATGTCGAGAAGCAGGTCAAGCTGAGGCAGGATGGATACTCGCACGGCGCCGCGGGCCACTCGTCGGGCGGAATCGCCGCCTTCAAGATCGCCTGGTTCCGCCCGGACGCGTTCAATCGTGCGATGCCGAGCAACGGCAGCTTCGTCGGCCTGCAATGGCATCCCGACCGCCACCTCGATGGCGGCTACATCTTTCCTTTCCTGATACGCCGTGAACCGCGCAGGAACATCCGGGTCTGGACGTCGGAAGGGGCCAACGACATAGATGTGGACAGTGAGGGACGTCCGGACCTTTACACCGGAGGAAGCTGGCCGCTCGCCAACATCTCGATGGCCCAGGCGCTCAAGACGAAGCTCTACGACTTCCACTTCCGTTTCGGTGACGGCTACCACAACCGTGCCCAGCAGGGGCTCGACCTACCGGAGGCGCTTGCCTGGCTCTGGCGAGACTACGATCCGGCCAAGACCTCGGAAAACTTCGTGCAGGAAGCTTCCGAGCGCAACAGACCGATCTACCGGCTCAAGATAGCCAACCGAGACGCCTGGTAGGGCTTCAGAGTGCCCGCAATCGCCAAACGTCCAGTACCATGATCAGATTGAAGTTGAGCGGGCATGGGTCGTCGGATCTCGGAGTCTTGTCCGGCAGATACGCTACAGCTGCAATGCCTGTGTGCGCACCAGGCGTGCATACAGCCCGTCCAGTTCCAGCAGCTCGGCGTGGGTGCCGCACTCCGCGGCGCGGCCGTCGCAGAGGGCGACCACCAGGTCCGCCGAGCGCACGGTCGAGAGCCGGTGCGCGATCACGATGGTGGTGCGGCCACGGCGCAGGCGGGCCAGCGCCTCCTGCACCGTCGCCTCGCTCTCGGTGTCGAGCGCGCTGGTGGCCTCGTCGAGCAGCAGCAGGCGCGGGTCGCGCAGCAGCGCGCGCGCCAGGGCGACGCGCTGGCGCTGGCCGCCGGACAGGCGCTGGCCGCCGGTGCCCACGCGTGTCTCGAAGCCGTCGGGCAGCCGTGCTATGAACTCCTCCGCGGCGGCGGCGCGGGCCGCCTCGCGCACCGCCTGGTCGGTGGCCTGCGGGCGCCCCATGCGTATGTTGGCCGCGATCGAGGTGTCGAACAGCAGCGTGTCCTGGCTGACATAGGCGATGGCGCCGCGCAGCTCGGCGATGCGCAGGGCGCGCAGGTCGATCCCGTCGAGCAGGATACGGCCGCCGCCGACGTCGTGCAGGCGCGGGATCAGCGACATCGCGGTCGACTTGCCGGCGCCGGAAGGTCCGACCAGGGCCACCGTCAGTCCCGGCTCGGCCTCGAAGTCCAGGCCGCGCAGCCCGTCGCGCCCATCTGGATAGGTGAACGACACGTTCTCGAAGCGCAGGTGGCCGCGCCCGGGCGGCAGCGGACGCGCGTCCGGCGCGTCGGATACGTCCGGCGGCTCATCGATCACGCCGAAGATGCGCACCAGCCCGGCCAGCCCCTCCTGGATCGCGGCGTTCAGCGAACCGAGCGCGCGCAATGGCCGCGAGGCCAGCAGCAGGGCGGCGACGAAGCCGGAGAAGTTGCCAAGCGAGCTGCCGCCCATCGCCGCGCGCCAGCCGGCGAAGCCGAGCACAGCGGCGACGGCGGCACCCCCCAGCACCTCCAGCACCGGGTCGACGCGAGCCCGGCCGCGGGTGATGCGCAGCAGCGAATGGTGCAGCAGGTCGAAGGAGCGCCGCGCGCGATCCTCCTCGGCCTGCTCGAGGCGGTAGACGCGCACGGTGCGGGCTTGGGCAAAGCTCTCGTTCAGGAGCGTCGCGGTGTCGCCGATCTGCTCCTGCATGCCGCCGGAAGCCCGCCTTATGCGCTTGCCGATGCGCTGGATCGGCAGCGCCGCGACCGGATACAGCAGGGCCGCGATCAGGCTCAGCTCCCAGTCCATGTAGAACATCGAGGCCATTAGCCCGACCACGGTGACGCTGTCTCCCAGCGCGTTGACGGCGCGTATCATCGCCTCGCGTATGGTGATGGCGTCGGTGGTGAAGCGGGCGGCGAGCTGCGCCGGCGCCTCGCGCTCGATACGCGCGACGTCGGTGCGTATCAGGTGGCCGAACATGCGGCCCTGCAGGTTGCGTATGACGATCAGCACGAGGTTCTGCACGGCGATGGTCTGGCCGTACTGCGAGGCCGCCTTGGCCGACGTGATCAACGCCACCAGCGCCGGCACCTGATACAGGATGCGCGGGTCGCGCGCCGTGAACATGTCCAGGGCACGGCTGATCACCAGCGGATACAGCGCGGTCAGGCCGGCCATCAACGCGGTCAGCACCAGCATCGCCGCCAGCCGCCCGCGATGCCGCCTGATCTCCTCGCGCCAGAGCCGGCGAAGCAGCCTCTTGCTCGCCGGCTGCAGGGCAGCGCCTGCACGCTCCGGCTGCGTGGCCGTCAGGGGCACTGCATCCATGCGCGGCGTCTAGCAGGCAGGACCGCCAGGGGGAAGAACGCCTAGATCGCCGGCGCCTCATGACGCTGGTGGCGGAGGTGCTCCAGGCAGCCATCGCGGTCGGCGACGCAGCCGCCGGCGAGCCACCAGTCGCGCGTCCCCGCCAGCAGGCGCCCGACTTCGGGACCGGCGGCGACGCCGTCGGCCAGCACGTCACGGCCGGCCAGCGGGAATGACGGACGAGGTGTTTCCGCCAGGCGGCGGCGCAGGGTGTTCCAGGCCTGCGCATCCTCTGCCGCGCCATCGCCCTGGGCCAGCCACGCGCGTCCGCACAGCAGCTCCGGCGGATGCTCGGCCAGCAACCGGCGCAGCCCGGCCGCGTCCATGTCCGGCCGTGGCGCCGGCGGCAGGCCGAGCGCCTCCAGCCTGGCGCCCTCGGCGTTGGAGAGCCGCAGCGCCTGGACCACCGGTGCAGGCGGCCCTTCGATCAGCACTGCGAGACGCAGCACCGGATCGGACGGCAGCCCCGTGTCCAGCAGCCGCGACAGCCGCGCATCCCTGACGGCTCCCGGCAGCAGGCGGCCGAGCAAGCCGAGCCCGCGCATCAGCGCCACGGTGCGCGCGAGCGCCGGGCCGGCCAGGATCCGGCGCAGCTCCGACCAGACCCGCTCGCCCGACAACCCGTCCAGCGCAGGCAGGGCGGCCTCGATCGCGGCGGTCGCGGCCGGATCCGGCGTGCCGAGCCCGTAGCGCGCCTCGAAGCGGAAGAAGCGCAACATGCGCAGCGCATCCTCGGCGATACGCGATGCGGCCTCGCCGACGAAGCGGACCCTGCCCGCCCGCAGGTCGTCCGCACCGCCGAAATAATCGAACAGGGTCAGGTCGCGGGCCAGCGACATCGCGTTGATGGTGAAATCGCGTCGCTCGGCATCCTCGCGCCAGTCCTGCGTCCAGGCCACCACGGCATGACGCCCGTCGGTCTCCTGGTCGCGTCGCAACGTGGTGATCTCGATCGGATGGCCATGCGAGAGCGCGGTCACGGTGCCGTGCGAGAGGCCGGTCGCGACGGTGTGTATGCGGGCGGCGGCGAGGCGTTCGAGCACGACCTCCGGCGGGTCCGGCGTGGCGAGGTCGAGGTCGGCGATGGCCGACCCGGCGATCAGGTCGCGCACCACCCCGCCGACCAGTCGCGCGTCCGGCAGCACCGACCAGACCTGCTCCAGCGCCGGACGCAAGGCCGCACTGCCCGGGGCCGGATGCCGCTCCAGCGGCGACAGATCGAGCCGGGTCATTCCTCGTCCGGCGGCAGCGGCCCGATCGGGAAGAACACGTTCTGGCTCCAGACGCCGAGGCAGTCCTGGCCCTGGCTGTGGCCCTTCACCGCCAGGGCCGCCAGCTCGTAATAGACCGCGCGCGAGACCCGCGCCTGGATGCCCTGGCGGCCTTCGCCGCGTACATGCAGGTAGGGAGGGGCGCCACCCATGTCGGCGCAGGTTGGACGGCGCCAGTCCACCAGCAGCGGGTGCTCGGCTCCGGCGCAAACGATCTGGTCGACGTTGGTGCGGAAGGCGAGCACCTGGTCACGACCGGAGCCGCGCCAGTCGAGCTCCACGGCGACGAAGGGCACGTCCTCCACCTCGATGGAGCCGCGCTCGGCCGGCGTCTCCAGCCAGTAGACCCCGGCATCGTCGCGCCTGAGCACGCTCGCGAACAGGCAGACCAGCGGCTTGCGTCGGATCGGCGAGCCGCGATACAGCCAGGTGCCGTCGCGCTGGATCAGGAACGGCAGCGCACCGTACTGCTGCGGCCGACGGTGGCCGCTGGTCGGGTTCGCGAGATCCTTGTCATGCCGTGCATCATGGGGGGGCTCGTCGAGATCGTGGATGCGCTGCGCGTCCCGGCGGGGAAAGCCGTGCGACGTGTCCGAGGGACCGTGGGACAGGTCTGGACGCTCAGGAATCACCGCATTTCCCATTCGCTCACGCGCTTGCACAACAGCGATATAGGGAGGCGCACCGGCTTGATGAAACCCCTGGACGTGTCAGATTGAGTTCCGGATGCGAGGGACGATGACGATATTCGAGGCTGCTGGCACTGGCGCAACAGGGCATCACGAGATCACCGCGGATGATGCCGTCGCCGCCGCCGACCGGCTCACCGGCCGCCTGGGCGAGGTGCGCGCACAGATCGGCCGGGTGATCTTCGGGCAGGAGCAGGTGGTGGCCGAGGTGCTGGTCTGCCTGCTCTCGGGCGGGCACGCGCTGCTGGTCGGCACACCGGGGCTGGGCAAGACGCTGCTGGTGCAGACCCTCGGCACGGTGCTCGGCCTGTCGCCCAAGCGGGTGCAGTTCACGCCCGACCTGATGCCCGCGGACATCACCGGCAGCGAGATCCTGGAGGAGACCCAGGACGGACGGCGCGGCTTCCGCTTCGTGCCCGGCCCGGTATTCTGCCAGCTCCTGATGGCAGACGAGATCAACCGCGCCAGCCCGCGCACGCAGTCGGCATTGCTGCAGGCGATGCAGGAGCACCGCGTCGCCGTCGCCGGCGTGGACCACCCGCTGCCGCACCCGTTCCACGTGCTGGCCACGCAGAACCCGATCGAACAGGAGGGCACCTATCCGCTGCCGGAGGCGCAGCTCGACCGCTTCATGCTGCAGATCGACCTCTCCTACCCGAGCGAAAGCGAGGAGCGCACGATGCTGCTCGCCACCACCGGGGCGCGGCTGACCAGCGCGGAGGCGGTGCTGGAGGCCGGCGAGCTGATCGCCGCCCAGGCGCTGGTGCGACAGCTTCCGGTCGGCGAGCGCGTGGTGGATGCGATCCTGCGCCTGGTGCGCAGCGCCCGGCCGGAGAGCAGCGGCGACGCCAGGCTGTCGCGAGACGTCGCCTGGGGGCCAGGACCGCGCGCGGCGCAGGCGCTGATGCTGGCCTGCCGGGCGCACGCCCTGCTGCAGGGGCGGCTGTCGCCGAGCATCGACGATATCGCCGCCCTGGCCCAGCCGGTCCTGCGCCACCGCATGGCGCTGACCTTCGCGGCACGCGCGGAGGGCGTCACGCTTTCAGGCCTGATCGACGGCCTGATGCATCGCCTGGGGTGAAGTTCCCTCGTCCTGCCTGGAGCGCGTCCTGGCGCAAGCCCGTATCGCAGCCGTCCGCAACACGCCCGACTCAGGGGACGTCGCGTCATCCCGGCCTGGCGGAGGCGCAGTCGCTTGGCGCGCGCCTGCCGGCGCTGCTGGTCGCGGCCGAGCGCGTTGCCGCCACGGTGGCGCAGGGGGTGCACGGCCGCCGTCGCGCCGGCATGGGGGACAGCTTCTGGCAGTACCGGCAGGCGCTGCCCGGAGAGCCCGCCTCGCGCATCGACTGGCGGCAATCGGCGCGTTCCAGCCGCGCCTACGTGCGCGAGACCGAGTGGGAGGCGGCGCAGACGGTCTATCTATGGCACGACGCCTCGCCCAGCATGCACTGGCGCTCGCAGGCGACGCAGCCGCTCAAGGCCGAGCGCGCCGAGCTGCTGCTGCTGGCGCTGGCCTCCCTGCTGCTGCGCGGCGGCGAGCACGTGCGACTGCTCGGGCATGGCGGCGCGCGCAGCGCGCTGGTCTCCGGCCAGAACGGCCTGCGGCACCTCGCGGCCCAGCTGCTGGTGCCCGATCCCGACAGACCCCACGGCCCGTCGGACGAGCCGGGGCTGCCCTCCAGGACGATCGAGCTGCCGCGTCACTCCCGGCTGGTGCTGATCGGCGACCTGCTGGCCGAGCCGGCGCAGATCGAGGCGCTGTTCGCGCGCCTCTCGGCGATCCCGGTGGGCTGCACCGTGCTGCAGATCCTGGACCCGGCGGAGCTCTCGCTGCCCTACGAGGGGCGCGTGCGCTTCGAGGGCCTGGAGGGCGAGACGTCGATCCTGACCCCGCGCGCGCAGGAGCTGGGCTCCGCCTACGCGGCCGCGATGGCGAGCCACCAGCAGCGCCTGGCGACGCTGTGCGCACGCTCGGGCTTCGGCCTGACCCGGCATCGCACCGACCAGCCGCCGCAGAGCGCGCTGCTGGCGCTGCACCAGGCGTTGCACCAGGTGCGCCCGCTGGCCGGCTTCGGACGCCTGGCCGGCACGGCATGATCAGAACACGATGATCCTGGCTGCCCCCCTGATGCTGCTCGGGCTGCTGGTGCTGCCGCTGCTCTGGTGGCTGCTGCGCGCGGTGCCGCCGGCGCCGCGTATGCAGAGTTTTCCCGCCATGCGCCTGCTCGCCGGCCTGAAGGCGACGCGCCAGGAAGCGCTGCGTGCGCCGCCCTGGCTGCTGCTGCTGCGCCTGCTCGCCGGCGCGCTGCTGGTGCTGGGGCTGGCGCAGCCGGTGCTGGTGCAGGCCGGGGCGATGGCGCCCGCGTCGCCTACCCTGCTGATCGTGCTCGATGACGGCTGGGCCGCCTCCGCCGACTGGCCGGCGCGTATCGCGGCCCTGGACGCGCTGCTCGACCGCGCCGGCCGTGCCGGGCAGCAGGTCCGGCTGCTCGGCACGACCGCCGACGAGAACGGCCGGATCGTCCCGCCCGGGCCGCCGATGCGGCCGTCGCAGCTGCGCGCCGCGATCGACGCCAGGCGGCCACGTTCCTGGAACACCGACCGCGCCGCCGCCGCGCGAGCGCTGGTCGGCCTCGACGGCACCGCCGGGAGCATCGTCTACCTGTCCGACGGCCTCGCGACCGCCGGCGACGCGGCCCTCGCGGCGGCCCTGCACCGGCTCGGCCCGGTCGGCGAGTGGCGTGCGGATGCCGGCCGGCTGCGCCTGCTGCTGCCGCCCGGCTCGAACGCGGACGGACTGGTGGCCCGCGTCGGCGCCCTGCCCCAGGTCACCGCGCGGCCGTTCACGGTGCGTGCCGAGGATGCCGAGGGCGGCACGCTGGCGCGCGTCGGCGGTGTCATCCCGGCCCACGCGCTGCAGGCCCAGGCACCGGTCACGCTGCCAGCCGAGCTGCGCAACCGGATCGCGCGGCTGCTGCTGGACGGCACTCCGGGACCCGCCGGCCTGCGCCTGCTCGACGAGGGCGACCGCCGGCGTCCGGTCGGGCTGATCGCCTCCGGCAGCTTCACCGACGCGCCGCTGCTGGGGCCGCTGTTCTACCTGCGCCGCGCGCTGGCGCCCGACAACGAGCTGCGTACCGGCGACGTGCCTGCTCTGCTGTCGCGCCAGCTCTCCGTGCTGATCGCGCCGGACGGCACGCTGGAAGATGTCCAGGCACGGCACCGGGTGGCGGACTGGGTGCGTGCCGGCGGCATGCTGATCCGCTTCGCCGGTCCCCGCCTCGCCGCCAGCGAGCAGGCCGATGTCGAAGCACCGGCTGATCAGGCCACGTCGATTACCCGGACGCTGCTGCCGGCGCCATTGCTCGGCGGGGCCCGCACGCTGGGCGGTGCGATGTCGTGGAGCCGGCCGGCGCGGCTGGCCCCGTTCGGCGCCGACACGCCGTTCGCCGGCCTGGACGCGCCGGCCGACGTCACCGTCTCGCGCCAGGTGCTGGCCAGGCCCGCGATCGACCTGGATGCACGCAGCTGGGCGCGGCTGTCGGACGGCACCCCGCTGGTCACCCACGCTGGCCTCGGCCACGGGCAGGTCGTGCTGTTCCACGTGACCAGCACGTCGGACTGGTCCACGCTGCCCTTCTCCGGCCTGTTCGTGCAGATGCTGCACCGGCTGGTGCAGCGCTCCGTCGGGCAGGGCGCGCAGGCCGGCGATGCGGTGCTGTCGCCGGTATCGACGCTGGACGGCGATGCGGTCGCGGTGGCGCCGCCGCCCGCCGCCCGCGGCCTCGCGGCGCACGCGTTCGGGCAAGTCGCGGCCTCGGCGGTGCATCCGCCCGGGCTGTACGGGCCGCCATCCGACCGCCGCGCGCTCAACGCCGGCGACGCGCTGCCGCCGCTGGCCGCCTCGGCGCCGTTCGGGGCGGCGTCGGACCTGGCCGGCCGGCTGCCGGACCGGCCGCTCGGCCCGTGGCTGCTGGCCGCCGCCCTGGTGCTGCTCGCCGTCGAGCTGGTCGCGACCCTCAGGCTGCGCGGGCTGCTGCCGCCGGTGCCCGCGCGGGCAGCGCGACCGATGCTGGCCCTGCTCGCCGCCGGCGGGCTGGCGTGGAGCCTCGGGATATCGGCGCATGCGCAGGACGCTCCCCCCGCCGCGCTGCAGACCCGCCTGGGCTACGTGGTGACCGGCGACGCGCAGGCCGACAGCGTGTCGCGCCAGGGGCTCAAGGGGCTGTCCAGCTACGTCAACGCGCGCACCTCGGCGATGCTGGGCCATCCGGACGCGGTGCACCCGGGCCAGGACGACCTCGCCTTCTACCCACTGCTGTACTGGCCGATCACCCAGGGTGCTACCGCCGAGCCGGCCGCGATCGCGGCGCTGAACGGCTACATGAACCGCGGGGGCATCCTGCTGATCGATACCAGGGGCAGCGATGCCGGCGGCGGCAGCTTCACCGGCCTGGGTGCACCCGGCCCGCAGGCGCTGCGCCAGGCGATCAGCGGGCTCGACATCCCGCCGCTGGCGCCGGTGGATAACCGCCACGTGCTGTCGCACAGCTTCTACCTGCTGCACGCCTTCCCGGGCCGCTACGTCGGCGCGCCGGTGTGGGTGGCCGCATCAGGGGAGCAGGGCAACGACAACGTCAGCCCGCTGATCATCGGCGGCAATGACTGGGCCTCGGCCTGGGCCACGGACGCGTCGGGAAACAATCCCTACGCGGTGATCCCCGGCGGGGAGCGGCAGCGCACGCTGGCCTACCGGTTCGGGGTGAACGCGGTGATCTACGCGCTGACCGGCAACTACAAGTCGGACCAGGTGCACGTCCCGGCGCTGCTGCAGCGGCTCGGCGAATGAACCCCTTCCCGCTGGCGCATGTCACCTCGCTGGGCTGGATGCCGTTGCTGCCGGCCTGGCTGCTGGCCGCGGTCGGCATCCTGTGCGTGCTCACCCTGGGACTGGCCTTCGCGCGCCGGGCCAGCGGCACCCTGTGGCGGCTGCTCGCGACGGGGCTGCTGCTGCTGTGGCTGGCCGGGCCGCATCTGGTGCGCGCGAGCTGGCAGGAGCTGCCGCAGACGGCGCTGCTGGTGGTCGACCAGACCGCCTCGATGGCGGTCGGAAAGCGCGGCCAGGTGGCGGCACGCGCGGCAGCTTCACTACGCACCGCGGCACGGCAGCTCGGCGGCATCGCGCTGCGCACGGTGCTGGTACCCGGTGGCGTCTCCGGCGGCACCAGGCTGTTCGAGGCCATCGCGCACGCGAGCGCCGACATCCCGGCCGGACAGCTCGCCGGCGTGCTCGCGGTCACCGACGGCCAGGTGCACGACGTGCCGGCGACGCTGCCGGACCGTCTTGCCGGCGGCAACCGGTCCGGCCAATCTGCGCGCCCGGTGCCCGTGCAGGCCCTGATCACGGCGTCCGGCGAGCAGACCGACCGCCGGCTGCGCATCCTGCAGGCGCCGCCGTACGCGATCATCGGGCACGACGCGACGCTTCGCGTGCAGGTCGAGGACCTCGGCGTCGCGGCGAACGACGGAGCGCACGCCACGCTGCGGCTGCGTCGGGACGGCGAGCCGGCGATCGTGCGCGAAGTGCCGGTCGGGGTGCCGCAGGATATCACCCTGCCGGTCAGCCATCCCGGCCCGACATTGATCGAGCTGGAGGCGCAGGCACTGCCCGGCGAGGTCTCGACGCTGAACAATCGGGCGGTGCTGCAGATCAACGGCGTGCGCGACCGGCTGCGCGTGCTGCTGGTGTCGGGTGCCCCGAACCAGGGCGAGCGGGTCTGGCGCCGGCTGCTCAAGGCCGACCCGGCGGTCGACCTGGTGCATTTCACCATCCTGCGTCCGCCCGACAAGGACGACACCACGCCGCTGAACGAGCTGGCGCTGATCGCCTTTCCCACACGCGAGCTGTTCCAGGAGAAGATCGACAGCTTCGACCTGATCATCCTGGACGGCTTCGAGAACCGCGGCATCCTGCCGCTCGCCTACCTGCAGAACATCGCCGACTTCGTGCGCGGCGGCGGCGGGCTGCTGCTCACCGCCGGCCCCGAGTTCATCGGCCGCAGCAGCCTGCAGGACACCCCGCTCGGCGACGTCCTGCCGGCGCACGTGCCGCTGGAGGGCGGCCTGGTCGAGGGACGCTTCCAGCCGATGCCGACCCCGCTCGGCAGGCGCCATCCGGTGACGGCGGCGCTGCCGCAGATGCCGCAGGAGATCGGCAAGGGCGAGGCCGGGTGGGGGCCATGGTTCCGCGCCCTGCACGCCGACCAGTCGCACGGACAGGTGCTGCTGACCGCCCCGGACGGACATGGCGCCACCTCGCCGCTGCTGGTGCTCGACCATGTCGAGCGCGGCCGCACGGCGATGCTGCTGTCCGACCAGATCTGGCTGTGGTCGCGCGGCGAGAGCGGCGGCGGCCCGCAGGCGGAACTGCTGCGACGGGTCGCGCACTGGCTGATGAAGGAGCCGGAGCTGGAGGAGGAGCAGCTCTCCGCGGGCATCGCGCACGGGCGCCTGACCGTCACCCGCCGCTCCGTGGACGAGACCGCTTCCAGCCGCGTCTCGGTGATCGCGCCGGACGGCATCCGGAGCGCGCTGGCGCTGTCGCCCGGCACCGCGCCCGACGCTGCCGGCACGCTGTCCGCGAGCGTTGCCGCGGCCGCGCCCGGGATCTGGGAGGTCACCGACGGCACCCGCCATGCCTACGCCGCCGGCCAGCCGGAGGACCCCGAGGAGATCGCCGACCTGCGCGCGACCGCGACCAAGCTAGCCCCGATCGTGGCCCGCAGCGGCGGTTCCGTCGCCTGGCTGGGCGACGATCCGGCCTCGATCCAGGTGCCGCGGCTGCGACTGGTCGCGGCGGGCGAGGCCGCGAGCGGCGCAGGCTGGATCGGGCTGCGTCGCACCGGCGCGCACGTGGTGACCGGCTCGGAGAGCCAGGCGCTGCTGCCGGCCTGGCTGGTGCTGCCGCTGGCGTTGGCGCTGCTGCTCGTCGGCTGGAGGCGGGAGGGACGGCGCTAGAGCAAGATGCCTTTAGCTTGAACCACTTGTTCAAGCTAAAGGCATGAACTTGCTCGCCAAAATTATCTAGAGCGTGATCAACCTGGGGTGATCACGCTCTAGGGTCTGTGACCGAAGTTTCCGGGCATTTGGCTCTCTTTTGATCCGGTTCCTGGCCGTGCGACTTTGGGAGTTGTCGAGACTTCTGGAGTTGCACGGCCATGACCAGGACCAGCCTGGACGACGCCTTGTGGGCGTCGCTGATGCTGACGATGCAGCAGATCCCGCACGCATGGAAGCGCGACGAGGCGGCGCTGCTCGGCAGACTAGTGATTGATATGCTGGAAATAGCCCCAGCGTTCGGTTGCGGGTTCCGCTGCTGCCCATTTCCAGCCGCGCGTGTCCTCGCAGGCGGCGGTCAGGTAGGGGATGCGGCGCAGGCTGGTGTCCCGGCCCTGCTCCACCGTGAACAGAACCTCCTTGCATTGCGTCAGAGGCGTGTCGATCGATCGCACCACCTGCATCTCGCCATGTTCGTCGTCGAAGAGCGAGATGTCGTGTACGATCTTCCAGGACCGCTTCTCGCCAGGCCGCATCGCGCCTACCGCACCGATGATCGCGTCCTGCTCCGCACCCTGGCGAACGCGTGCGATGTACTGCTGCAGCGCATCCACTCCGGCCTTGACGCCCGCCGCGGTAACGTAGCCGACGACGGGGTTCGCCGTCACCGCGCCGGTGGAGGCGCCCACCACGGCTCCCGACACCGCGCCGACCGACCCGCATCCCGCCAGCACCAGTGCGCCGATCAGGCACAGCGGCGTCGCGCGATGGGTTGTTCCGGTGCGGTTCGGCCATATCACTGCAGCGTGCCCCAGCGTGCGGTCGCCGGTTCGGCGAGTGCCCACTTCCAGCGCGATCCATCACGACAGATGTCGGTCAGGTAGAATGCCCGGTCCAGGACGTCGCGTCGGCGATGGTCTACCGAAAATACGATCTCCTTGCACTCCAGGTCGCCGCCGCTGATCAGGCGGCTCACCGATACCTCGCCATGCTCGTCGCGCTCGATCGGGATGTCGTGCGAGACGCGCCAGGACGCGATGGCGCCGACCGGCAGGGGTCCTGCGGCGGCCGCGATCCGGTCCTGCTCGACCCGGTGGACGCGCCGCTCCGCGAAGCCGAGTCCGGTCGCGGCCAGCGACTGCGCGCCGAGGCCGATGGCGGCGGTGACGCTGCCGTTGCTGGAGACGGCACTGGCGACACCGGCGCCGGCAACCCCGCCGAGATCGGCGGTACCCTGCGTCAGCAGCGCGCCGCAGGAGCAGAGGCCGAGCATCAGGACCGCACACAAGCTGAGCCGGGCGATCTGCGGGAAGCGTGTAGTCATAGGCTCAGTCCCTGCAGATCGTCCGAGGGCGGCACCCTAATACCAGCCGCCCTGTGTAGGCAGCCGGTATCACGGGTCATGGCTTGCACGTGGCCATCCCGCTAATCCCACGTGCATATCGGTCAGCCCGGGAGGGCAGCCGGTATAGGCGCCCTGAAGCGCAGGCGGCAAGCCAAGTGGGAGAAATCAGGATCGGTGATGCTTGGCGGGCGCAGGGTGCGCGCGATTTGCGGCCGGAGACGGCGGTGCGGCGGGGTTCTGCCTGGTCTCCCGCAGCGCGTCGGTGCAGGCACCGTCCCCGACGCCGAACTGCACCGTCGGCAGGATCGCGAGCGGGAACAGCACCACGCCGAGCGCGGTCGCCGCACCGGCGCGCGCCACCACCTCGGCTCCCGGCCGGATGACGGGGCTGCCGAGCTTGCCGGTGACGTTGATCGGCCCGGGAAGCGAGGCCACGCTGAAATGCGACGAGCGGGTATCGAGCGAATAGTTCAGCGTCTGGTCGCGCAGGTTGACGTCGCCCTTCCCGATGGTGCGCGCCTCGCTGGTCTGCAGCAGGAAGGTGCGCGCCGACAGGATGCCGTCCTTCAGCGGCATGTCGGCGATGAAGCAGCGCAGCTCGGCGCGGTTCGGCAGGCCGATTGCCGAGAGCACCGCGTTGCCGACCTCGAGTCCCGCGATGTCGTGCAGCAGCGCGCTGATGTCGCCGTTGCCGGAGATGATCAGCGTCAGCCCGCCGCTGCCGTTGCCGAGCATGCTGGCGACGGACTTGCCGGTGGTGGTGAGGTCGGCCTGGCCGCCGATCAGGCCCTGGCCCTTGAAGGCGTGGGTAGCCTGCATGATTCGGGAGAGGTCGACGCGGCGGAAGACGACGTGCGCCTTGGTGCGCAGCGCGTCGCCGACCGGGTCGAGGTTGAAGTCGGACTCGATGGTGCCCTTGCCCACGTCGAAGTCGAGCGGATGCAGGGTGATCCGGCCATCCTGGATGTCGAGGTTGGCCACGATGTCGTCGAGCGGGATGTAGCGGCCTTCGATCCTCGCCCCCTTGTAGGTCAGGTGCACGTTGGCGCTGCGCAGCGTGGGCACGCTGAACGGCTTGTCGGGCAGCAGGTCGCCGTTCTTCGGCTTCTCGAGGTCCCGCTTCTGCGCCAGCCTGGCACCGGGCGACTTGGCATCGCCGGGGGTGGCGCCGATGAACCCGGCAAGGTCGTTCAGGTCGACCTTGCGCGAGACCAGGTCGGCCTTGATGTCGGGGATCCTGCCGCTGGCGTCCACGCCGATGCGGCCGCCGAGATCGCTCGAACCCACGGTGCCGTGGAAGGCGTCGAACACGATGCGGCGCTGCTGGTAGTCGAGCTTGCCGGTGACCTTGAAGGGCGGCGTATGCGGGATCGACACGCCCGTGAGCGGCAGCAGCAGCGCCATGTCCGGCCCTTCGAACACCAGCTTCAGCCGGGCGCCGCCGAAGGTCAGCGGCTGGTCGACCTCGCCGGTCAGCGCGACCTTGGTCGGGCCGTTGGCGAGATGCAGGTCCACCGGATAGGGCCTGATGCGGTCCTGCAGCGTCAGCAGCGCGCCGCCCAGGAAGCGGCCGGTGATCGGCTGGTGCGTGTAGGTGCCGTCGGCGGTGACGACGATACGGCCGCCATCGGGGTCCTTTTCGCCGGTGGTATGCGCCAGCAGCGTCATGTCGGTCTTGAGCTTCGGGTCGACGACGTGGATATGCCCGTCATGGATGCGCAGCAGCCCGAGCCGCGGCGGTGGGGCCGAACTGGTCTTCGACGATCCGGCCTGGCTCTTGAACGACCAGTTGGACGAGCCGTCGGGACGTGCGATCGCGTTGACAACGGGATGGGCGACGTCGATCAGCGGGATGTCGATGACGCGATGGCGGATATAGGTCAGCACGCCGACGCCCACCGTCAGGTGGTCGATGGTGGCGAGCGGCTCCGGGAAGCCCGGCGGGCTCTCTACGCGCACGGCATCGGCCGTCACGGTCGTGATGCGGTCGAGTCGGACGTGCAGGTGCTGGATGGTGACCTTGCGGCCCAGGGCGTTGGAAGCCTGCCGATCGACGAGCGGGATGAACCAGTCCCACTGCCAGAACACGATCAGGGCGACGATGCCGAGGAGGACGACGCCGAGCACGATCGGCCAGCGGCGCCGGCGTCCGGGTCGTGACGTCCCGCCGGCGGTGGGTGACGCTTCGGTCCCCGGCTCCGCTCTAGTCCCCGGTTCCGCCCTGGCCCCCGGTTCCGCTCTGGCCATCGTCAAATCCCTCCCGTGGCGCCACCGGCTCCCGCGCCGATCAGAAGCCCGCCACCGCGTGCGGGACGTAGTCCACTTCCAAACGCTTGATCTCGGCGGCATCGAGATCGAGCGTCAGGGCGTCGAGCGCGTCCTTGAGATGGTGCGGCTTGGAGGCGCCGATGATCGGCGCGGTGATGCCGGGCTTGGCCAGCAGCCAGGCCAGCGCCACCGCCGCGCGCGAGGTGCCGCGCACTTCGGCGACGTCTCCCACGGCGTCGATCACGCGGCGGTCGGCGTCCACGGTGCGGTCGTACAGGGTGCGGGTGAACTTGTCGGTGCGTCCGCGGTCGGTGCTGCCCTCGTCCGTTGCCGGGCGGGCCAGCTTGCCGCGCGCCAGCGGGCTCCACGGGATCACGCCGACACCCTCCTCCAGGCAGAGCCCAAGCATCTCGCGCTCCTCTTCCCGGTAGAGCAGGTTGACGTGGTTCTGCATCGACACGAACCGCGTCCAGCCGTGCTGCTTGGCCAGGTAGAGCGCCTTGCAGAACTGCCAGGCGAACATCGAGGAGGCGCCGATATAGCGCGCCTTGCCGGCCTTCACGACGTCGTGCAGGGCTTCGAGGGTCTCCTCGATCGGGGTGTGCGGATCGAAGCGGTGGATCTGGTAGAGGTCGACGTGGTCCATGCCGAGGCGCTGCAGGCTGCGGTCGATCTCGGCCAGGATCGCGCGACGCGACAGGCCGCCGCCATTGGCGTGGGCGGCCATCCGGCCATGCACCTTGGTGGCGACCACCACCTCGTCTCGACGGGTGAAATCGCGCAGCGCGCGGCCGAGGATCTCCTCGCTGGAGCCGTCGGAATAGACGTTGGCGGTGTCGAAGAAATTGATCCCCGCCTCCAGCGCCTCGCGTATGAACGGGCGGCTGGCTTCCTCGCCGAGCGTCCACTCATGGTTGCCACGACTTGGCTCCCCGTAGGTCATGCAGCCGAGGCACAGGCGCGAGACCTGCAGGCCGGTGCGGCCTAATCTGGTGGTTTCCATGGTGATGCTCCGATCAGATGCGCGACGCGGCGATCAGTCCCTTCATGCGGCGGACAACGTGGGGCAGTCCGTGCAGTATTGCCTCGCCGATCAGGAAATGGCCGATATTAAGTTCGGCGACCTCGGGGATTGCCGCCACCGGGCCGACATTGGCGAAGGTTAGACCATGGCCGGCATGCACTTCCAGCCCCCGCCCCGCCGCCAGCGCGGCGCCGTCGCGCAGGCGCTGCAGCTCGGCCGCCGGCGCCGGTGCGTCGGCGTAGCGGCCGGTATGCAGCTCGACCACCCGCGCGCCGAGCCGCGCGGCGGCCTCGATCTGCGCCGGATCGGGATCGATGAACAGCGAGACGCGTACGCCGCGGGCGCTGAGCCGCGCCACGATCGGGCCGAGCGTCTCGAGCTGGCCGGCGGCATCCAGGCCGCCCTCGGTGGTGACCTCGGTACGCCGCTCCGGCACCACGCAGCAGGCGTGCGGCGCCAGGGCCTCGGCGATCGCGGTCATCTCATCGTTGGCCGCCATCTCCAGGTTGAGCGGCACCGCGATGCCGGCGGCGATGCGGTGCAGGTCGTCGTCGCGTATGTGTCGGCGGTCCTCGCGCAGGTGCAGCGTGATGCCGTCGGCGCCCGCCTCGATCGCGGCCAGGGCGGCATCGAGCGGATCGGGATGCGAGCCGCCGCGCGCGTTGCGCAGGGTCGCGACGTGGTCGATGTTGACACCAAGGCGTGGACCAGGCGTGGGGATCATGCGGCACTCCTGTTGCGGGCGATCCGGTCGGCGAGGCGGATCGCCTCGATGAGGCTGGTCGGGTCGGCCTCGCCGCGGCCGGAGATGTCGAAGGCGGTGCCGTGATCGGGCGAGGTGCGCACGATCGGCAGCCCGAGGGTGATGTTGACGCCGCGTTCCATGTCGAGCGTCTTCAGCGGGATCAGCGCCTGGTCGTGGTACATGCAGATCGCCGCATCGTAACGGCTGCGCGCGCGCGGCGTGAACATGGTGTCCGGAGGCATCGGACCGGTCACGTCGATACCCTCCGCGCGCAGGACCTGCATCGCGGGTCCGATCAGGCTGGTCTCCTCGTCGCCCATGTGGCCGGCCTCGCCGGCGTGCGGGTTGAGGCCGGCGATGGCGAGCCTGGGCGAACCTATGCCGAAATCACGTCGCAGCGCGTCGCGCGTGGTGCGCGCCACCCGGACGATCGCCTCGCTGGTGAGCGTGTCGAGCGCGCGACGGAGCGACACGTGCACCGTCACCGGCACCACGCGCAGCGACGGGCCGGCCAGCATCATGACCTCGGCACCCGGCGTCCCGACCAGGGCGCCGAGATACTCGGTGTGGCCGGGATAGGCGAAGCCCGCCTCCTGCAGCACCGCCTTGCTGATCGGGTTGGTGACGATCCCGCGCACCGAGCCGTCGAGTGCGAGCGAGACGGCCCTGGCGATGCTGCCGGTGACGGCGGCGGCGTTGGCCCGGTCCGGCCGGCCCGGGATGGATTGGTTGGCCAGGCCCAGGGCCAGCAGCGGCAGCGCTTCGGCGAACATCGGGGCCGCCGCCGCGGCGTCGGCCGGCATCCCGATCGACAGCCCGGCGGCACCCGGCTGTCGGCGCAGCCAGTCAGGGTCGGCGATCAGCAGGAAGGCCGGGCCCGTGTCACGCAGGGCGCGCCAGGCCTTGATCGTGATCTCCCCGCCGATCCCGGCCGGATCGCCCATCGTCAGCGCCAGCATCGTGCCTCCCGCCCAGACGCGCCCGCAACGTGGTCGCGAGCGCGGCCACGGCATAGCACCAGAGCGTCAGGGCAGCGAAACCGTTGCCGAGCGACGGCGCGAGGTTCGGATGGACATGCGGGAACGCCGGCCTTGACGAGGGCCATATAACGTATCATCAAATGTTACATGAAAAGGAACGAACGCCTTTCGGTCGCCCTGCACGTGTTGCTGCACATGGCCGAGCGGCCGAACGCGGCCATGACTTCGGAGGAGATGGCGGCCTGCGTCGGCACCAATGCAGTGGTAATACGCCGCACCTTCGCCGGCCTGCGCGAAGCGGGGATCGTTTCGTCCCTGAAAGGGCATGGCGGCGGCTGGCGGCTCGCCCGGCCGCTTTCCGAGGTGAGCCTGGAGGCGGTGCAGCGTGCGCTCGGCGAACGGGTGGTCACCGTCGCCACGCCCGAGGAGAGCCGGGGCTGCCTCGTCGAGCGGGCGGTTCACCTTGCCCTCGACGAGGCCGTGGCGGAAGCGAGCCGCGTCATCGAGCGACGCCTCGCGGCCATCACCCTGGCCGACCTCGCCACCGACATCGGCCGGCTCAAGAACGCCATCGTCCGAACGCAGGGAGATACCAGCCATGCCGCATGACGCCATCGTGATCGGCGGAAGCTATGCCGGCCTGTCCGCCGCCATGCAGCTCGCACGCGCCCGCCGGCGTGTCCTGGTGGTGGACGCGGGCTTGCCGCGCAACCGTTTCGCCAAGGCTGCGCATGGCTTCCTGGGACAGGACGGCAAACCGCCCTACGAGATCCTGCGGGAGGCGGCGATCCGACAGCTCGACGCCTACCCCTCGTTCGAGCTGGTGCGCGGCGAGGCGCTGGAAGCGCGCGAGACGGAAGACGGTTTCGCCGTCGCCCTGGCCGGCGGTCGAAAGGAGCAGGCCGCACGCCTCGTGCTCGCGACCGGGCTGCACGACGAGCTGCCGCCTATCCCGGGGATGCGGCAGCGCTGGGGTGTCACGATGCTGCACTGTCCCTACTGCCACGGTTATGAAGTCGGCGACCGGACGCTGGGCGTGCTGGCGAACCATCCGCTCTCGGCGCACCAGGCCACGCTGATCCCCGACTGGGGTCCGACCATCTACTTCACGCAAGGCGTCTTCGAGCCGGACACGGAGCAGGCGGGGCGCCTGTCGGCCCGGGGCGTCCGGATCGAGCGGACCCCGATCGTGGAACTGCTCGGCGAGGCGCCCGGACTCGAAGCCGTCCGGCTGAGCGACGGCCGCGTCGTGCCGCTCGGCGCCATCTTCACGGCGCCCACGACGCGGATGGCCAGCCCGCTGGCGGAAGCGCTCGGCTGCGCCTTCGACGAAGGCCCTGTGGGCGCCTATGTCCGCGTGGATGACTGGAAGCAGACGACGGTCCGAGGCATCTACGCCGCAGGCGACGCGGCCAGCCCCATGCACAACGCGACCATGGCGTCGGCGGCAGGGGTCGCCGCTGGGGTCGGCGTCCACCAGTCGCTGGTGGGAGAAGCCGCACAGGGCGGACCCATACGATGATGAGGGAAGACGGACCGGATAGGCCCAACGGGAACCTCCACGCCGAAACCATCGACCGCATCGACGCCGCCGAGAAGGCCGCGATGGCGGACATCTTCTTGTGCGCGGATGGCTTTGCCGATCCGGCCGACGTCGCGCATCGTTGGTTCGGGAATGCGCTGATGCTGGTTTGCCGACCACATCCGATCCCGCCCTTGCAACGCGTGTTCGGCTTGTCGTCGGGAACGCCGGGTTGGCAGGACGTGCTGGACGACGTTCTCGTCGAGTACGAGCGTCGGGGGATCGCCGTCGCACCCATCCAGGTCAATACGACCGATCTCATGCTCACCCAGGCCATCGCGGCGCGTGGCCTGACCTTCACGGCAAGCCGCGCCAAGTTCCTGCGACCGGCGATACCTCCTGCTCGCATCGAGGTCGCCTATCCGATCCGGGAATTGATCCCCGCCGACGCCGCGCCGTTCGATGCCCTCCTCGCGACCGCGTTCAAGATGCCTATCGAGCTCGCGGGATGGTTCGCCACCATCGTCGGCCGTCCCGGCTGGCGCTGCTTCGGCGCCCTGGATGGTGACCGGGTGGTCGCGACCGGCGCCATCTTCCTTCATGCCGGGTGCGCGTGGTTCGGCGCCGGCGCCACGCTGCCGCAATACCGGGGCAACAGCCTGCAGAAAGGCCTCATCGCCGCCCGGATCGAGGCGGCGATCGAGGACGGTGCCGACCTCCTCACCGGCGAAACTTCAATCTCCCCTGACGGCACCACCAACCCGTCGTTCCTCAACTTCCGCCGGGCCGGCTTCGGGATCGCCTACGAGCGCAGGATATTCTCGACCCGAAAGGAACAGTGAGCAGCTGGTATCAGATATGCAGCGCGCGACCGTCCGCCGCCAGCGCGGCTTCCTTGACCGCCTCGTTGAGCGTCGGATGGGCGTGGCAGATGCGCGCCACGTCCTCGGCGCTGGCGCCGAACTCCATCGCCGTGACCAGCTCGGCGATCAGCGTGCCGGCGTCCGGACCCAGGATATGGGCGCCGAGGATGCGGTCGGTGGCGCGGTCGGTGAGGATCTTGACGAAGCCGTCGGTGGAGCCGATCGCGCGCGCCCGCGCGTTCGCCGTGAACGGGAACTTGCCTACGGCATAGGCGACGCCGTCCGCCTTCAGCTCCTCCTCGTTGCGTCCGACCGCGGCCACTTCCGGCCAGGTATAGACCACCGACGGGATCGCGCCGTAATTCACGTGCCCGGCCTGGCCGGCCAGGATCTCGGCCAGGGCGACCCCCTCCTCCTCCGCCTTGTGGGCCAGCATCTGGCCCGCGATCACGTCGCCGATGGCGTGGATCGACGGGACGCTCGTGGTGTAGTGCGCATCGGTCCTGACCCGGCCGCGCTCGTCGACCTCGACGCCCGCCTCCCTGAGGCCGATATTCTCGCTCATCGAGCGGCGGCCGACCGCGACCAGCACGATGTCCGCCTCGATGGTCTCCTCGCCGCCGCCCTTCGCCGGCTCGACGGTCAGGGTGACGCCGCGGTTGGTCTTTTGCGCCTTGGTCACCTTGCTGCCGAGCTTGAACTTCAGTCCCTGCTTGTCGAGCACGCGCTGGAAGCTCCTGGCCACCTCGGCGTCGATGCCCGGCACGATGCGATCGAGATACTCGATGACGGTGACGTTGGCGCCCAGTCGATGCCAGACCGAGCCGAGCTCAAGCCCGATCGCGCCGGCGCCGATCACCACCAGGTGCTCGGGCACGGCGGCCAGCTCGAGTGCCCCGGTGGAGGTCACGATGGTCTGCTCGTCGATGTCGATGCCGGGCAGCGCGATGCTGTCGCTGCCGGTGGCGACCACGATGTGCTTGCCGGAGAACGACTTGCCGTCCACCTCGACCTGGTGCGGACCGGCGACCCTGCCGAAGCCCTTCAGCCAGGTGACGCCGTTCTTCTTGAACAGGAACTCGATGCCCTTGACGTTGGCCTCGACCACGCCGTTCTTGCGCTTGTGCATCCTGGCGAGGTCGAGCCTGACGGAGTCGACCAGGATGCCGTGCTCGGCGAAGCCGGACTGCACCTCGTGGAAGTTCTCCGACGACTGCAGCAGCGCCTTGGACGGGATGCAGCCGATATTCAGGCAGGTACCGCCGAGGGTGGCGCGACTCTCGACGCAGGCGACCTTCATGCCGAGCTGCGCCGCACGCAGGGCACAGACATACCCGCCCGGACCGGCGCCGATCACGATCAGGTCGTAGTCGGTCTCGGCCACCTCCGCCGCCCGCGCCGCAGGGGCAGCCGTCGGCTGCGGGGGCGCCGGCTTGGCCACGTTGCCGCCGGAGGCCGGTTCCGCGGGCTCGGGCTTCGTGGCCGGCCGTGCCGCCGGTGCCGCACCCGCCGCCTCGATCGTGGCCAGCACGGCGCCGACCTCGACCTCTTCGCCTTCGGCCGCCGCGAGCGTCCCGAGCACGCCGGCTTCGGGAGAGGCCACCTCGACGCTGACCTTGTCCGTCTCCAGCTCGACGACCGCCTCGTCTGCCGCGACCGTGTCGCCGGCCTGCCTGATCCACCGTGACACGGTGGCGGTCGTGACGCTCTCGCCCAGCGTGGGCACCTTGATCTCAGTCGCCATGTTCGTTCATCTTGTCCTAGAGCAAGATGTCTTTAGCTTGAACCACTTGTTCAAGCTAAAGACATGAACTTGCTCGCCAAAATTCTCTAGAGCGTGATCAACCTGGGGTGATCACGCTCTAGGCTGCGGCCGTGCGCGAGATATAGGAGCGATACCCGCCGCTAGACAGGGCGGATGTCAGAGATCGAGCAGCAGCCTGCGTGGATCCTCGACGCCTTCCTTGACGCGCACCAGGAAGCTGACCGCCTCGCGGCCATCGACGATGCGGTGGTCGTACGACAGCGCGAGGTACATCATCGGCCGGATCACGACCTGGCCCTTCACCGCGATCGGGCGGTCCTGGATCTTGTGCATTCCCAAGATCGCCGATTGCGGCGGGTTGAGGATCGGCGTCGACATCAGCGAGCCGTAGATGCCGCCGTTGGTGATCGAGAAGGTGCCGCCGGTCAGCTCGTCGAGCTTCAGGGAACCCTCGCGGGCACGCTTGCCGTAGCCGGCGATGCCGCGCTCGATGTCGGCGAAGCCCATCCGGTCGGCGTCGCGCAGCACCGGCACCACCAGCCCGTTCGCGCCGCCGACGGCGATGCCCATGTGCACGAACTTGCGGTAGATCACGTCGTCGCCGCTGATCTCGGCGTTCACGGCAGGGAACTCGCGAAGTCCCGCCACGCAGGCGCGCACGAAGATCGACATGAAGCCGAGCCGGGCGCCGTCATGCTTCTTCTCGAAGGCTTCCTTGTATTCGGCGCGCATCGCCATCGCCGCACTCATGTCCACCTCGTTGAAGGTGGTCAGGATGGCCGCGGTGTTCTGCGCGTCCTTGAGGCGGCCGGCGATGGTCTTGCGCAGGCGGGTCATCTTGACCCGCTCCTCGCGCGCATCGTCCGTGCGCGCAGGGCCCGGCGCCGGCGCCGGCCTGACGGTGGGTGCCGCAGGACGCTCCAGGAAGGCGAGCACGTCGCCCTTGGTGATGCGCCCGTCCTTGCCGCTGCCGTCGCCGATATCGCGGGCGTCGAGCTGCCGCTCGGTCATCATCTTGCGGGCCGCGGGCAGCGGGGCATGCGCCGCGACGTCGGCGGGCGGGGTCGCCGGACGCGATACCGGGCCGCTGGTGCGCGGCGGCGGGTTGACGCCCCCGGTCGGGTTGGCGGCCTCGCGCGGCGCCCTCGCCGCGGGTGCGGGCGCCTGCGGCGAGGGTGCGGCGGCGGGTCCGGGTGCGGCCGAACCGGCCTCGATGCCAGCCTCGATAGTCGTGAGCAGCGCGCCCACCTCGACCTCGCCGCCCTCGTCGACGGCATGGCTGCCGAGTACGCCGGCCTCGGGCGCCGCGACCTCGACGCTGACCTTGTCGGTCTCCAGCTCGACCACCGCCTCGTCGGCGGACACGGCCTCGCCGGGTTGCTTCAGCCAGCGCGATACCGTGGCGCTCGTGACGCTCTCGCCCAGCGTCGGAACCTTGATCTCGGCAGACATTCGCTTCCTTTAGTCTCGATCCTGCAGAGGGTGCGGCCGGCAATGCGCCGCACGATCCGGCTTTGACGACATCAATTGCCACTCAGCCCGAGGCTGCGTCCAGTCCGAGCGCCTCGCGCACCAGCGCTGCCTGCTCGGCGGCATGGGTGCGCGCGAGGCCGGTGGCGGGGCTGGCGGCGGCGATGCGTCCAGCATAGGTCGGCCGGCCGGACTTATGGCTGATAGCGCCAAGCACACGCTCGATGCGCCGGTCCACGAACGACCAGGAGCCCATGTTCTCGGGCTCCTCCTGGCACCAGATGACCTTCGCGTTAGCATACGGCGTCAGCGCCGCGCCGAGTACCTCGTCGTCGAACGGGTAGAGCTGCTCCAGCCGGAGGATGGCGACGTCGTTCGCCTTCTGCTCGCGGCGCTCGGCGAGCAGGTCGTAATAGACCTTGCCGGAGCAGACCACGACACGCCTGACCTCGGCCGCCGGCGCGATCTCGTCGATCTCGCCGATCACCGGCAGGAAGTGCGTGCCGGCCTGCATCCCGGCGGTGGCGCTCACTGCCAGCTTGTGACGCAGCAGCGACTTCGGCGTCATCACGACCAGCGGCTTGCGGTAGTTGCGCTTGAGCTGCCGTCGCAGCGCGTGGAAGTAGTTCGCCGGGGTGGTGAGGTTGCAGACCTGCAGGTTGTTCTCGGCCGAGAGCTGCAGCCATCGCTCCAGGCGGGCGGAGGAGTGCTCCGGCCCCTGCCCCTCGTATCCGTGCGGCAGCAGCATCACCAGTCCGGACATGCGCAGCCATTTGGTCTCGCCGCTGGCGATGAATTGGTCGATGATGACCTGGGCGCCGTTGGCGAAATCGCCGAACTGCGCCTCCCACAGCACTAGCGTGCGCGGGTCGGCCAGCGAGTAGCCGTACTCGAATCCCAGCACGCCGAACTCGGACAGCAGCGAGTTGTAGATCTCGATGCCGGCCTGGTCGTCGGCGATGTTGTTCAGCGGCACGTATTCGTTCTGGTTGGACTGGTCGGTCAGCACCGCGTGGCGATGGCTGAAGGTACCGCGCTGGCAATCCTCGCCGGACAGCCGGACCCGGTGGCCCTCGGCCAGCAGCGAGCCGAACGCCAGCGCCTCGCCGGTAGCCCAGTCGATGCCCTGCCCGCTCTCGAACATCTCCCGCTTGGCTTCGAGCTGGCGCAGGATCTTGGGATGCGCGTCGAAATCCGCCGGCACGCTCGACAGGGCGCGGCCGACCTGCGCGAGCAGGTCCGTCGAGATGCCGGTCAGGTCGTCGGCGGCGTGGCCGTTCAGGCCCGGCTGCTTCATGCCCGACCAGCTGCCTTCGAGCCAGTCTGCCTTGTTCGGGCGATACGCCTTGGATGCCTTGAAGGCGTCGTCAAGCTGCGCCTGGAAGGCGTCCCAGATCGAGGCGGACTGCTCGGCGGAGACCGCGCCCTCGCGTGCCAGGCGCTCGGCATACAGCGTGCGGCTGGTCGGACGGGCGCGTATCGCCTTGTACATGGTGGGCTGGGTGAAGGCCGGTTCGTCGCTTTCGTTATGGCCGTGCCGGCGATAGCAGACGATGTCGAGCACGATGTCGGTGGCGAACTGCTGGCGGAACTCGGCGCATAGGCGGGCGCAGAACACCACGGCCTCCGGCTCGTCGCCGTTGACGTGCAGGATAGGCGACTGCACCGCCTTGGCGATGTCGGTGCAGTACATGCCGGAATAGGCGTGCGCGGAGACTGTGGTGAAGCCGATCTGGTTGTTGACCACCACATGCACGGTGCCGCCGGTGCGGTAGCCGATCAGCTGGCTCATCGCCATCGTCTCGTAGACCAGCCCCTGGCCGGCGAAGGCGGCGTCGCCGTGCATCAGCAGCGCCATGCCGGAGCGGCGCGTATTGGTGTCGCCCGCCATGTCCAGGCCGGCGCGCACCTTGCCGACCACCACGGGATCGACCGCCTCCAGGTGCGAGGGGTTGGGCTGCAGCGACAGATGCAGCATGTGCCCGGCGATCTCGACGTCGGTCGAGGTGCCGAGATGGTACTTCACGTCGCCCGAGCCCTGCACGTCGTCGGGCTTGAAGGAGGCGCCGTTGAACTCGCTGAATATCGCGGTGTACGGCTTGCGCACGATGTTGACGAGCGTGTTGAGGCGGCCGCGATGCGGCATGCCGATGGTGATCGAGCGCACCCCGTCGCGCGCCGCCTGGTCGATGATGGCGTGCAGCGCCGGGATCGCCACCTCGCCGCCCTCCAGGCCGAAGCGCTTGGTGCCGACATAGCGCTTCTGGCAGAACGTCTCGAAGCCCTCGGCTTCGGTGAGCTGCTGCAGGATCGTGGTCTTGTCGGCGACGGTATACCGGTCGCGCCAGCCGCCGGCCTCGATGCGGTCCTGGATCCACTTGCGCTGGGCCGGGTCCTGGACGTGCATGAACTCGACGCCGACCGGGCCGCAATAGATCAGGCGGATCGCGGCCAGGATCTCGCGCACCGACGCGGTCTCCGAGCCGAGCATGCTGGACATGGTCTGGCTGAGATAGATCGGCCGGTCGAGGTCCTGCGGCCCGAAGCCGTACGAGGCCGGGTCGAGGTCGCCGTGCGATTTCGGGATCTGCAGGCCGAGCGGGTCGAGACGTGCCTCGAGATGGCCGCGCACGCGGTAGGCCCGTATGAGCTGCATCGCGCGCAGGCTGTCGTCGGCGGCGGCGCGCACGGCCTCGATCGAGGCGGCCGCTCCCGTAGCCGGCTCGTCCACGGCCTTGGACGGCGGCGGAGCGGGTGGTACTTCGGCCTGGCGCGGCGCCCACGAGGCACCCGCGGCATCCTGGGTGACGGCGCCCGCCTCCTCGTCGAGGGCGGCGAACAGCGTGACGAAGCTGGCATCCACGCTGCCCGGCTCCTCGACCCAACGTGCGTAGAGCTCTGCCAGGTAAGCGGCATTGCCGCCGCTGAAGGCCGTCGCGAGGATATCGACGCCCGCCATGAAGCTTCTCCTAGGAACGCGTCCTGGCCACGCACGGCCTCGGACCAGTCTGCATGTCCATGGACCTGCAGGATTCAGATAGCGTCAACGCGGCACCACCGCCGCGTGTATTCGACCTTGGCAGCAATGCTTCCCGCGCATGGAACATGCCCATCTTAGGTCATGATCAGGGAAGCGGCACCGGCATCGCGTCCGCTCCTCCGCTCGGTTTCACGGAAACCACGCAAGTTCGGAGCCAGGCGAGGTGTCACGCCCCCAGGGCGCGGAAATCAGCCAGCAGCTTCTTGACCGCCGCGCAGGAGGCATCGAACGCCGTCTGCTCCTCGGGCGTGAACGACACCTCGATGATGCGCTCGACGCCGGCCGCACCGATCACCACCGGCACGCCGACATAGAAGTCGGACTGGCCATACTCGCCGTTCAGCTTCACCGCGCAGGGCAGCACGCGCTTCTTGTCGCGCAGGTAGCTCTCCGCCATCGCGATCGCCGACGCGGCCGGTGCGTAGAAGGCGGACCCCTTCTCGAGCAGCTTGACGATCTCGCCGCCGCCGTTGGCGGTGCGCTTGACGATCGCGTCGATGCGCTCCTGCGTGGTCCAGCCCATCTTGATCAGGTCGGGCACCGGGATGCCGGCGACGGTGGAGTAGCGGGTCAGCGGCACCATGGTGTCGCCGTGGCCGCCCAGCACGAAGGCGGTGACGTCCTCCACCGAGACGCCGAACTCCTGGGCCAGGAACAGCCGGAAGCGGGCGCCGTCGAGCACGCCCGCCATGCCGACCACCTTCTGCGCGGGCAGGCCGGAACGCTCCTGCATCACCGCCACCATGACGTCGAGCGGATTGGTGATGACGATGACGAAGGCGTCCGGCGCGTGCGCCTTGATGCCCTCGGCGACCTGGCCGATCACCTCCGCGTTCTTGGCCAGCAGGTCGTCGCGCGACATGCCGGGCATGCGCGGGAAGCCCGCCGTGACGATGACCACGTCGGCCCCCTTGATCACGGCGTAGTCGGAGCCGCCGGCGAGGTCGGTGTCGAAGCCGTCGACCGGCGAGGACTGCGCGATGTCGAGTGCCTTGCCGGCCGCGACGCCGCCGAACACGTCGAACAGCACCACGTCGCCCAGTTCCTTGAGGCCGATGAGGTGGGCGAGCGTGCCGCCGATATTGCCGGCGCCGATGAGCGCGATCTTGCTGCGAGCCATGAAACTCCCCGAGAACGGTTTGAGCCGTGCCGAGCATGAACAGGGCCATGCCCGTTATCCGCGTTTGCTAGCCTTTCAGGTGCGCCAGGTCCAGGTAGGCCTGGCCCTGCATCTCCTCGAGCCGCGAGGCGGTACGCTCGAAGGCGGTGGCGCCCTCGCCTTGCCTGTAGATCCGGTCCGGCTGGTCGGCGGCGGAGGCAACCAGCTTGACCTTCTGCTCGTACAGGTTGTCGACCAGGACGATGAAGCGGCGCGCGACGTCGAAATTATCCGGCCCCAGCCGCGGGATATGGTCGATGACCAGGGCGGAGAAGCGCCTCGCCAGGGCCAGGTAGTCGCCTGCTCCCAGCGGCTGGCCGCAAAGCCAGTCGAAATCGAAGCGCGCCGCCGGACCCGCCGCCAGCGCCACCTTGAACGCCCGGCCCATGACCGTCAGCGTCTCCGGCGCCGGCGACGCGCCCTCGGACAGCTGCAGGAAGGCGACATCGAGCCGCTCGTCGGCGCGGGTGTCCGCCGGCACGTGCCAGGTGACGATGCCGCGCAGGCCACCGCGCCGGTAGTCGCGCGGGCTGTCCAGGGTAATCGTGTCCATCTCACGCTTGATGATGGCGATGAACGGCTTGAAGGCGTCACGGCCGGGGCGGTTCTGGAACAGCTTGTCGGGCGCGGTGTTGGAGGTCGCGACCACGATCACGCCGTGCGCGAACAGCGCCTCGAACAGCCGGCCCAAGATCAGGGCGTCGGCGATGTCGTTGACCTGGAATTCATCGAAGCAGAGCAACCTCGCCTCCGTCGCGATCGAGCGGGCGAGCGGCGGAATGGGGTCGGCGATATCGGGATGCGCGCGCTTCATCGCATGCAGCTCGGCGTGCACGTCCTGCATGAACCGGTGGAAATGGATGCGCCGCTTGGGTGCGATCGGCGCGATCTCGAAGAACAGGTCCATCAGCATCGACTTGCCGCGCCCGACCGCGCCCACGAGATAGATCCCCCGCGGCCGGACGACCGGGACGGAGGCACGCATGAAAAACCGCTCCAGGCTACGCAGGGGACCGGACCCGCGCCCGGGCGGGGCCGGGACGCGAAGCGCCTCGAACAGCTCGTCCAGCCGCGCGGCGGCACGCTCCTGCTCCGGATCCAGCTGCAGTGCGCCCTGCTGCAGCCGATGCCGGTAGCCAGCAAGCGGTCCGCCTGGAGCAGACGGTGGGGAGGCCGTGGACGCGGAGGATTTCATGGCTGGGCGCCATAACGCCCGACAGGGCATGATCGTTTGATGCGGCTTCAACGAACCGCGAGCGGCGAACCCGAACCGTAATCCGTTCGTTATACGAATCAGTTCAACCCCACATGAGAGCCCTGCGATGCCATTCGGTCACGGAGTGCAGCTTGTAGCTATCGTCGCAGCAGCGCTGGCGGCGACCGGCGTCCCGGGGGCATCCGGTGCACAGGCTTCAGCCCTGCGCATGACGGTGGAAAAACCGCACTTTACCTGCGAGAGCCGTGGCATCGCCCTCTCCCACGTGGTGTTCCATCCCGAGGACCACGCCGGCGTCAAGCCGTCGCTGCCCTGCTGCGCTAGTCAGCTCGGCTGTGCGCAGTTCCTGTCCACCAACACGGTGCTGCACCTGTCGAGGCAGCACCGCAGCTGACGCTGCGCTAGCCTGTCGACTTGAACCTGCGACACTGCTCCGTTACCTGAGACCGGCGCCCTATCGCAGGCGCGTAGGATATGGGCGGGACCATGCTGAAGCCGGAACTGGAGCTGCGTTACGACACGCTGCGGGAGACCTCGGTCGCGACCGACCCGTTCCCCCATGTCGTCGTGCCCGATTTCATACCGCCCGAGCGTTTGGGCACGATCGTCGAGGCGCTGCCGCCGATGTCGAGCGGCGGCTCGTTCCCGCCTGGCTCGCTTCGCCTGCGGCCAGTGGTGCAGGCGCTGGTGCGCGAGCTCGAAGGTCCCCGGCTACGTGACGCCATTGCCGACAAGTTCGGGCTGGACCTGAATGACGCCCCCTCGATGCTGACCCTGCGCGGCCGCACGCGAGAGAAAGACGGGCGCATCCATCGCGACTCGACTGCCAAGCGGGTCACCATCCTGCTCTACCTCAATCCGGAGAACGAGAGCTGGGCGCGCCGGGAAGGCTGCCTGCGCCTGCTGCGCCAGCCTGACGACATCGAGGACTATGCCGTCGAGGTGCCCCCGGTGAACGGCACCCTGCTGGCGTTCCCGAACGGCGAGACGACCTGGCATGGGCATCGCCAGTATGTCGGACGACGCTACGCGATCCAGCTCAACTACATGGCGGTAGGGGCCAAGGCTCGCACCGAAATGCGCCGCCACCGGCTCTCTGCGCTGCTGAAGCGGTTCGCCTCCGCCGCCTGACCTAAAAGGGCAGGTTGCGGGCCAATTCCTCCAGCCAGGCGCGGGCATTGCCGTCCGAGGGCGCCCGCCAGTCGCCGCGCGGCGACAGCGACCCGCCCGACGAAAGCTTGGGGCCGTTCGGCATGGCCGACCGCTTGAACTGGCTGAAGCCGAAATAGCGCTGCAGGAACAGCTCCAGCCAGTGCTGGACCTGGTGCAGCTCGTAGGCGTGGCGGCGCGCCTCGGGGAACCCGGGCGGCCAGTCGCCGCGGGCCGCGTCGCCCCAGGCCTGCATCGCCAGGAAGGCGACCTTGGACGGCCGGAAGCCGTAGCGCAGGGTGTAGAACAGGTTGAAGTCCTGCAGCTCGTAGGGACCGATCTTCTGCTCGGTGCTCTGCAGGGCGGCGTCCTCGCCCGGCGGCACCAGCTCGGGCGAGATCTCGGTGTCGAGGATCAGGCCGAGCGTGCGGCAGACCTCGGGCGACAGGCCCTCCGAGGCGATCACCCAGCGTATCAGGTGCTGGATCAGCGTCTTCGGCACGCCAGCATTGACGTTGTAGTGCGACATCTGGTCGCCGACGCCGTAGGTGCACCAGCCGAGTGCGAGTTCCGACAGGTCGCCGGTGCCGAGCACGATGCCGCCATGCTGGTTGGCCAGACGGAACAGGTAGTCCGTGCGCAGGCCGGCCTGGACGTTCTCGAAGGTCACGTCATGGACCTTCTCGCCGCGCGCGAACGGGTGGTCCATCTGTTCGAGCATCAGCCGCGCGGAAGGGCGTATGTCGAGCACCGAGGCGCTCACGCCGAGCGCCTGCATCAGCGCCAGGGCGTTGTCGCGGGTGCCGTCGCTGGTGCCGAAGCCGGGCATCGTATAGCCCAGGATGTTGCCGCGCGGCAGCCTTAGGCGGTCCATCGCGCGAGCCGCCACGATCAGCGCCTGGGTCGAGTCCAGGCCGCCGGACACGCCGATCACGATCCGCTTGGTGCCGGTGGCGCGCAGCCGCTGCTCCAGCCCCGATACCTGGATGTTGTAGGCCTCGAAGCAGTCCTGCCCGAGGCGGGCGGGATCGGAGGGCACGAACGGGAAGCGCTCGATCGGGCGCCGGAATCCGATATCGCCGCGCGGCGGCGCCAGGACGAAGCCGATGCGGCGGAAGCCGCCGGTCGTCGTGGCGGCGCGGTTGGCCGCGAAGGTGCCCATGCGGGCGCGCTCCTGGCGAAGCAGGTCCAGGTCGATGTCGGCGACGGCGCTGGCCGGCCCGGAGGGAAAGCGCCCGGTCTCGGCGAGCAGCGCGCCAGCCTCGAAGATCGAGACCTGGCCGTCCCAGGCGACGTCGGTGGTGGACTCGCCCTCCCCGGCGGCGGCGTACAGGTAGGCGCACAGGCCACGCGCGGACTGGGCCTGGCAGAGCAGCCGGCGCGTCTCGGCCTTGCCGATGGTGATGTTGCTGGCCGAGAGGTTGGCGATCACGGTGGCACCGGCCAGCGCCGCAGCGGAGCTGGGCGGCGCCGGCACCCAGAGGTCCTCGCAGATCTCGGCATGCACGACGAGGCCGGGCAGGTCGGTGGCCTCGAACATCAGGTCGGTCCCGAACGGCACGCCCTCGCCCGCCAGCAGCACCGTCTCGCCGATGCGGCCGACGCCGGGGGTGAACTGCCGCGCCTCGTAGAACTCGCGGTAGTTCGGCAGGTAGCTCTTCGGCACCACGCCGAGGATGCGTCCGCGATGGATCGCCACCGCGCAGTTGAACAGCGCGCCGTCATGGCGGATCGGAGCGCCGGCCAGGATCAGCGGCAGCAGGTCGGCGGAGCGGTCGCGCAGGGTGGCGATCGCCGCCTCGACCGCGTCGAGTAGCGCGTCCTGCTGGCGCAGGTCGTCGATGGTGTAGCCGGAGAGGCCGAGCTCGGGGAACACCACTAGGCCGGCGCCTTCGGCTGCGCAGCGTGCGGCGAGGGAAGCGGTCGACTCGGCGTTCGTCGCGGGATCGGCCAGGCTGACCGGCAGCGTGCAGGCGGCCATCCGCACGAGACCGTGACGGTAGATGGAGTAGAAGTCGGCTGTATTGCTCACACCGCAAGTCATGGGCTGGCGCCGGACAGTGTGCAAGGGACAGTAAGCCCGGTTTTCAAGGCCGGGTTTCGAGGCTCAAGAAAAACATCGTATCTTCCGGCGCAGGAGAAAGCATGTAAATTCGGGGTCTGGATCAATGAAGCACGAGAACACGTGGCCATGAGCCGAACAATTCAGCCGTGAGTAGGGCTGTATCGATTATCGGCGCAGGCCCAGGCGGCCTCGCCAGCGCCATGTTGCTGGCCAATGCCGGCGCGGACGTAACCGTGCACGAACGGCACGCCCATGTGGGCGGTCGCTCTGGCAGCCTCACCGGCGCCAGCCCGCAGGGCCGGTTCCACTTCGATATCGGTCCGACCTTCTTCCTGTATCCCAGGATCCTGTCGGACATCTTCGCGGAGTGCGGCCGCAGCCTGGAGGCCAGCGTCGACCTGATCAGGCTCGGCACGCACTACGACCTGCTGTTCGAAGGCGGCGAGAGGCTGACCGCGAGCAGCGACATCGCGGCGCTGCAGCGCTCGGTGGCGTTGATCTCGCCGCAGGATGCCGAAGCGATCCCGGCCTTCCTGGCCGACAACAGGGCCAAGCTCGCCGCCTTCCGACCGGTCCTGGAGCGGCCGTTCAACAGCTGGCGCGACCTGCTGACCCCGGACATGCTGCGGGCGCTGCCGCTGCTTCGTCCCGGCCGCTCGGTGGAACAGGACCTCAAGCGGTTCTTCTCCGACCCGCGCATCCGGCTCGGCTTCTCGTTCCAGAGCAAATACCTTGGCATGTCGCCGTACAAGTGCCCGAGCCTGTTCACCATCCTTGCCTTCATGGAGTACGAGTTCGGCATCTTCCACCCACGCGGCGGCACCGGCGCCGTGATGGGTGCCATGGCCGACGCGGCGCGTCGCCTCGGCGTGCGCATCAAGCTGGGGGAGCCGGTGCGCGAGCTGCTGTTCGAGGGGCGCCGGGTGACGGGCGTGCGCACCGATGCCGGCGTGCAGCAGGCGGACGCGGTGGTGCTGAACGCCGACTTCCTGCAGAGCATGAAGAAGCTGGTGCCGGACCGGCTCCGCCACCGCTGGACCGACCGCAAGATCGCCCGCAAGCGGCTCTCCTGCTCGGCCTTCATGCTCTATCTGGGCATCAGGGGCGAGATGCCGGAGACGGCGCACCACACCATCTTCCTGTCCAAGGACTTCCGGGAGAACTTCCGCGAGATCAACGACGGCAGGATCCCGCCCAAGGCGCCGTCCTTCTACATGCAGAATGCCTGCGTCACCGACCCGGCGCTGGCGCCACCCGGCTACTCGACGCTCTACGTGCTGGTGCCGGTCGGCCATACCCGCGAGGGCGGCGTGGAGTGGAACGCCGCCGAGCGCGCCCGCTACCGCGCCGTGGCCCTGCGTCGCCTGGCGGAAGCCGGCCTGCCGGACATCGAGGAGCGCATCGTCTTCGAGAAGATCGTGACGCCGGACGACTGGGAGAGCGAGCTCGACGTGCATCGGGGGGCGGTGTTCAACCTCGCCCACTCGCTGCCGCAGATGCTCCATCTGCGTCCGCGCAACCGCTTCGAGGACCTCGACGGGGTCTACCTGGTCGGCGGCGGCACCCATCCGGGCAGCGGCCTGCCGGTGATCTTCGAGGGTGCCAGGATCAGCGCACGGCTGCTCGCACAGGATCTCGGGCTTCGGTCGGTGCGCACCGACATGCAGTGGATGGATCAGCCGGCGGTCCCCTCGCCGCTCGTGGCAATGGCCGAAAGGACACAGAGTTGAACGCGATATCAACGCATCCGACGACGTCGCTGTCCGGGCCGGTCGGCGTCATCGGCAGCGGGCTCGGCGGCCTGGCCGCCGCCTGCACGCTGGCGGCGCGCGGCCATCGCGTCGTGCTGTTCGAGAAGAACCCCTGGCTCGGCGGCAAGGCCGCGCAGCACGAGGCGGACGGCTTCCGGTTCGACATGGGCCCGACCATCCTCACCGTGCCGTCGGTGCTGGAGCGCATCTTTGCCGAGGCCGGCGAGCGCATGGCGGACCATCTCGACCTGAGGCGCATCGACCCGCAATGGCGCTGCTTCTTCGAGGATGGCTCGGTGCTCGACCTCGATCAGGACGCGGTCGCGATGGCGCAGCGCCTGCGCGGCTTCTCGCCCAAGTCGGAGGCCGGCTACGCCGACTTCCTGGCGATGAGCGAGAAGCTGCACGAGGTCAGCCGGAAGTTCTTCTTCTGGCGTTCGGTCGAGGATATCGGCGACACGCTCGACCTCAAGAAGAACATGGATCTCGATACGCTCAAGGACGTGCTGAGCCTGCGCATGGGCTCAACGGTCGCGCGCGAGATACGCAAGCGCGTGCCGGACAAGCGGGTTTCGCAGATGCTCGACCATTTCGTGCAGTATGTCGGCTCGTCGCCCTACCTGGCACCGGCGGTGCTGTGCTCGATCGCGCACATGCAGATGCAGGAGGGCGTGTGGTATCCGATGGGCGGCACCCGGGCGGTGCCGGAGGCCCTGACGGCGCTGGCGGAACGGCTCGGCGTCGAGATACGCAGCGAGACCGGCATCGCGCGCATCGAGCGCGAGGACGGGCGCAAGGACGGCCGGGCCTGCGGCGTCGTCACGGAGTCCGGCGAGCGGGTCGCGCTCTCCGCCGTGGTCTCCAACATGGACAGCGTGCGCACCTACGGCGAGCTGATCGGCGGCGAGACCGGCAGGCGCTTCAACAAGCGCAAGCGCGAGCCGGCCTGCTCCGGGGTGGTGCTCTATCTCGGGCTGGACCGTGCCTACGAGCACCTGGCGCACCATGGCTTCGTCTTCTCCCGAGATGCGAAGGAGGAGTTCGACTTCATCTACGACAAGGGCGAGCCGGCACCGGACCCGACCTGCTACATCGCGGCACCCAGCCGTACGGAACCGGGCGTGGCACCTGCCGGCGGCGAGGCGCTCTATATCCTGGTGCACGCCCCCTACCTGCGTCCGCATCATGACTGGAACGCGATGCTGCCCGCCTATCGCCGCGTGATCTTCGACAAGCTGGCGCGCACCGCGGGGTTAACCGACCTGGAGAGCCGCATACGCACCGAGCGGGTGCTGACCCCGGCCGACATCCACGAGCGCTACCGCGTGCTGGACGGCGCGATCTATGGCCTGGCCAGCCACGGACGCTTCATGGGCGCGTTCAAGCCGGGCAACCGCTCGCGCGAGGTCGAAGGCCTCTATCTGGCCGGTGGTGCCGCGCATCCCGGCCCGGGCATGCCGATGGTGATGATGTCCGGCTGGATCGCGGCGGACAGCCTCGACCAGGATATGCGCTCCAATTCCGGTCCCAAGTCTGGCCGCCCGTCGATACGCCGGAGCGCCTGACACGATGGCCGAGCGGCGCGGCGATCCGGCGGCGCTGCGTTCGGAGTTCCTGTTCCGCCTGTTCAGCTTCTACCTGAGGCTGCGCTTCCGGCGCACCTTCCACGCCGTCAGGATGTCGGGCACGATCGTCGAACTGCCGCGCGACCGGCCGGTGATCGTGTTCAGCAACCATCCGTCCTGGTGGGACCCGGCCCTCTACATCGTGCTGGCCGACCGCCTGTTCCGCGGCCGGCCCAGCTTCGGCCCGATGGATGCGCCGTCCCTGGCACGCTACGGGTTCTTCGAGCGGCTCGGGGTGTTCGGCATCCAGAAGGAGAGCGCTTCAGGCGCACGGCGCTTCCTCGAGGTGGCCCGCCACGTGCTGAAGGACTGCATCGGCCCGCGTGGCCGCGCGATGCTGTGGGTGACCGCGGAAGGGGAGTTCACCGATCCCAGGCAGCGACCCGTGCTGCTGCGCGCGGGCATCGCACACCTGGCACGCGCGATGCCGGATGCATTGCTGCTGCCGCTCGCGATCGAGTACGCGTTCTGGAACGAGAGCCGGCCGGAGCTGCTGCTCCGCTTCGGCACCCCGATCGCGGCCGATGCGAGCCTGCGTCCGGCGGAATGGAACCGCCTGCTGCAGGATGCCCTGGGATGCGAGATGGACGCGCTCGCGGCCGATTCCATGAGCCGGGAGAAGACCCGCTTCCGGTCGATCCTGCGTGGCGGCGCCGGCGCATCGCTGCCCTACGACCTGTACCGGAGGCTGCGCGCGATGCTGTCGGGCACCGTCTTCTCGCCCGCGCACGAGGAAGAGGCGTGAGCCTGGTGGCCAGCCTCGGCTGGCTGTCCCTGGTGCTGGCCGTGCTGCCCCTGCTGATCGCGCTGAGCAACCTCACGCTGTTCCGCACGCCGCTGCCCGCCTCGTCGCCGATAGCCGTCTCGGTGCTGATCCCGGCGCGCAACGAGGCGGCCCATATCGGCAACGCCGTATCGGCGGTGCTGGCCAGCCGGAACTGCGAGATCGAGCTGCTGGTGCTGGACGACCACTCTACCGACGCCACCGCCGCCATACTGGCCGCCATCGAGGATCCGCGCCTGCGCGTGCTGTCGGCGCCCCGCCTGCCGCCCGGCTGGTCAGGCAAGCAGCATGCCTGTGCCACCCTGGCACGCGAGGCGCATCATGAGCTGATGGTGTTCGTCGATGCGGACGTGGTGCTGGCGCCCGAGGCACTGACCTGCATGGCTGGCGTCATGCAGAGGCAGCCGGAGCTGGGGCTCGCCAGCGGCTTCCCGCGTCAGGTCACGCGCAGCTGGTCGGAGTGGCTGCTGCTGCCGCTGATCCATCTGCTGCTGATCGGCTACCGGCCGCAGCGTCTCGACCGCGACCCGCGCGTGGTGGGTTTCGCTGCCGGATGCGGCCAGCTCTTCATAGCCCGCAGCGACGCCTACCACAGCGCCGGCGGCCACGCGACGATACGCGCTTCCATGCATGACGGGCTGAAGCTGCCACGCGCCTTCCGGCGCGCCGGCTTCGGCACCGGGCTGTTCGACGCCACCCACCTGGCGAGCTGCCGCATGTATACGCGCTTCGGCGAGGTCTGGGAGGGCCTCGGCAAGAACGCCACCGAGGGCATGGCGACCCGGCGGGCGCTGCCGGTCTGGACCGTGCTCCTGGCCGGCGGCCACGTGCTGCCGTTCGTGCTCGCCATGCTGTCGCCCGGCATCGTGCCGCTCGCGGCCTGCGCGGCCAGCCTGGGCCTGCGCGCCCTGCTCGCCTCGCGGTTCCAGCAGGACCCGCGCAGCGTGCTGCTCAGCCCTTTCGGCGTGTCGTTCATGCTGGTGCTGCAGTGGAACGCGCTGGTCCGCGCCGCGCGGGGCCGCCCGGCCACCTGGCGCGGCCGCGCCTACCCGATGCAGTAGCGATGGCTTCGAGGCGACGACAGGGCCTGTTGCTTTCGGTTCTGGCCGGCTGGCTGTCGGCGACCGGCGCCGTCGCGGCGACGTTGCAGGTCACGGTGCACGGGGTGCGCAACGACCACGGCCATGTACGCATCGGCGTCTGCCGGAAGGACGAGTTCCTCTCGGAGGTCTGCGTCCACAACGTCGTGGTGCCGGCGCACACCGGCGACGTCAGCGCCTCGATCCCGAACATCGCCCCGGGCGAATACGGAATTGCCGTGTATCAGGACGAGGACGACTCCGGGAAGCTGAAGCGCAATTTCCTCGGGATGCCGAAGGAGGCGCTGGGCTTCTCGCGCGACCCGTCGTTGCGGTTCGGGCCGCCCTCCTTCGCCAGCAGCGCGATCACCGTCGGCGACAGCGACGGGCGGACCGTCGTGACGCTGCGCCATCCCGGGTCCTGACTCGAGTCCGGTGACCGCCTTCAGGAGTTCACGCCATGGAATTGCTTCACTGGACCCTGGTCCTGCTCGTCGTCGCCCTGGTCTGTGGCGTGCTCGGCTTCGGCGGGTTCGCAGCCGCCTTCGCAGGCATCGCGAAGATCCTGTTCTTCATCTTCGTGATCCTGTTCGTCGTCAGCCTGATCTTCGGGCGCGGGCGCCGCACCCGGCTATAGGCGCTCCTACACGATCTCGCTGACGGCGATCGCCACCCTGCAGCCCGTCTTGATGAACCGCGACAACAGGCGATAGGCCGGCGCCAGCTCGGCCTCGTTGGCCAGGCCGATGTCGCGGTGCTCGAGCTCCTCCAGCCGGAACGCCTCGATCGTGCTGCGCAGCTCGCCCTCCTCGTCGCCGAGGCTGGCCGCCTGTTCCGCATAGTGCTCGTCGATCGCCTCCTCGACGGCGACCGTGCAGGCCATGGCGGCGCGCTCGCCGATCGCCGCCGTGACCGCGCCGAGCGCGAAGCCCGCCACGTGCCAGATCGGCAGCAGCGCCGTCGGCCGCACCCGCCGCTTGGCGATCAGGCCGGAGAACACCTCCTTGTGGTGGGTCTCCTGCTCCATCATGTGCCGCAGCAGCCCCGCCTTCTCGCCGCGTCCGAGCACCGCGAGCTGCCCGGCATAGATCCGTTCGGCGCCGTACTCGCCGGCATGGTCCACCCGGATCATGCGGCTCAGGCGGGTTGCGCGATCGGCTTCGCCGGGCTGCATGGTCTGGGTCTGACTCATCGGATTCCCGCCTCAGTGAACGCTCCGGCCTCGCCTCGCGACGACGATCAGCGCGGATGCGAGCAGTACATAGAGCAGATCGAGCGATGCCATAGACACCGGCAGGAAAGTGATCAGCCGGTTCGGCGTGTCGCAGGGCTTGGCCGGGTAGCGCGGCATCGAGGCGAGGCGCTCGGAAAAGCTGCCGCCGTGGAAATGCGGCGCCATGCATTGCGGCAGCGGATCGGGCCACCATTGCTGCTCGACGCCGACGTGGGTCAGCGACAGCGCTACTCCGGCCAGGAGCGGCAGCGCGCACAGGAGCACGAGCGGACGCGCCAGGCGTGCAGGTGCCAGGAAGGCGGCAAGCCCCATCGCCAGCAGCACGCGATAGGGCCAGCGCTCGATCAGGCAGAGCGCGCAGGGCGCCATCGACAGGCGGTGCTCCGCGATCCAGGCGACGCCGAGGGCGGCGGCGCCCAGCAACGCCGCGATCGCGCCGGCGCGCCGCTCAGGCCTCATGCAACGCCTGCTTTCCCAACGCAGCCAGGAAGTCGCGCGCCCAGCTCGCCGCCGTGACCTTGTGCACCGCGACGTCCAGCGCCTCCCAGCGCGAGCGCCGCTCCGCCTCGGGCATCACCAGGGCCTGGTGCAGGCCCTCCGCGATCTCGTCGGGATCGTACGGATTGACCAGCACGGCCTGCGGGAACTCGGGCGCCGCGCCGGCGAAGCGCGACAGCACCAGCACGCCGGGATCGGCCGCGTCCTGGGCGGCGACATACTCCTTGGCGACCAGGTTCATGCCGTCGCGCAGCGGCGTCACCAGGGCGACGCGGGCGAAGCGGTGGAACCCGGCCAGGGTCGCGCGCGGGATCGCCCGGGTGATGTAGCGTATCGGCATCCAGTCGAACTCGGCCCAGGAGCCGTTGATCCGCCCGGCCTGCTCGTCGAGCTTGCGTCGCAGCGACTTGTATTCCGCCACGTCGCCGCGCGAGACCGGTGCCACCTGCAGGAAGGTCACGTGGTTGCGATGCTCGGGGAAGCGTTCCAGCAGCCGTTCGTAGCCCTGGAAGCGCTGCGGCAGGCCCTTGGAATAGTCCAGCCGGTCGACGCCCAGGATCAGCGTGCGTCCGGCCAGGCTCTCGGTCAGACGTACCAGCTCGGGACCCTTGGTGGCCTTCGCGGCCTGCTTGGCGAATTCATCTGGATCAATGCCGATCGGGAATGCCCCGGTCGCGGCGTGCACGCCTTCCGCCTGCAGGGACTGGTCCACGTGCTCGCGGTCCTGCTCGGTCTGCATGCCGATCAGCTCGTAGGCGGCCATCGAGCGGATCAGCAGCTCGGCGCCGGGCAGCGCCCCGAACAGCGCTAGTGGCGGGAACGGCGTATGCAGGAAGAAGCCGATGCGCGCCTTCACGCCGAGCGCGCGCAGGGCAGCGCCGAGCGGGATCAGGTGGTAGTCCTGCACCCAGATCACGTCGTCGGGCTTGAGCAGCGGCGCCAGGCAGCGCGCGAACAGGTCGTTCACGGCGAGGTAGCTCTCCAGGTCGCCGCGGCTGTACTCGACCAGGCCCATCCGGTAGTGGAACAGCGGCCACAGGATGCGGTTGGAGAAGCCCTCGTAGAAGCCCTTGTTCTGCGCGGGGGTGAGGTCGATGGTGGCGAAGCTGGCGCGTCCTTGGGTGGTGGTCTTGGGCTTGGGATCGCCGTCCGTGCCCGCACTGATCTGGCCGGACCAGCCGAACCATAGGCTCGGCTGCCCGCGTATGGCGTCCTTGAGCCCGACCGTGAGGCCGCCGGCCGGGTTGCCGCGCTCGCGTGGGGACGGCACCCGGTTGGAAACGATGACTAGACGACCCACGCGCGCTCCTCCCCGGCAGCCAGCGATACCAGCCAGCGCCGCACCGACTCCGGTTCGTCGAAATCGTCCGGTATCCGATAGCCGGTGCCGCCGAGCTCGATCGCCGCGCGTATGCCGTCCTCGTCGGTGACGTCGTCGCCGATGAACACCGGCAACCGCCCGACGAACGGCACGCGCTGCATGAGGGTGCGCACGGCGCTGCCCTTGTCCAGGCCGGAAGGGCGGATCTCCCACGCCATCTTCGCCGCCTGCAGGTGGAAGTGCTGATCGGTCGCCACCATCGCTTCCGCCGCCTGCCTCAGGAGGGCCGCGGCCTCCGGGTTGGCGCGGTAGTGCAGCACGAAGCCGGCGGTCTTGCGCTCGACCCGCACGCCCTCATGCGCGGCCGCGAGCCGCTCCGCCTGGTCGAGCCACTCCGGCGGCACCACCGGCAGCTCCGGCCGCAGGATCGGCTCTCCCGGGCCGTGCCGCACCGCGATGCCATGCTCGCCGGCGATGGCGAACGGTACGCCGGGGAGAAAGCCGTCCACCTGCGCGATCGGCCGGCCGGTCACGATGGCCAGCGCGTCCCCGCACAGCGCGCGCAGCCTGAGCAGGGTGTCCGCGAGCCCGGAAGGCACCCGGACCAGTTCCGGAGCCGGCGCGATATCGACGAGGGTGCCGTCGAAATCCAGCAGGAACGCCGCCCGTTCGACCCTGGGCAGGGCCGGACGCGCGGCAGCAACGGATGTCGTCATGCGTGGTGGACCATCCTGGACATTGTGATTTCGGTGCATTCAATCCGGCGACGGCGGCGGTACCGGACCATCCGCCGGGGTAGATGGGTCGGGTACGCCGGAAGGATAGACCGGATCCGCGGTCACGGCTGCGCCTGGAGGCGGCGGTGGCGTCAGGGCAGGTGCCGCGGGAGCCGCATCGGCACCACCGCAGGAGACCAGCTGAACGCCGTAGACCGGGCTCTCGAATATTGCGGTGAACGGCTCGGCCGAGAACATCCAGGCGACGAACGGCTTCACCTCGGTATGGGCGTCCCGCACCGACAGGAAAGCCGCGGAGTCCGGCGCCAACCCGGGCGGATGCTGCAGGCAGCTGCGCACCGAGATGCCGAGGCTCTTGTAGCTGCCGGCCTGTCCGGTCGGGATGGTCAGGGTCTCGGCGTGCGCGTCCAGCTTGTCGAGTACGCGCACCACCGCGGCGGAGCGCCCCTCCCAGCTGTTCGGCGGGTACATCAGCGGTGGTGTGACGGGCTCCGCCGCCATGGCTGGCCCGGCCACCAGAAGCAGCGAGACGGCAGGCGCGAGCAGGCACGACCTCCTCATCCGGGGGCAGCCAGACGTTTGGGTGTCTCGAGCGACGCGACCATCTCCATCAGGATGCGGCGCATGGCGGCCTCGTCCACTCCCATCAGCACCGCATCCTCGAAAGCATCGCGCAGCACGTCCAGCAGCTCCGCATGGTTCTCTTCCAGCATGCGCAGCTTCTCCCGACATGATACCGGCAGACCGTCGGGCTGCGGCCAATGCATCGTCATAGCCTGGGCATCATCATAGCCTGGGCGTCGTCATGGCCCGGTTATCCTCACGGTTTGGGCAGATCTCCCGGCTTGGCCGCCGGTTTGTCGGGTGCTCCCGCCTGCTTCTTGGTCATGGTGTCGGTCACCGTGAAGATGAACTTGCTCAGCAGCTGCTCCAGGCTGATCGCACCCTGGGTCTGGGTGATGCGCCCGCCAGGCGCCAGCATGGTGTCGGCACCCCCTGGCGCCAGCGCCAGGTATTTCCCGCCGAGCAGGCTGTCGGAGGTGACGACGGCCGAGCTGTCCGCGGGCAGCTTGATGTCCGGGCGCACGCTGAGCGTGACCACCGCTTGGAAGTCCTTCGGATTGACCGTCTCGTCCATCACCTGCCCGATATTGACGCCGGCCATGCGCACGTCGGAACCGACATCGAGCCCGTCAATATGGTCGAACTGCGCGGTCAGGACGTAACCCGACTGGCTCTTGCGGCCGTTGCCGATGACGGCCGCGATGATCAGGCCGGCCAGCAGGGCCAGCACCACCAGTCCGGCCAGCAGCTCCACCGGATCGTGCCGGCGGCCGAGGCCGGCTCGCGTATCGCTTCTCGTCTGCTCCGCGCTCATCCTCAGGAGTCCGGCGTCCAGGACTCGTAGTCGCCGCGTGCCGTCCTGCGCCGGCCGCCGCGGTAGTCGCTGCCCGGCGGACGATAGCCGAGGGCGTCGCCGGTGCGGTTGGCGGCGAACGCGAGCTGCCAGGGCTGGCGCGCGCTTACGGGAAGCGGCGCCTCGTCGGCGTAGTGCAGCCAGTTCCACCACTCGGCCGGGACCGCGGAGGGGTCCTCGCCCGGCCTGTAGATCACCCAGCGCCGCTGCGGGCGCGTGCCAGCCCGGCTGGGGCGGCGCTCCTGGTAGTAGGCTCGGCCGTCGACATCCTTGCCGATCAGCCGTCCCTTGAACATGGTGAAGAGGCGCGTACCGATGGTGGTCATGCGCCAAGATATACGCAAGGTCGCCTGGACGGTCCATGGCCGTGCCGGCGCTGTCTCCTCCGAAGCAAGTTATCCCGGATATCCACAACATGCTGTGGCCGCATCCCCGGTCGGACACCAATATATAGCTTGGGATCGGGTGCCTCGGCGCGTAGCATCAGGCCATGGACGCACCTGCACGAGGCCGCCGGATGAGGGCTCCCCCGCACACCGCACGCACCACGGCACTCTGGCATGGCGTGCGCATGCGCACGGTCAGGGCGAGCGCCGATCCGGATGCGGCGATGCGGCTCGTCACCATGCCGGCGGACTGGGACGACGGCGCCGCCGCGGCGCTCGCCGAACTGGCGCCGGGCAGCAAGGAGGTCTCGCTCGTGCAGGCCTCGACGCGCTGGATCTCCGCACTCACCGGCGAACAGCCCGGCTTCGAGCTGGCAGGCCGTCTCGTGACCATGCTGCTGCGACGCATCGCCGCGCCGAACCAGGCGATGTGGCAGGCCTCGCGCGCCGCCACGCCTGCTTTCGTGCTCAACCTTGCTTCGTTCGCGGAACCCGGCTCCGGGTTCGATCTGGACGGCTTCGTCCAGGCGATCGGCACCGCTGCGGAGGCGCTGCACCTGCTCGATGGCAGAGGCGGATCGGGGCGGATCCTGCTCGGCAACCTCGATACCTGCCTGGCCCACCTGGGTCTGGATTACGACGGCGATGCGGCGCGCGACGTCGCCGCCTGCCTGATGGCGCTGGCGAGCGCCTCCGCCCATCCCGGCCGCGCGACGCCGCACGGCACCGGCCGGCTTCCGCCCGCGCGTTGCGTGGTTCCTGGACTGGCGGCGCGCGCACTGGCCGCATGGCAGCAGGCGACCCAGGCCCCCGTCGCGGCACCCGGGTTCTGCGATCGCGACCGCATCGAAACCGGTCTCTCCATTCCCGGACCGGCCGATGCGCTGCTCGGCTTCGAGGCCTGCGGCATCGCGCCGATCTTCTCGCCGCTACGCGCCGACGGCAGGCTCGCCGGAAGCACGCTGGCCCGTCTCGCCGCCCGCGCGACGAGCCCGGAAGCAGCGTTCGCCGCCAGCCTGGCCGGGGAGGTGGTGCTGCCGACGGCGGATTTCGCGGCCGTGCAGGCGATGCATCGCGCCGTCGACCCCTTCATCGACCGGATGCCGGCACCTCTCCCTTCGCATCAGCCGGTATCAAGTCCCGCCGAGGACCGCCAGGTCGCAGCAGCACCCGGGCGTCGGGAGCTGCCCTCGCGCCATGGCGGCTTCACCCAGAAGGCCTCGGTCGGCGGTCACCGGCTCTACCTGCGCACCGGCGAGTACGCCGATGGCAGCCTGGGCGAGCTCGCGATCAGCCCGGTACGTGACGGACCGGCACAGCGCGGGCTGATGGACGCGTTCAGCCAGGCAGTCAGTATCGGCCTGCAGCACGGGGTGCCGCTGCAGGCCTACGTGGAAGCGTTCGCCTATACGCGCTTCGGCCCGAACGGCGCCGTCGAGGGCGATGCCTCGGTGTCGAGCGCCACGTCGCTGCTGGATTACGCGTTCCGCACGCTGGCGCAGGCCTATCTCGGACGCGCGATGCCGGATGCGCCGGAGGGTCACGCTCCACTTCGGCCGGCGCATGAAGCGTTGCTGCCGCTCGACCTGCCGCACGCCAGCGATGCCGGGACCCGGCAGCGGCACGGCCTGCGCCTGGTCGGCTGACGATCGAGGACTGGGGGAGCACCATGGTGAGCGGGACGGATCTGGAAGCGCGTCTCGCGGCACAGGGCATCACGCTGCCGGTCGCGGCGGCACCGGTGGCGAACTACGTGGCGGCCGTCATCACCGGCAGGCTTCTGGTGGTATCGGGCCAGTTGCCGCTGGTCGAGGGAAGGCTGAGCGCCACCGGTAAGCTCGGCGGTGGGGTCAGCGTCGAGCAAGGTTCGCAGGCGGCCCGGATCTGCGCGATCAACCTGCTCGCGCAGATCAAGGCGTCGCTCGGCTCACTGGATCGCGTCGGGCGCGTGGTTCGGCTCGGCGGCTTCATCGCCTGCACCGCCGACTTCACCCAGCACGCCACCGTCATGAACGGCGCCTCGGACCTCGTCGCGGTCATCTTCGGCGAGGCCGGCCGACATGCTCGATCCACCATCGGCGTGCCGTCGCTGCCCCTGGACGCACCGGTCGAGGTGGAAGGCCTGTTCGAGATCGCATGATCCGCGGGATCGCCTGTTTTACGCCGGTGCGCCGCCCATATCGGCTGCATGCCTGACAGAACGCTCTCCCTCAGCCTGCATCCGGCCATCAAGACGGTCGACCCTGCCGAATGGGACCTGTGCGCCGGCAACGACAATCCGTTCGTCAGCCACGGCTTCCTGTCGGCTGTCGAGGATAGCGGTTCGGCTGGTCCGCGAACCGGCTGGCTGCCACGTCATGCCACCCTGCGTGACGAGGATGGTCGCCTGCTCGCCGCGGCCCCGATGTACGCGAAGTCGCACAGCTACGGCGAATACGTGTTCGACCATGGCTGGGCGGCAGCCTTCGAGCGCGCCGGCGGGCACTACTATCCCAAGTTGCAGGTCGCCTCGCCGTTCAGCCCGGTGCCAGGACCGCGCTTGCTGCTACGCCCGGATATCGCACCCGACGAACGCGGCGCGGTCATGCGGACCATGGCCGCGGCACTCAGCCAGGCCTGCCGGGAGCTGCAGCTCTCCTCGGTCCACGTGACCTTCTGCCAGGCCGAGGATTACGAGCAGCTCGGCGAGGCCGGCTGGCTGCAACGGCTCGGTATGCAGTTCCACTGGGAGAACGCCGGCTACGGCTCGTTCGAGGATTTTCTCGCCAGCCTGAGCTCGCGCAAGCGCAAGACGGTGCGACGTGAGCGGCGCGACGCCAATGACTGCGGACTCGAGTACCGCACGCTGCGCGGGTCGGCGATCACGCGCGCGCACTGGAAGGCGTTCTACCGCTTCTACACCTCGACCGTGGACCGCAAGTGGGGCAGCGCCTACCTCACCGACCGGTTCTTCCCGCTGCTTGCCGAGCGGCTCGGCGACCGGGTGGTGCTGATGCTGGCCGAGCATGAGGGACGTCCGGTGGCGGGAGCACTCAACCTGCTCGGCGGCGACACGCTCTACGGGCGCAATTGGGGCTGCATCGGCGAGTGGCCGTTCCTGCATTTCGAGCTGTGCTATTACCGCGCCATCGAGTTCGCGATCGAGCACGGCGTCGCCCGTGTCGAGGCCGGTGCACAGGGCGAGCACAAGATCCAGCGCGGCTACCTGCCGCAACCGACCTACTCGGCGCATTGGATCGCGCATCCCGGGCTGCGCGACGCAGTCGCCGCCTTCGTGGAGGAAGAGCGCATGGCCCGCCTCGCCGAGATGGAGGAACTGGCGACGCTCTCCCCCTATCGTCGCGATGAATGAGTTCCAAGGCAACAAGACGCCCCGCCGGCCGTTCTCGGGCACGAACGGCGTAATTACTGCTCGACCTACGCCTGGTTTATAAGTGCGGGACACGCGCTGAATTCGGGATCGACCTGTGATGAGTGACGAAGTGAAACGCACCGACGAGCGGGTCCGGGTGCGTGCCTATGAACTATGGGAAAAGGACGGTCGTCCACACGGCCGCAATGACGGGTACTGGGCAGAGGCGTTGCGCCAGATACAGGAGGAAGACCGGCTCGCGATCTCCTGACTGGAATCCGGTCGGGACGCGCCCGACCAGGTCGCAGATCAGGCGCGTCCGATGGCGGTCACCAAGTTCTCGTCGATCTTGGCGAGAAACTCCTCGGTATTGAGCCACTTCTGTTCCGGGCCTACGAGCAACGCCAAGTCCTTGGTCATGAACCCGGACTCGACGGTGTCGATGCAGACTCGTTCGAGCGTCTCCGCGAAGTGCGTGACGTCCGGAGTATCATCGAAGCGGCCGCGATAGATCAGGCCGCGGGTCCAGGCGAAGACCGAGGCGATCGGGTTGGTGCTGGTCTGCCGGCCTTTCTGATACTCGCGATAATGGCGCGTCACCGTGCCATGCGCCGCCTCGGACTCCACGGTGTTGCCGTCAGGCGCCAGCAGCACCGAGCTCATCAGTCCGAGGCTGCCGAAGCCCTGCGCCACGATGTCGCTCTGGACGTCGCCGTCGTAGTTCTTGCATGCCCACACGTAGCCGCCGGTCCATTTGAGCGCTGCCGCCACCATGTCGTCGATCAGGCGATGCTCGTAGGTGAGCCCGAGCGACGTGAAGTCCGCCTTGAACTCGGCGTCGAAGACCTCCTGGAACACGTCCTTGAACATGCCGTCATAGGCCTTCAGGATCGTATTCTTGGTCGACAGATACACCGGCAGCTTGCGATCGCGGCCATAGTTGAAGCTGGCGCGCGCGAACCCGGTGATCGACGCCTTGGTGTTGTGGATGGCGAGCGCTACCCCTGGCCCCTTGAAGTCATGCACCTCGAGCTCGAGTGGTGCACCGCCGTCGGCCGGCGCGTAGGTGAGCGTGACCTTGCCGGGGCCGGGGATCTTGGTCTCCACCGCGCGGTAGATGTCCCCGTAGGCGTGACGGCCGATGATGATCGGCTGCGTCCAGTGCGGCACCAGGCGGGGCACGTTCGAGCAGATGATCGGCTCGCGGAAGATGGTGCCGTCCAGGACGTTGCGTATGGTGCCGTTCGGCGACCGCCACATCTTCTTCAGCTTGAACTCGGCGACCCGCGCCTCGTCGGGCGTGATGGTGGCGCACTTCACGCCGACGCCGTAGGTCTTGATCGCGTGGGCACTGTCCAGCGTCACCTGGTCGTCGGTGGCGTCGCGGTGCTCGATGCCCAGGTCGTAGTATTTGAGATCAATATCGAGGTAAGGCAGGATCAGCTTCTGCTTGATGAAGCTCCAGATGATCCTGGTCATCTCGTCGCCATCCAGTTCGACGACAGGTTCCTTCACCTTGATCTTAGCCATGATTTCCATCCCGTCCGGATCAGCCTGTCCCTCCTTCGCATCCCGCACAGCGGGCTGCAAGGGCACCGTCGGATGCAGCCAATCCGTCAGGACCGGTCATGATTCCCGGTTGATCCGGCACCGGCTTCCCAGACCAGGAAGTCGGTCCGGGTCGCATGCGGAACCTCAAGCGGCGGCGTCGGCAGCCGCCTCTGCCACTTCATGCTCGTCGGGCGTGGTCAGCATGGCGTTCGCTACCACTCCGGACTGCTCTCGGATCCGCTTCTCGATCGCCACGGCCATGTCGGGATGGTCGCGCAGGAACTGCTTGGAGTTCTCCCGCCCCTGCCCGATCCGCTGACTGTCGTAGCTGAACCAGGCGCCCGACTTCTCGACGATGTTGGCCTTCACGCCCAGGTCGATCAACTCGCCCATCTTGCTGACGCCTTCGCCATACATGATGTCGAACTCGACCTGCCGGAACGGCGGCGCCATCTTGTTCTTCACGACCTTGATGCGGGTCTGGTTGCCCACCACCTCATCGCGCTCCTTGATCTGCCCGATGCGACGGATGTCCAGCCGGATCGAGGCGTAGAACTTCAGCGCGTTGCCGCCTGTCGTGGTCTCTGGGCTGCCGAACATGACCCCGATCTTGGAGCGGATCTGATTGAGGAAGATCAACATGGTGTTCGAGCGCGACACCGATCCGGTCAGCTTGCGCAGGGCCTGGCTCATCAGCCGGGCATGCAGGCCGACATGGCTGTCCCCCATGTCGCCATCAAGCTCGGCCCTCGGCACCAGGGCGGCGACGCTGTCCACGACCAGCACGTCCACCGCGCCGGACCGCACGAGCGTATCGGCAATCTCCAGGCCCTGTTCTCCTGCGTCAGGCTGGCTGATCAGCAGGTTGTCGAGGTCGACGCCCAGCTTGCGGGCATATCCAGGATCGAGCGCATGCTCGGCGTCGATGAAGGCGCAGGTGCCGCCTCGCTTCTGCGCTTCGGCGATCGCGTGCAGCGCCATGGTGGTCTTGCCCGAGCTTTCCGGACCATAGATCTCGACGATTCGTCCACGCGGCAGGCCGCCTATGCCGAGTGCTATGTCCAATCCGAGCGAGCCGCTGGAGATGACGTCGGCCACCTCGCTGGACCGCTGCCCCATACGCATGATCGAGCCCTTCCCGAAGGCCCGTTCGATCTGACTGAGCGCTCCTTCGAGCGCCTTCGACTTGTCCATGCTTGCTGCTTCCCCAGGCTCGACGTTGAAGCGGTGAGCCAGAATTGTGTCAGGCCAGAATGTCACAAGGGAGCCTCGCGCCGCAACTGAAGCCAGGCTCGGGCCGGTACTCGTATCATTTTGATCTGTTAACAGAAATTAAGAAATAGTTCACTTATGTTCCATGAGAACAAAACATGTACGTTGCGCGTGCCTTTTCAAGAGGGTTCCAGATTTCCTGGGTTCCAGGGCTCCAGGTTCCATAAATCCGGGGGTTCAGCTGTTGATCTCCGCAGGGGGAGGAGGACCGAACATCATCGCACCGGCGGCGCCCCTGGTGGCGGACGACGCAGCCGCCACACGTAGGCGATGATCCCGGCCACCGCCTGGAAGTGTTCACGCGGGATCTCCGCGTCCACCGGCAGGACATAGAGTGCGCGTGCCAGCGGCGGGTTCGAGACCACCGGCACCTTGTTGTCCTGCGCCACGGCCCGGATGCGTGCCGCCAACTCGTCCATGCCTTTTGCGACGATCCGCGGCGCTGCCTTGCTGCCGCTCTCGTAGACCATGGCAACCGCATAGTGGGTCGGGTTGGTCACGACCACCGTGGCCTTCGCCACTTCCGTCATCATCTGCTTGGCGGCACGCTGTCGCCGCAGCTTTCGGATCCGGCCTTTCACATGCGGATCGCCCTCACTTTCACGATACTCGTCACGCAGTTCCTGCCGGCTCATCCGCAACTCGGCCTGATGCTTGTAGCGCACCCAACCGAGATCGATCAGAGTCACGGCCGCCTGCACGGCCAGCACCAGCAGGGCTGCGTGGAGCGTCAGCCGGATCATCTGGCTTGCCAGGGTGGCCGCGTCCCAGCCCTCGGACCGGAGCAGCAACGGGAACAGGCCGACCAGCGCGTGCCAGACCGCGAAGGCGAAGGCCGTGAACTTCAGCAGCGACTTCAGCCCTTCGACCGCAGTCTCTCCACCGAAGAGGCGGGATAATCCTTTCATCGGGCTGAGCCGCCCCGGTTGCGGCATCAGCGCCTCGATCCGAAGCAGGAACCCCGTCTGCACCATGGTCATGACGATCGTACCCGCGGCGGCTGCCAGCAGCACCGGTCCGGCCATTGCCGCGCAGGATTGGAAAGCTTCGCGCAGGACGGTCAAGGCACCGCCGCCGGAGATGTCGATGCGGGCAGCGTTCTCCATCAGCCCCTGCATCCGGACCACGAACCGCTCCGCCTGCGGCGGCACCAGCATCACCAGAGCCAGGACAGCGACCCCCAGGACGGACAGCGTCTGCAGCTCGCGCGATATGG
>JAABUQ010001142.1_pt1 | contig 59238 bp, 73 predicted proteins | sample 5560001 | NCBI WGS metagenome assembly JAABUQ01 (sample SAMN10711888, study PRJNA513371) | rock metagenome | isolation source: Antarctica rocks | place: Antarctica: Victoria Land, Finger Mt nord | collected 2015-12-18
TATTTCAGATGGCTGCATCACCGGGAAGGATTCCAGAACAAAACCAGGAAGGGGGTCTCCTGCCCTGCATACTGGCCTTTCCCAGTTCGTCTGAACTGCACTTCAGGGCTGCCACACGTGAGAAAAGGCATGCGGCAATGTGACCACGCTGCGCATCCTGTAGAGTGGCCTGAGATGCCTCTATGCGAGGATGTAGAAACAGTGGCACTCAAGAGAAAAAATACAAATCCAGTGCATCTGAACACACGTTCCGATGGAGAGGGCCTTGCTCCAGTATCACCTGGCGCTACCTTCATCCATGGAGATCCTGAAGGCCAGCGGCTCTCAAAGTGGCCTGGCGGGTAGCGCCATCACTGGGAGATAGGGACTCCTACCAGCTCCGCCACATTTCGGGCTCAATATGCCCGCCGGGAAAACGTGACTGTAGGCAAAACTCAAGCAAGGATTTCCACGCTGAACGTGATGGGGGCGCTGTAATTCGTTACGCGGATCTCCGTAGCAGATGAGAAAGTACCTTACGGGGATCTGCAAAATGGATGCAACCGTTGCATCCAGAATTTCATTGTTCAGGGTGTTGCTCAGCCAGCCTGTAGAGGGCAATTGCGCCGCTGAAATTGGTCCGGTTCTACAAAGAATAGTTGATGTTTTCAGCGCTGAAATGGCGGCGAGTATTCTCTCCCCTACCGGGCCAGGGAACACCTCCAGAAAAGTGGAATACCCGATTCTCTACAAGGGCACCAGCTCGCCGATATCGAGAAGTATGCTCCACTTTTCTACGCGCCTGGCCGGGGAGATCCGTACAGAAGCGGTGCAGAACCGGCCCTTCTAATGGGAAGGACTGCTTTTCGCGAGGAGCCAGCGCTGGGGCGGATCGAGGCAGGGGTTCGCACTTGACTATGAGTGTTCTACGCATCTAACTTATAAAGCAGGTTGCCCTGCAAGGTGCGGCTGCCGATGGGGCATCAAGTATACCATATCGAGGCGGGAACAAGGTAGGAAAAACACGGGTTGCGGGTGGAAATAGCGCAGAAAGTATACCTTTTCAGATCTCCAAAGTACCTTACGCCAATCTTCAAAATATCTCTCTAGGGCGCAGCTCATGAACAAGAGTGATTGAGGGAGGGGGCAGTGTGCTGGACAGGCTTCTCAGGCGGGTGAGGCCCAGCGCTGAAAATGGGGAAAATCTTCCGACTCATATATCATTCTATATACTCCTCTCCTCTCTTTTCTGGTGTATCTTGCAATTCAGCGGAGGAGCCATCAATCTTGATGGGCAATGCCAGTATACCACACTTCGATGCACCTTCCCCTGGTGGGGATCTGTATTGCCGGGAATCTTCTTCGCCTGGGTTGACCACACGGGAAAGCTCAGCTTTGCCGTGTTTTCCCGCCTTGTTCCCGTGTTTTCGGCCAAGATCAAGAGTGCATAGATATCACAGATCCACGCTCACTTTCTCCTGGCACTCTTCTCTTTTTGCGCATCGATGAGGGTCTCGCCGTGTTTTCAGCGCACCGGCAGGCGGCGGCCGGATGGGAAAATGTCATCCGCATGAAACGTCCCTGGAGCCGCACCGTTCCTCAGAATTTGGGACGGGCTCTAGTAAGAATATCTGAGAGCATTCTTCCTCACACTGGCGGCTTTGCTTTTTTCTGGACAGGAGCTGCACACCACGCTCTCCTTTGCTCCAAACCGTCCACCTTTCTTTATGAGCTTCTTCAGACAAGAGGGATAGTGCAGGCAGGGACAGCCGCGCATATGGAGACCCTGGCAGCCCATTGAAGGGGCAAGGGGTATATTTTCTCAGAGGGCTGAATAGGGCCACCGAATCGCATTCTAGCGCGATTTCGCACTGGTGCGTTTGTGCGTTCCTGGCAGCACTGCACTCTCTTTCAGAGCTCAGATGGGCATGGTTTTCAGGGGGCAGTTCGCCGGAATCGGCACGCGCATGTTCCGGGCGCTGAAATGACCTCCTCCTGCTTTACAAGCTCATCACCGGCAATGAAAGCAGCGTGGCACTCTTCGATACACATGCCGTTTTCAGCGCCAGACGGTGGTGAAATGGCACATCAGGGCCTCGTCCATAAACTCAGCTTTGCCGTGTTTTCCCGTCTTTTTCCCATGTTCACGAGGGGCTGCACCCAAGATTATGGTTGCGGGCTTTTCAGGCATTCATGCTCAAATTCATCAGTCACTTCCCTCTTTTCAGCGCCAAACGGATGCAGAGATCGCATCCGAAAAATTGGAGTGTGAGGGCGCTTCATCCCTCAGAATTTGGGTGAGGCTTTCATGGAGAGAGAAAGAGATTTGCACCCCGGCCAGGGGAAGGGCTCCAATTGAGAACCTGGCGCTAGATTTTCGCACCAGCATGAGGAGGTGCCACTGAAGAGAGAGGGCAGAATCATCCGGCTCCTGCCGGCAGCATCTCGTGTGAGCTAGTTGGCAAAGGGAACCAGGCGTGATGCACTCCACCCATAGACAAGCAGATCACTCATCCCTGGCAGAGAATCGCTCAGTCCCGTAGGTCCGTTTAGATGCGTTTGTGCGAGAGCGATGCATAACCGGCGGCGATCTCCGTCACCTGACCAACGCTTGAGAAAGTACCTCACACGGATCTCCAGCAGTGTGGTGTGCGAGACATCACTGGCGTGCGAGACGGCACCAGCTTCACAGGCGGGTAGAGCCATCAAAAAAAGGGCGGCCCTACGGGAATTTCATTCACATCTGCAAGGGCAGTCCGGACACTTCTACAGAACCGTCCGGATTCTCTTTTGCTCAGCTAGGTGTCCATAGAATCCTAGCGCGATTTCGCACTGATGCGTTTGTGCGTTCTGGCATCTCCAGTAGAAAGCTCCCGGATCGTCTCACATTTCATACACACAAAATTCAAGAGGGAGAGGTCCACACGTTCCGCTCTCCCGTGAATGAGCTCCTCCGGCCATTCACCAGATTCACCGAGGGATGAAAGTACCTGGCGCAGGTCTGCATTCTCGACATAAAACTTACGTCGAAATATCTCACCCCTGAGCCTCTAGTCCATCCGCACAGCAAGCCCCTGCACAGATCGCAATACGCGGAGGTTCTATTAAGAATAAGAATTAACTATAAGAAGAAGAGATCCACTTCATTTCTGCGCGCCTGTGGCGATCTCCATCTCACAAAAACGTCACGCGGGCCGGGGTGACGCATACACATCGAGGAGCAAGGTTTATCTTCGCCGGCCAGCAGCAGCATCCTTCTTCAGTCTGTGCGCGCCCGACCCAGCATTGCCTTCTGGCGTGGAGATCCAACCGTTGGCTGCCAGGTGCGTTTGCGGGTTCAAGGAGTTGGGCAGACAGAAGCATCATCACCCTGCCGGCTCAATGGGATCTTCACCCTAGCAACTTCACACCCTGGCCAGCGCTCCAGCTGAGAACCTGGCAATGGGGTTTCACACCAGCATGAGAGGGCGAGCCTGTGCCTGGCAAGGCTCGTCTAGATATCTGCCCACTGCACTGCCACCAGGAATGGCCCATTTGCACGTGCAGCTATGGCAACCTCCATCTTCCTGACCACAAACCATTATGCTGGCCGGTGTGATGATTGAGAAAGCCCTGGCGTACATCTCCTCCACTGGGATGATCATTACCGATTGGGCGTCGGCGTCCGAATTCTCCGCGCCAGGAACTATGCACTCCCGATACAGCCACGATTTCATACACACACAATTCAAAAACCAGTGACCCGCCTCTCCCTCGCTCTCCTGAACGAAGCCTCAGCGCTCGTTCACCACAATCAGATGGGTACAAACTGCGCCGCTGGAGATCCACCAGCATCCCGGCGCTTTCGCTCTCCTCCCCTCCACGGCGAAGCGCCGTCCCCTACCCTATGAGCTTGTAGCTACCAACGTCTTCAACCTTCAGAATTGTAATTCTTCCCTCGTCCTCCTCGTCCAGATCCATAATCCCCATACCACCTTTCACCACATGCAGTGTCCTGGCCGTTGCATAATATTCAATAAAATCATAATTATCTAACATACGCTCCAGAAAGTTCGCGATCTCCTCATGAGAAAGAATATCAACATCCACCCGGATCGCGTAGCTCTTCTCTTCCTCCCCATCTTTGCGCCAGTGAACCGCATCAGGGATAAAGGATCTATCATCATCGGCATACTTGTTATTGGACTGGAGGCGCAGAGCACGCTCACTGATCCATTGTGTATCTGGATACTGCTCCTCAAGAGCGAAACGAATGTGGGTTGCAGCATGATAGCGAGGGAAATCGCCAACAGCAGGAGTGCTCGCGGTTCCCTGTAGATCAAGCGCCTGCATCCCTTCCTTCGAGGGCCACACCCATTGAGGGGATGCAAAAGGCTTTGCCGTGAAAACCCATCTTAACTGCTTCCAGCGATCAATCACCTGGCTGACTGCGCTGGGCGTAATTTGTCCTACCTGCGCCGTCTGTCTCTTAGAATAACGCGCTAGGTAGACCTGCAAATGGTCCACCGAAACTGCTCGCTGCTCATAGGCAAAGGTGATGCCAACAAAGTCACGTGGTTGAGGGTAGATTGTCCCCTTATGGCTCCGCAGCGGCTGATCCGTCTTTTTCACCTTCTTCATCTTCTCCCCCCATAGACAGAAACAGCAGTGATGGGCTGGTAACGATATCCGGCGAGTGGCGCAATAATCACTCGTTGATCACTTTCCTCATTGAGGCCACCATACTCTGGGCGAAGAAGATCAACAGCTTTGGTCACAGCAGGCTCAGCTTCTTTGCTCACAAAGTACCAGACATCGTTATAAGTCTCTAAAAGATTCTTGATAATCGTAACGACTCTTTTATACCCTTTATCGGCTAACTCTATTTCAACGGCAGTGAACCCGCCGTTTGGATGAATCCATTCCGCATCGGGGCGATGCCGCCCATCATCCCATCTTTCCGTCCTTTTGAGCACGCGTTCCGAAACCCATGTCCCATCTGGAATATTACCGGTCACAAGCAGGTGAACAAAGTTAATCGCGTGTAGATGTGGCAAAGCTCCATAGCTGGGCACTTGATAATCATACAGCTTACTAAGGTTGAGTTCTCTCAATCCCTTTTCCGAGGGCCAGACCCAATGAGGAGTTGAGCCTAACAGCTTCCCCCATTCTGTATACCCATATTTATCGATCCAGCGATCTTTAACCACCTGGCGCACAGCGCTCAAGCTCAAGCGATTCTTCGCCCTGGTCTCTCTTTTTGCTTGGCGTCCCAAGAAGATTGCCAGATGATCGAGAGACATCGTGTAACTATCGGCAAGCAGGCGAATCTCTTCTGTATCGCGCGGTGAGAGGTGCATTTCGTCTTGCATAACAAGGTACTTTCTAGGTTGATGACAGATACTTTCGTGTGTATATATTCTAGCAAGCGAGGCAAGAAGCGGAAATGAGGGCATAAAAAGAGGGCTGGCAGTACGCCAGCCCTTCCGCCTCGCGCTTCAATCCTTCGGTCCTTGTTTCCCGTAAATTGCCTCATTTAATTGATGCATTAAGCTAATAATCCTAGAAGTGTAGCCGATTGCGACATCGACTCTTATGGTTTACTTCTATTGAAACCTTCCGTTGCAATAAAATCAGCTTATCTTGGAATCCAACGCCGCTCCTAGAGCCAGAGGAACAGAGGGACCTGTTGGATTTTATCGCAACGAACATTTTCAATATGTGACAACACTCATATGAGCAAGTGTCCCGCTTGCCAGAACGTAAAAGTTCCCTTCAGATCGATCTCCCTCGGCCAGATGAGTATTATAGAGTGACCTCAAGTGGCCGATTTCTTTTTGCGCTTCTTCCAAATGTGGCAAAATTAGATCTTGCCCTGGCTTCGTCAGATCTGCCATATACTGACTCCTTTTTATCACGCGCCTAGCTACTTCTTTATCTGTGTTTTCCACGTTTCAAACAAATTGCTCAAAAACCCCACATTGTCTTTCGGCAGGTGCATCGACACATCTCCATTCCGGAAAATGGTTTCCAGAAGTTGCAGCTGGCTCATTGTGCCTGCACTTTCGCGCCAAGCAGGAGCCGGTCCCTCTAAGAGCAACACGCGCCCAGACTGGAGAATAGCCTCGATGACCTCCTCCTCATCCGGCATAGGGAAGCGAATCCGAAAACTCACCCGGACAGGACGAAGCATCTTCACATGCAGAATGAAGTAAGCAATGCCCGTTGTGGGGTCCTGCGTGAGTACCCACGTATAGACAGATTCTCCCTCCCCGTCAGTCTGATGGAGGCGAGCGAGATCTTTCAGTTCAGGGCGCTTCGTCATATCAACCCAGAGAAGCGCTGACATTGGTGGTATGTGCGCTGATGCACTATACGTTCCGTCCTGGCCTGGCTTCACCAATGCGCCCAGCATTGCATCCTGCACTTCAAGTGATTCCTGAATGAATGCCTGCAACTCTTGGAGCGTTCGCGGTTGCTGTAATTCCTCAAACATCCTTTTCCCTAACCCACTTTCTTTCTTGGTCGTCCAGCTTTATGCCGCTCCAGATCAGCAGCTCGTAGTTGCTCCTCAGTGTAGACCGTTTCGTTATACCCACCCTTGAGGCCATCGATCCTTCCCTTTAAGCGCAACTGACGGAGATCGCCAACTGAGATGGTTCTCCCTGCCAATTGCGTGAGAAACTGTGCCGCCTCCTTCGGTGGATAGACCTTCCGGCCATTGATCATTATAGGCACTACTCTCAAGCCCCTTTCCTTCGCGTCCTACAAAAAATCTATACGATATAGTAAACTTATCAGAGATACACTCGTAACGCTGTTTGGCTCTCGCCGCGATTCATGCCACTGGTATTTCTCTCTGCATTAAAAAAAGCAATGGTGTCAACATCGCCGGAGTAGACTGTCGTGGCGTATAACCAGACCCGGTATCCGCTGGGTTCGGGAAACATCAACGGCGCGTAGGTCACGCTATGGACCGTGACCTTCTTGGCAAACAGCGCAATATTCTCGTTCATTTGCGCATAGCCTCGTTCCATCGTATATGGATCTTCCAACAGGCTCGTCACGATGCCACGCTCTCCATATAAAGTCACCACCTTGCGCCCAAGTCCGTCCTCTTGCTGAGTCATGCCTTGCTCCTTTCCTGCGCTCTATGCGCTTTTATCCCTACACAAAATATATACGATATCGAATGATTAGTCAAACATTCTAGCGCATAATCGCACTTTCGCATTCGTGCGAAAACTGGCATTCATTTCTCTTGTAAATTGGTACGATATGGTATATATTATGAGTAGGTCATTTTGTGTGTATGAAATTATCCAAGGAGCTTGAGACATGACTGATACATTTGTTCCCAGCAAATATCAAGAGGCGATCTTTACATGGGTAAAGGATGGGCAAGGAAACGCATTCGTAGACGCTGCCGCAGGGTCAGGAAAATCAACCACGCTTGTCCAGGCTTCTGCCCTCATCCCAAAGCGCACAAAAGCGCTATTCTGCGCATTTAATCGGCACATCTCCAGAGAGTTAACCCACAAGCTTAATCAGGTCGGTTCCACGATGGAATGTCGGACGATTCACGGCTTAGGGAGAGGCGCATTGGTTGCGGCATTGAAACGGTCAAGAGCAGCAGTGCAAGATGTGGGTGAACCTGATTCCAAGAAATACTTCAACCTGTGTGAGCAATACCTCAATACCTGTGGCCTCAGTCCTTTTGAGCATGATATCTACCAGCTCAAGGGACATCTCAAAAAGTTGGTTGATTTCAGTAGATTGACACTCACCCCGGCCACTGATGAGGGATTGCGTTACCTAGTCGAGCATTATGATCTGGACATCGAGGTGAGTGATGATGAATGGGAAATACTGTGCAAGGGTGTTCAACAGGTCATCGAATCGGGGGCGCAGCTCTATCAGAAGCTAGCGAAGATTGATTTCACCGACATGATCTTTTTGCCGATACATCTGGGTCTCCCCCCGAAGAAGTATAATTTCTTGTTTGTAGATGAGGCGCAGGATCTCAACGCTTGCCAGTTGGAACTGGTCTTGATGGCTCGTAGTCAAGGCGCACGTCTCTTGTTCTGTGGCGATCCGAGGCAGTCATTGTATGGTTTCGCAGGAGCAGATACCGAATCAACACAGAAAATCATCGAACGCTGCGAGGCGACTGTACTTCCATTGAGCATTTGTTATCGCTGCCCTTCCTCGCATATCGGCCTCGCCCAGCAGATCTATAGAGGCATTGAAGCATCGCCAATGGCTGCCCCCGGTATCATTCAGGTCATCCCTGCCGAAATTATTAACCAGAGTGCTCAGGCTGGAGATTATATCATCTGTCGATGCACCGCACCACTCGTGACCCGCTGCATGGCACTTATCCGCAGTGGCGTGCAAGCTACGGTGTTGGGCAAGGATTTGGGAAAAAATTTCCTGGATCTGTTGGAAAAGCTGGAGAAGAAAGAGGGTTTCCGCTTCGAGTTCCTCACAGGCTATGCTGACGAATATCAGATGGACCAGGAGCGTATTCTGGGCGAGAGCGAAGAGAACGCCCTCCAGATCGCACTACTTCGCGATAAAGTTGCCACCCTCAAGGCATTGCGCCAGGCATACTTGAGCGAGGTAGGGAGTTCCCAAAAGGGCAATCTCAAGGATTTCAAGATCTACATTGAACACTTCTTCAAACCAGAGGAGGATGAAGACGGCAGGAGAATTGACTATAAATCCTTTGTAGTGCTTTGCACCGTCCATAAGGCAAAGGGCTTGGAAGCGAAGCGCATCTTCATAGATCGCCCCGACCTACTACCACACCCAGCCGCAAAAGGGGGCTGGCAGACGGAGCAAGAACAGAACATCTTGTATGTGGCCCTCACTCGCTCAAAGGCGGAACTCTACTTTATCGATGGCGCTCCCTCATCGATTCAACTCCCGAAAGAGGCCCTTCCTGAAGATGCCGGCCAGGTTTCCCATGAGCCAGTGGCTGCCATTGAGGACATCATCGACTACTTACGTGGCACCGGCTGGAAACGTCTGACGGAGCCTGATGCTGATCTGCTTGTGTTTGGCCATCGCAAAGATGCTGGCGATCTCATGCTTTCCTTACCCGCAAGCTTTGACAGCCCAAATGCCTTTACCCGAATCGCTACAGTGATTAAGGACTTGGCCGAGGTGGAGCACATTTCAACGAGCCAGGTCTTTGAGCAGATCTTCGCGTATCGCGATGGAAGCATCTCCTGTGTCTGTGGGCACTCGCTCAGATCCTTACATGAGATCTTCGGATACAGCCTCAACGGGCACATCACCAATTGCGAGGATTGTGGGGGGAACCGCACAAGCCATGTTGGGAACGGGTGGAGACAATGCCTGGCGTGCGGAAGCTATACCTCCACTGAAAATCGGGTGAGCGTTGAACCTGCCAGTGACGTTGAAGAAGTGGAAACGCCGGTTGAGCTGGAGCCTTCAGAAGAAACTCCTCATGAAGATGTTGCGCCAGTTGAGCTGCAAAAAGTTCGTCAGGCGAAGGCATCCACAAAAACTGAGGAAACGAAGAAGGCAGGAAGGCCGAAAAAAGGCAAAGGGCGCACGCGCAAGAATTGCTCATTCGATGTTGATGTAGCTGCCTTCCTGGAGACGCTCTCTGACTTCAGCAATTATCTGGAAGAGTTTGTTAAGACTGATCCTGCATATGCAGAGTTTTTGCAGAGCAAGGGTGATGATGGTGAGGGCAGTGAGGAGTTACAGGAAGAACCTGAAGAGAAGGATGCAATGGTTCAGGTTGGCGTGGAAGTGGTAACCCTCTCGTGTCCAACATGCGGCAAGGGAGTAGACGCGCCTGATGGTACACTCTTGTTCAGTGCAGAGGATTGGCAGAGACTCCCTCAGCTCATAGATTGCACAGCTTGTAAGTCCCCCATCAAACTGCCCTCGCGAAGTCCCTTCAGAAAGGCTAGCAAGAAGAAAGCGAAGGCGTAAAGAAAGAGGGCCAGTTTTCCTGGCCCTCTCCTCAGTAACGTGCTTTTGCGATATCGCATTAATGCGACAGATGAGTAACACAAAGAGGAGGCGTAGCACCTCCCTTCGCATATACGAGCAACGCTCACCTTAGAGGGGCCTCTAAATAAGCAAGATAGGCTGAGTCACCTTCAATGAAACTACTCTCAGTGTAGTTTTGTGGTTCTTCTAAGAAATGCCGAACCAAGGGCAATGCTGTAGCCGTTTCGTCTGTTATTGTTGAGTAAACATCGCCCTCTTCACTCTGTTGCATCCAGATGGTATCCCAACCATACCCCACGTTGCTGGCGTCTACGCACTGCCTTGCTAGAGCGAGTACCTGCTCGTCAGTGGCTTCAGGCTGCTCCTGTAGTGATTGAATAAGACTTGCTGACCACGCCAACCAATGCAGCGAATTCACAGGGGAACTGTGCTCATCGCCAGCCAACCAGCCGGTGTCAGGGTCCTGCTCATATGCCTCGTTGTATATGAGCGCAGCAACAGCAGTAACGGTGCTATCAGTTATGGGTATCATCGTATGCCTCTCTTTCATGTGTATAAAACAAAACCTTAGCTCTTGCGATCCCGCTGCTCATAGGCGCTCGCGATCACCTTCCTGATGGTCTTCTTCTCTCTGAGCATGGGAACATATTTCTCAAACCCTAGAATCGTGCTTGTCACCACGGCAGTCCCATCTAGCAAATACGAGAGCGTGTATTCTCGGCCCTCCTCTGTAAAGGTGCCACCTAACGCTCTACAACGTTCAATAATATGCTTGTAATGTGGTCCTGCGTAGTCACGATGGATATCCTCAAAGTGGACGCGCCGATAAATCAAAGCATCTTTGCTATACATCGTAAGCCAGTTCGCCCGCTTTTCCTCCTCTGCCGGCTCTTCCTGTGGGAGACGCTCCCGGCGAGGCGCTGGAGTTGACACGTCGAAGGAGATAATTCGATACTCCACCTCCCGCTTGAAGGCTGTCTTGATCTCACGCGTATTCTTGCCGCGGCCAACTTTCTTGGTACCTTCTTCCTCATAGGTTATGACCTGCACAAGGAATGGTGCGGGATCAGGGCTGACCGCATATTCTCTATTGATCATCAGTAAAGCCGTTCTCAGCCAGGAAGCCCAGTAGCCAGTTCGATCCTGGCAAGCGCTACAGACTTGAACAATCTCCTTGTTCTCATCTCGTTGACATGCGTCACATTGATGATCACTCAAGTAGATCCACTCTCGCCTCTGGGCATCATAGGTCTCCGAGTCGAGCATCCAGAGATCACTTCCAATCAATTCGATCCTGTACCAGGAGCTTGGCCGCTCCGGCAAATGCTCCAGCAGGCCCAGCTTCGGATGTTTGCGCCGCAGCCGCTCTATTGCCTCATCCCCACGTAAGTTATAGATCCCAAGAGCCTTGATCACTCCATACGGCATTTCGATAGGCGTGATCAACTCAATACAAAGAGAGGTATCTGGGAGCAGGGGAAGATCGCGCTTCCCCTGCTCCCAGACGGCTTGGTGCAACTGCATGGCACTCTCTGTAAAGAGATAAGCAACCGCTATCCTGAGCATCTCCTGATACATAGCAAGCTGCAAGTCAAACTCGTCGGCAGTTGCAGCAATTTCATCGACCTTAGATCGATAACGGACAAGGAAGGGCCTGGCCTTCTCTTTGGCTTTGTGGATCGCGTCTGCTTGCATCTGCGCCGCTTGAGCACGCAGAGATTGAGGGAGATCCTTCAATTGGACCGGGTAGACCGGGCTGCCAGGCGCTGGACCCCTGTATGGGGATTCACCCGTGATCTCTGGAGAAAAGTGTGTTACTTTCTCATGGGTCTGAGCATCCCTGAGAACAGGTGTGCGGTAGTTAATCTGCGTGAGCTCGTGGCTTTCAAATGAGCCAGTTCCTTGCGCCCTCCGCTCCTCTCGCCGCTGTTGGATAACCTCAATAGTTTCATCTGGGAGTTGGCAGATCTGCCCTTCGCCAAGAAGATGCTGGACGGTCTGCATCACTGTTGGAGGGATGTGGCCTTCATCCCCATCATAGAGAAAATTGACATAATGGTTACTTGAGAGCGCCAGATTGGAGATATGCGCCTCAAACCCCAGCTTCTTCAGCGCGTCATCTAATGAGGTGTACACACGTCTGGCCTCTTCACGGCTCTCAAACTTTCCAGCGATGTGATACATGTCTTTCCTTTCTACTGCTAAACTTCACAATACCACGTACCATTAATATATACCATATCGTATGATTTTACAAGAAAGTAGAGATATCGCATAAATGCGAAAGTGCGATTATGCGCCACCGTCACAAGAGTAACGGATTGATGGTGTTTGAGCTTGAGTATTTACTGCCTGCCTGATATCCTACAGAGAGTATTATGCTCAGAGAGGTGATCTCTCCAGGGATGGAGTAGCGGTTTCGCGTACTTGTACAATGATAATAAAGAGGGCTATCGAAGAGGAGAGCGAGATGCAACACTTCGGAGATCCAGCGAAACAACTCGACCAGGAAGATCTGCTGCGTCGGATACGCGAGATGGAACAACTGTCAAGGAAGATCGAGCCTGAGTTGGACCTAGAACAGAAAAATTCGGACTTCAAATATTGGGTGTTACGCTACCATCTTGTCGGAGTCGAAGTCAAACGGCTGTTGATGTACTGGTAAATTAAGTGAAGGGCTGACCGATTTTGCATCGAAGGATGGAACTTTGCACTGAAGGATGGAATTTGACGCCTCGAAGCCTGGAAAAACGGACTGGGATGTGGTTGGTGGGCAATGATGATTGTGACGGTCATGCTGGGCAAGTGGAGAAGGGAGTTTCTCAATGAAGAAGGCGATGCGTAATCATCTCTACGCGTCCGGACGCGTTCTGGGCTTCTTGAAACGATACAGACAGCTTTTTGATGGAATGCAAGAGCAGGAGCCTTCCATCGATTACCTTGCTTTTGACCTTCCCTGTTCCTCTTGTGACTATTTCTGTACTCGTGATTGTGAAAAGTATCAATTATTCCATGTTGGTTGGCAAGAGGGCATTATGCAAGCCCAACAGCTTTACGCCCAAATGGACCTCGAACGTATTGAGGAGATTGGCCGTACTGCTGGTTTCACGTCCAAACGTCCTCCACGCAATTATCGTGGGATCTACGCCGAGCGTGATGGAGCTGATGCCGGGCTTCATGGCGAGGCCCTCAGACGGTTTATCAGAGGCTGGCGAGAGATCGGAGGGGATCGGCGACCCATCAAAGGGGTGTAGTTCTCGCATATCAGCCACCAGAGCACCGAGAAGGGAAAGGAAACAATGTTCATCGATACGGTTATGCAGTACCTTCGTGTCAATGCTGTGAAAGGGAATGAAGCTGCTCAACACTATCTCGACTCCTTGAAAAGCGCTGAACGGTTTCAGATCGACAATATTGCTGACTATATCCATGAGACCTTTTCACCGAATGAAGACGGTCCGATGGACTTCGATGTGCCCAATGAAATTCCCAATATTGCCCCATTATCAGATATGATGTGGTTCGAGATGTATGGGGATCTGTGGGAGAGAGAGAGCCGGAATCGCTCAGGTTGCCTTTTAGCAGTCGCCCATGATGTGAAAGAGGATGGGAGAGACACCAGCATCCCCGAAGAGGCACGGTGGATTGTCATCGCAACGCTCTTTGTTTTTGAGGACAACCACTTTTTCGTTTCGGATGTCTGTCATGGTCTCGTGATCGGATTTGACGGAAAACCGCTTGATGTGCGAGCACTCAAAGGCCCTTTTATCTCAGAAAAGGATTTTAGCGAGATCAAAAACAATGAGTGGGTGAACAATCTCAACCCGTGCTTAGTTACCGCTTTATTCGCCATTTGCTTCTGCCACTGCAAGAATATTACCGTCGAAACAGAAAAAGTCTCTCGCCAGGTTCGACGTGCAGCAGAACGGGCAAAAGAACCTGTGCTTACCATGAAGACGATTAACATTCATCCAGTCAAGAAGATTATGACCGAAGAGGGTCAGGTGGAAAGACAGGGTATCAAGAAAGCATTGCATATTTGTCGTGCCCATTTCGCCCATTACACAGAGGAGCATCCTCTTTTTGGAAAGTATACCGGAACCTTTTACAAACCCATGCATGTGCGGGGACATCTAAAAGAGGGGATTGTGATAAAAGATTACGATATCCATGAACAGTAATGAACAAGTTAAAAAAAGAAGAGGCACTCTCTCCACAAAGCGGTTGTAAATCGCGGTGGGTGCGTTGTCTCTTGTTGAAAGAACCCTTATGATAGGCTCCTACACGTACTCTGAGTCTACTTCAAGACAAAGTGACTGCCCAGAGTGTTTGGAGTATTTACAACATTCTTTGCTGATACCCCAGATGAGAAGCGGTTTTTCCAGGCTTCGAGGCGTCAAATTCCATCCTTCAGTGCAAAGTTCCATCCTTCGATGCAAAATCGGTCAGCCCTTCACTTAATTTACCATGTACGCCGAGGAAGTCCTGTCAGACGCCGATCTGGCTGCACTCAAACACCGGCTGAATACGGAAATCAAGCCGGAAGCACTCAACCGCTTTGAGAAGTACCGGCTGACGAATTATGAAACCGAGCAAGGCATCTAATTTTCGGGGAAACTGAGAGAGATCGCACTCTCGCATATACGCGAAAGTGCGATTGCTATTGCCGCTCATTGCACCTGTGCCACGATCTCTTGCCCTCGATCCTCACTCATGCCAATGCTTCCTCTCTATAGCTAGCCGCGCCGCCGCTCTATATACTGCACCAGGGCCTCTTCCATAACATCATATAAGTGCTTCTCGTCATCGATAGCGATGCGCTTACATTCCTTAATTAAATCCTCTCTCAGCTTGTAGCCTCGATTGACCCGGACGACCTGCGGCTCTTTCTGTTCTTTCTCCACAACGGTGGATGATTTTTGCGGCTGCCCTTCCTGAGCGCTGACCTGTGATCTTACGAGATCAACAGCAGCATTAAAGGTGCTGTTTGGTCCGGATGCTGCCGATTCTCCTGAAGTGTCGGGAGCAACGACCGCAAAGGGATTCTCTGCTTTCTGCTTTGCCATTCCTCTCTCTCTTTCTAGGCCGCCATCTGCGTGGTTTCAACAAAGCGATCCCAGTAGGCCGCTACCTCTTTATCGAGATATCCAGCGTCAACCCCTTGCTTGACAGCACGCTTGTACTTCGCCCGTCGATGCATCGGCTCAGGATAGACCAAATGTTGGTAGCCAGGATACTCTTGAATCTGCTTGAGGAATTCACCATCTTCGCTAATACGTCCATCATACAAAGTCGGAATGATCCGAAAAACTTGCAGCCCTGCATAGGAGCCATGTTGCTCATCAGTTCGCACATCTTGCACCGTTTCCAACATCTTGGGAAATACCTCGAAGGCCATCTCTTCTGTTGCCACGGGAATGATGACACCACCATCAGCCACGGCCAAAGCATTCTTTGTCAGCAACCCGAGACTAGGACCGCAGTCGATGAGGCACACATCGATAGTGAAGGCTTGTAAATAGTGACTCAAATATTTCGCCAGCACTAGGTTTGGCTTCTCGCGCGTGGTTGGAAGGACAGGGAACACCAACTCCGCAGCCTGCAGATCAAGAGAGGCCGGCAACAAGAAGGTGTTCCGCCCCAGCTGTACTGGCTCAATGATTTTTCCTTCAACTAGCAGATTATACATGGTCGATTGCATAATCTTTTGAAACTGTTCAGCTGCTAATTGCTTTTTCAACAGTTTGAGGAAATACGTGCTCAAGCTCGCTTGCGGGTCCATATCGATGAGCAATACACGTAATCCCCGCCTCGCGAGTGCAGCCGCAATATGAATACATCCTGTGGTCTTGGCCACCCCTCCTTTTTGCATGGCAATAGCATAAACTTTCGCCATTCAGTCCCTCCCTAAAATATGTGCGTTATCGCACTCATGAGCTTGTGCGTTAAATAGAAAATGTGGGCCTGCGCCCATACGTCTAGTATTGCAGAGGCATACCCATCTGTCAATGCGATATCGCAAGAATGCGTTTATGCGTAGCCATTTCGTGTGTATGTAAGGGTTATGCAAGGAAAAAATGGTATACTGGAGAGCGTAAGCTAAGATCGAGTGTCTCAAGCTCCGAATTACTCTTACATGAAAGGGTAGCCCATCAAGATGAGGCTACCCTTCATTTTGTCTTGATCTGGGGCCAGAATCAGGGAAGATTGACATTAAAAATGACGTGTCCATCGCCTCTCACTGCTATCAAGGTTTGCTGCTCTCCTTTTTGCACCTTTTGTATTTTTGCAGGCGCATAGAACTTCCAATTATAGGGCTGCTGTCCTTCTTGCACTTCATCAAACATGTCTTCTGTCAGCGTTCCATGGGCAAGTTCATCAAATGACTTTTGATCTTGTATCCACACCTCTAGTAGAGGAATTTGGTAGTACTTGATTAATCCCAACACGGTTGCTAATCCAGCACCGCCCTCTCCTCCATGTGTGCCAAACCCATCGGAGACAATCGTGATACCCGGATAGCCCCATTCCCAGACAAGAAACATCACCCGCTTACTGCCAGAGGCATCAAAAGAGCCAATTACCATCGTAATTTTCTCGGGGTGATATGGCCCTGCTAGAATGGCAACCATTGCCTGCATGCATTTCAAGGTGACACCATGTTTTCCGAGAAATTGTGTTGATGTGTAGTACTGATACTCGTCACTCATGTGCATTCCCTTTCTGAAACTACTCACCTCGCTTGAGATAGACACGATGATAGATCGTGAAGACAGGATAAGAGCCATTCTCCGTGGGAGGAAGAACCTGGAACTGGTCAATGTGGAGACAGTAAGGATCTTTCTGGGTATCATGAGGTACGACGAGGCCGGATAACCATTCTTCGACATCTCCTAATGATGGAAAATGCCGAAGGGCTACAGTTTGACTCTCACTAAATGCTTTGACGGTCCTGATAGAATCATCCATGCTCAATTCGCCTTTCGTTGAGATCAGTATGCATGTCCCGTAACGGTCCAGCTATCAATCTGCTCAATGCCAGGGATAGCTTCAAGATCTGATACGACCAGCGGCTGCTCTTCCAGCGTAGAAGATGTTGAGCCTACCTGAATGTGGCGCATCTTTTCAATAGGAGCTGAAAAGAGAAATTCATCGCCTTCGCCATTCTTGAAGAAGATGGTTGCATGGATGGAACCACCAGGCCCACGATTCGCATTCACAGAGATCTGGGCCTGGATCGTCACCTCCGTCTCGACAGAAACATTTTCGCCATCTGCTAGCCTGGAGAGTATTTCCACAAGTTCTTCAATGTTCAATGTGTCCTCCGAATTTGCTGGCTAGGCTTCTCACGCTGAGATCCTCGCCAGGAAAAGCGAGATGAGAGGGCAAAAGCCACTTCCATACTCGCTACCCGTCCTTGTCGTAACGCGCTACAGCGTGACAGTTTAATTGATAGAAACTGCTACATCACCTTCCATGCCGCCAGCGAACATGTCACCATCGACCCCATACTCTTCAAAAATGCTCTCATAATCGGGATCTTGAACCCATTCGAGGGCCTGCATCTCATCCATGTGAATGTTGATCTCGCGAAAGCGCCGCCCATCTCTCTTCGAGACATAGAAGGTTCCCCGGACGCTGATATTGATGCCGCCAGGTGGAACGCCCCGTGATTTGGGCGGTAGAGTCCTGCCCAGCTCCGCAAGTGATTCTTTCGATACCTTGCCAGGACGCGTCGTGCCATCGGCCCAGCGCTCGATCCTGCGCCGGTCGGTCGCATAGGCACGCCCATCGGCTGGAGTATGGCCAGTCAAGTCATGAACCATTGCACTAATCCACTTGTGTTCTGAATACTCATCCTGGTAGTAGTCCTTGATCTCATCCCACGTGGACATATATTCCGTGTAGGGTTCCGTTACCTCATCAATCTCTCTCTGGAGTCGGTCATCATTCATAGCTCATCTCCCGCCAGGTCATCGTCCTCGCCTGCCAGCTCGTTGAGTCTCCGTACAAGCTTCGTGGGGCTATCAATCTTCGCGAATGCGTCAATCACATCCTTTGACATCGCGAGGGGCGGATTGTACACCACCTTATAGCCCCCCAACTTGTCTTGCTTATCGACAATGGCGGGAAGCGCGGTTTCAGGGTTCGGATCATCGGAGATATACCACAGCGCATCGGTATACACCAGGACTGGCGTGAAACCAGCCCGCCGAAAGGTTTCAATATTGTAGAGCATATTCGCGAAAGAGCGGCCAACCACCAGTGCCCAGATGTCTGGCCGAAAGAGCCCACCAGAGGTATCATCATCGCCCAGCTTCCCAACGCCTACATGCGCAACTGCGCTGATGGTCGCGTAGGCATTCTCACGCCCCTGGACATGTTTGTACTCCTGATTGAATGTCGGACTCGATGCCTTGAGGCTCCGGCGAGCTGCCCACAACATGTTCGCCCAGCTCTCCAGGGTCCTGTGGTAGCACCCCGGATCGCGCCACTGATAGCCCTCCATCACTTCGATCTGATAACCCAGCTTGCGGCAGCACTGCACAACCGGTGTAGTCATCCACTGCGTCCTGACCGGCGAGGGCAATTTCACGCCATCATACAGAGATTCCGCGCGATCTGTACGCACTCGCCAGAAACCAGGAAGGCGATCATCATAGGCATTACCACTCACCTGATCAGGATCACCCTCACCCAGCAGAATGCCAGTGCAGGCCGCCAGGTACATCGAGTTTTTATCATATTTATGGACCCACTTCATCTTCTTTTCTTTGGGCGTCAATGCACGTTTCCAGGTGAGATCGCGCGCACTTTTCTTTAAAGGGACCGTTGTACCATCTTCGGCGGGCAGCGCCATCAGGTCCAGAGTGAGTGGGCTGAGCCAAGATGCTCGTTTCTCGACATTCAATGCTTTCATCAAGTCGAGCGCCATACGGCCTGGACTCCACAGCGCCGGTAGTCCAAGTGCCTGCTCAATATAGCTGACCGTGGCCAGCAACGTGATCACGTCAGAATACTTCCACGGCCACGTCCCATACTCTGGAAATCCAACGTAGATCGTTCGCCCAGCCCGGCCAGCGGTTTTCCTGCGCCAGATCCGGGCGAACATGGGGCGATCCTCATCGATTCTGCTGTAGCTAGCGAAGATGTCCCACTCCTCGCCAGTGCTTGTGATAAAAGATCGCTCGATGCCCTTCGAGAGCTGCGTACCAGGCATCACCCATACATAGGTCACGTTCGCCTCTAGCGCCTGGCGCGCCAGATCACCGAGATTGGCTATAGGGCTAGCAAGAGCCATCTTCTCCAGCTTTGCGTTCACAAATTGTGCATCATCAACCACGGCTAGTTCCGCATTGATTTTCACTGTCTCAAGCTCCTTATTCTTTATCATCTTTTGACTGATTATGGCCGTAGTGCCTCGTATTTGGAATCATAGCCAAAGATCTGAAAAGCAACATGATTTTCGTCCATCACCAGATTCTCAATACCAACCTTGCCTGACCGCATTTTCGGCTCCACATAGACCTTGTGGACCACATAAGGGGTCTCTTCTGCAAGCCGTTGCGCACCACGAAAGAGTTCACGCATCTGCTTTGCTCGCAGATCGCGCTTCCAGGTATTCTTGCAGATCCACATTTTAAAGGCGAGTTTGTTGAGCTGGCGCACCTGACCGAAAAGCATCATCACCGCATCACGCTTGCGCTGGGCTTTCGCCTGCGCCTCGCCATAGTGACGATTCCGGCGATCAAGCTCATCCTGGTAGATGTAACCAGGATGGACCGCCAGCCATGCAGGAGTTGCTTCACGCTGCAAATACATCCAGCCCTGTGCGTCAAGGTCGTACTCCGGTCCTTGCCAGGGAGCCAACATCTCCACGATCTGGTCAGCAAATCCACCCCACAAAGCATGCTGCTCATCTGACATAGCAGAGTAATTATCAATGGGGGAAACGTGCTCATCTGCACAATGCGCGTTGTAGAGCTGAAGCGCACTATCGAAGTCATAGCCAACGGGGAAAAGCGCCTGGTCAAAGTATCGGTTCGCCAGGTTGCGGCCCAGATGGCGGTAATTGACGCCATCAACGATGCCAGAAATCACCTCGTAGAGGTCTACCATTGTCTCAAGCCCCTTTCCGTGACAGCCATCGCTGTGACAGTTTCTCGTGTCACCACTGTGGCGACAGGCAGATTACATCCACACATATTATATACCATATCGTATAGATTTACAATCACTCTGAGGGAGTGGCTTCGCCCTCTTCGGGGAACAAGGGAAGCTGCGGGCCTCGCTTCATTTTCCGCTCTTCCTCGCGCTGGATCTGCTGAATGCTTTTCGCAGGAGTAGGAAGATCTTCAGGCAACGTGGCTCCTGTTTGAATAATCGTCTGGCGGACTGCTGCCCCCATTTCGGAGTGCGCGGCATTCGCCTGATCCCTTTCCTGGATCTGTTCGCGCTCGATCTTTTGCTTGGTCAAGCTGGCGCGAAACGAATTGTAGGCCAACTCATCGCTACCCATGAAATCTAAAATCCTGTGGTCTGGCTGCAACTGCTTTCTTGCATGGATATCATCTTCTGACTCGCCCCCATATAGGGCCCGATATCCATGATTTTGAAAGAGGGCAAAGTCCTCTGCACGCACGACACCCGCACGCTGAGCCGCTGCTGCTAGCTGTTGGTTGAGGATCGCCATCTGATTGCGTAAGATGAGGCGTTTCTGATCTTCAGGGAGCGCGGCCAGGGTCGTGTCATCTGCCAGCTCCTGCCGACGAGTCTGGACAGCGAAATAGGTTTGGGCCAGAGCAACGAGAGGCTTTCCATTGGGATCAGCATTTTGCAGCACTAGATAGCAGGCATAGCGAGAAAGAAAAATGTCTTCTGTCTTCCGCCTTGCTTTGTTGCCGAGCGTCGACATTTTCACATCAATGTGAAAATGTTCTGAAACGGCCTGCCCAGACTCTTTACAAGAGATCTGCGCACGCTCAATGGTTCCCTTGAATCGCTCCCAACTCGAATAACCCAACAGTTTGTAGAGTTCTTTCCCGCTCCAATACTCGCCGTACTGATTGCTTTCATGTCGAATAGCATCAAACGGTGAGCTTTGAGTCCCTTCACTTGCCATAAAGAACCCCCTTTTCGTGTGTATGGAATAACGCTTTCATCTATCTCTGCTTACGAATGTCGCTTGTGTACTTTTATACACATATAGTTATATACGATATCGTATGTATTTACAAGAAGGCAATTCATTGACGCTTGCCTCATATGATCCTGTCGAAAGCTGACCAGGAGTTCACCATCAGCCATTTACTCATCCCTTCCCTGAATTCCCGTTGTAGCAACGCAGAGAACAGCCTTAGCGTCCCTCTTTGGATCTTGCGTATACCTGCGTAATGAAGGCCCCTAGAATCGCCTCTCAATGCGTTTTGCGAACGCCCCATATTACGAGTCCTCATCTGCTTCATAATTGGCGGCCCGGAGGCTGATCCCCTCAATCTCTAATGTCCCCCACGACTCGCGCAGTCGGTCACAGACCCGCATCCCATCGTGGAATGAGCCAGGTGAAACCCCTGCTGGCCGCCAGCGCTCCTCCAGATCATCAATAGATAAGTTGCTCGTGATCACAGTGTAGAGACCATTTGTCCCCCGGCGCTCTTCCACTAACTCATAGAACTGCTTAATGGCTGCTGGGGTTGCCTGCTCAACGCCCAGATCATCCAACACCAGGCACCCAACGGAATACGCCAGATCCAGCATCGCCGCCTGCGCCTCGTTTCCGCGTGCAACCTGATTGACGAAGCGAAGATACTGTGGAGCCCGGATGTACAGACCGGAATCCCCTCGCGCCATGAAGACCTTGAGAATGGAGACCGCCAGGCTCGTCTTTCCATGCCCCAGTTTTCCCCACAAGTACAATCCTCGCTGCATCGTCTCCTTGTTGGCAAAGGCCCATGCCTCATCTTTCGCGATCTGATCGCCATCCGCCGGGTAGGTAGCAAATGACCACGAAAGCGCATAATCGGGGATGTTCGCCCCGCCAAACATAGTGCCCAGCTCACGTTCCATCTTCTTCGCGGCCTTCATGGTCTTCACCCGCGGCGAGCATACCGGGCAAGGTTCTGCTTTCACAAATTTCGTTGAATCAGGATTGACGAACCCATAGGCATCATCGCGCACAGGGAGATGACAGTTAGGGCACATCGCAATCTCTGTCTTTATTGGCAATGGCTCCATCTGCTTTTTCTTCATTGGAGATTGAGGAGCTGAGGAGGGTGTAGGCACTGATCTGACGGCAAGAGCCGGAGCGGAGGCCGGAAGTTGTGCAGCATCACTGATCTGGCCTATTGTCCAGCGTTTCTTGAATTCTTCGCGCTTGGCTGCCATTTGCTCTAGCTGTTCCGACGTAAAGTACTTTTGCGCCTGCTGAAGGATCTCCGGCGCGATCTGCTGCTCAGATGATTTCACCAGACGCAGTTCTGGCCGCTCATTGTTCATACTGCTGACCTCGCTTCCTGCCCAGCACTTGCTGCAACCAACTCAGGTTTCTCTTCCGTTGTGGCTCGTTTCAGAAGTTTCCGTTTTGCAGACGTATTTTGTCCTGCAGGTGTGCTTGATGTGCTACGGTTGTCTTTCGGGAGATGCGCTTCTTCCTCTGCCGCCAGATGGAAGTGATTGGCGATGTCTTTGAGACGCACGCCACGCTGTTTCCACCATCCATCTTTCTGAGTAAGCAGGCGATCACGAACTTTCTGGAGATCTTCTTGCAGTACGTCCACCAGGGCCATCTCTTCTGCCGCCTCCACATTCTCCCTCGTGCGTGGCATCTTCTTCCCACTATTCACACAGTCCCAAGCATCAAGTATGGTGAGTGCTCTGGCCGAAGGAGCCGCTTTACTCGCCTTGCCCTTCTTTCCGCTTGTTTTACTGTCTGCTTGCTCGCTGCTTTTCTGGCTGCTTGCTTCGGGGCCAATTTCTTCAGAAGGTGGGGGAGCTGCTTCTATTTGGTGTTGAGTATACTCTTCAGGGGCTTCTTGTTTGCCTTCCAGGAGAAGCATCATGACCTGTGCGATCTCTTCATCAGTCAAATGCTCAAGCAGAGAAGAGAGAGCGGCGCGCGGGTCGTTGGCGTCAGCCAACACCCCTTCGGGTTGGCTTTCCTGTCTGTCGGGAGAATCATCATTACTGTTAGTAATTAATTGATTGTAATTACTGATTGTAATTACTGGTATTGCTCCCCCCAAATTGCGGAAACGATTCCGCAATTTGCCCTGTTCGTTTCCGCAAATTGCGGAATCGTTTCCGCGTTCTGCGGAAACGAGAGAGGCATTTGGGTCCCCTATTTCCGCAAATTGCGGAATTGAAAGAGGAGTGCCAGCACTAAAGCCACGCTTTTGATCTTTTTTGAGCGCCAGACGAATAAATTTGGGAAGGATAGACTTTCCAGGCTTCTTGCCCTTCTCGTACCTGGTTGCATCTTCATCAAGGATCACTTGCGTATGCATCTCTGCGAGTTTGGCCGCAATCTGCTCCACGGTCAGCGTCTCAATCGTGATTCCCTCGCGTGTGAGCGATTCAATCGCGTACTGGACCGGGGTGAGCCGCCGCCCTGCGTCGAGAAACACCTTGACGATGGCGCTCAGCTTATTGATGTGTTGCTGGATCAAGCTCCCCTGAAATTCAAACTGTTTGGTTCGGTCAAACCCTTTGTAGGGGTTTCGACGGCTCGTGAGGTAATGCAGATCCTCTTCGAGGAAACGCATGATACGAGGAATATTTTTCTCGCCACAACTGGCCATCAACTCCCAATACAGTTCTTCTTCACCCTTGAAGACGAACCTGGAGGTATCTTGTGTGGCAGCCTCGCCCAGCTCTTCCAGGCGATCATTGATGGCTTCTGCGTGGAAGAGCCCGCCAGCTTTGGTGTTGTCCCAATACTCCATGCGTTGGAGCACACGAGCCGCATCAATATCGAGATGGCACAAAATGTAGTAGTCCCAGTAGTCGATATTGAGGTGAAAGGCGCAGTGTGTAATCATACTGGCACCCCGCTTTCATAGCAACCGCTCGAAAGCGTCACACGCTGGCGCGTAACGGATTTTCCGCTGAGTTGTCTAAACATACACATACTTCTTTCTATTTTGTGGATTTTGAAGCGCTGTGTATGCTATACTCTGAACGTCGGGTAACCGACGGGGGCGACCATACACATGCTTCTGGGCGAGCTGAATGTTTTGCAGGCACACAGCACCGCCCAATTTTTTTGCCCATTTCTCTGCAATGGATAACGTCAAAGATCCTTCAACCCGGTCGAGTCAAGACCACTGTACCAAACCAATACGGGACGAACACGGGAGCAAGGCAGGAAAAAGACGGGCAAACACGGGAAAAAGACGGGAATGCTGAGCTTACCCACACCATTTTTTGTCCTCGCCTCTGTGACGATAGTTATTCTCAAATCATTTCTCCTTCCGTCCGTCTTAGGGAAAGACCACCGATACTCAACTGCTTGGCGGAACTGACCCAGATCTCCTAGTTCTCGCTTTCAAAGACGATCATTTCACGACCATCATTTCTCTTTATCCTCATCCATAGAAAATCTGTCCCACTTCCTTCCCTAGCCGGGCTCCCAGATCTCCATCCTGAAATGGTAACCTCACCCTCCTTGTCTGACCGTGAAAGACCCGTGAAATGCTCCTGAAAACGGTCAAGCCATCGGCTTGCGCCTAGCCGCCCAAATCCTGAACGACCAGAAACCAGACGACAACTCATAGATTAGCGGAAATGCCAATTCCCGCAAGGGGTTATCTCCCCAAATTGCCGCAGGAACATCGCAAAAATCTGCGATGTTCCTGCGTAATCTGATCATTTCACTGCCTCAAGAATCTGTGCCGGTTTCCGTCCTCGCTTCTTTGGAAGCGTGGGTGGGACGAATCCCTCAAGGCTGGAAATGAGGATTTTCCACTCTGGCAGCGGATCTGTTTCCCGGTTCGTGCGCCCCGAGACGCGAATCATATTTTGCTCAACGGCTGCGTGAACTTGCTCAAGTGAGCATTGATACTGATCAGCAATTTCACGCACCATCATGTGGTAGGGACCTCGATTTCCCTTCGCTAAATTGGCCTCAATTTCGTCTTCAGCACTTGCAACATTCGTCTCCATTTCGCTCTCAGTAATGAGATTGGCTGCCTCCAAATTGAGCGCAATATATGCGACAGGCGTTGCCGCAATCCCATCTAAATTCGGGGAAATTATGGTTTCCATTTGCTCAGAATTTGGCCCGAAATTGGTTGCGGATTCGCCGTTGTTTTTAGATTGAATTTCGTGTGGATTTAATAGCTCATTTGGAGCTAATTTGCGCGTAATTTTGGCAGCTTTTACAACTGCCATTCCCTCAGTATTTGGCCCAGAATTTGAGAGCATATCGGACTGTATTTGCTCCAATTGTTGCGCTGTGTCCTCGCTGATTTCAGGCAGTGGAGTTACTGGATCTGGCGTGAGAATGACCGCTTGTTTGCTCTCAGGCTCTTGACTGCTCCCTTGCTGCGTGCGTTCCGTCTCATCGTTGTATGCTTGAGCTTGTCCTTCCTTGAGATGTTCACCCAATTCACCGTCATTCTGAACATTCACCTCTTGTTCACCTGTTTCACGCGTGGCTACAGGCGCTTTCACCGTATTCACCTGTTCACGGCCAGTTTCTTTAGAAACCCGCATTTTGCCAGTTTGAGCGCCTCTTGCCGTCTGTTCACTCTGCCCGCTTGCTTCCTCAGTCACCTGGAGGAGAGAGAGCACCTCAGCCACAAACTGCCCGGTGATCACTGCGAAGTTCATGCCTGGCTGCCGCCTGATAAAGCTCGCAATCTCGTCAAAGCCGGTGCGCGGGTTTGCCCGCAATACCTCTTCAAATTTGGCCTTCCATTCCGGGTGGTTTTGAATGAATTCTAGTGCCTTTTTATGAAAGGTATTTGGGGTAAATGAGAGCATTTTTTGCGCCGTTTTTTGCCCATTTTGCCGAGCTATATTCGTCTGATTTGTTCCTTGAATTTCGTGTGGATTTAATTCTGTATTTTGCCCCAAATTGTCGCCTTTTTTCGTGATCATTTGGGCGGGTTGCGCAACGAAATTCGCTGTTTTTTGCCGCTCTTGCAGAAGCAGATTGAACTCCAATTCTATCTGTTGGAGGCCACCCTGGATCGTTTGAATTTGGCTCAAATTGGTCGAATAGGCTTGCCCAATTTGCCCAACCAAGTGGGTGTAAAGGGACTGAAGTTGCCTGTTTAATTCGCCTTGCATTTGCCAGGTCATCTGTGCCGCGATCTGTTGTGCATTAGCTGGTTGCTTTGGGAAAAGCCAGGAGATTAAGAAGAAGACGCGCTCCTGTTTGCCGCCCCTGAGCTGCTGGCTCAGACGGTCAATTTCCTGCTCCACCTGGACGCGGCGCTGGAGCATATCGCGCTGGATCTCGATCAATCGGATGCGCTTCTCTTCCTGCCGGCGGTAATTCTCTGGGTCCAATTTCGTAGATGTCTGATCCAAGGTGTAGTCAGCCGTGATTGAGAGTAACAGGATAAGCGCTGGGAAGACCAGGCCAAACCACGGCGCACTGTTGAGCATCCAGAGTGGCAAAACTCCAGTGACCACCTGATGGAAATCTGCCAGGCTCGTGTAGACGTTGGCGAAGGCGCTGGCTCCTGAACAGATGAAGACGCCAAACAGGTAGAGTAATTCGCCACTCTTATCACGCATCCGTACGGCATTCAGGCGAGCACGCATGCTTTGCACTGCAACTAGATCGATGAAGAGCGCAGTCACATAGCCTAGACCCGGAACTGCATCATGCTCTAGATTGGTGAAGAAGCTGCCGGAGGCAAACACGCTGACGATCATGAAGACCACGATCACTGACCAGAAAAATTGAGCGGAGCCGTCTTCTTTCTGTGCGCGGAAAAACGCCAGCCACGCCATCTTGCACCAGGCTTCAATGGTGCGGAAAAATTTGAAGATGAGCCAGCCTGTGAGTAAACTGCCTACAAGCACTGGCCCGGCCAGGAGTGCATAGGGTTTATCCAGATTGTTGGTGATGATTTCGGGATGACCCAGAAGATACATACCGCCCAGAATCAGAGGCACTGATATCAATAGCCAGGGGCTACTGACCACCTGGAGCAATCCGGTGAGGCAGCCTAATGCTGCCGGCGGATTCGCTGGCCGAGTCCCTTTCTTTTGTTTTGGTTGCAGCTCCTCTTGCGCAGCTCCATCCGGCTTCGGGGGAACCGCCTGTAGCTGCTCCTCCTGCTGCTGGGCAGGGACATCTGCTGCTGTTGTCATGTCTCAAGCTCCTTCCTGACGAGTGATGAAAGTACAAAACGAGACATCTCCTGGAAAAGTAGCGCTTTTCAGGACCTCAAAAAACATTTCAACCACCGATAATAGCAATTCTGGAATGACTTGTACACCAACAGATGTTAATTTATAGCTAACACCTGTTGGTATACGTGCTGAGAAAATGATCTGCCGTCTCATATCCACGTTTCCCTCACAATCCATACTTTGAGCAGATCGCCGCAATTTTGGGCCAGTGTTTTTGGTTCCAGCGCCTGGCCGCCTTCTCACCTTCGCGCTCCTGCACGTTGGCACGCACCTGTTTGAGGATGGCAACCCGGCCAGGAACTTTGCCGCTTTTCTGATGGAGCTGCATTGCTGCGTGGAGCAACTCCGCCTCTTCGGCAGCCGTGAACTGAATCTTTTCTGCTTCTGCGCTATCTGCCAGATCCTCTTCTTTGACATCCTCCAGCGGTTCTTCCTCGTCTTCATCGAGAGCTGGTGCGTTCACGCGGGTGACCGCTTCCTTCGCCGACATGGAGAGTGGGCCGGTTTGCCCTGGCCTGCTCGTGGATAGATCGATTGTTTGTGCACGATCCACTTCTACCCGTCCAGGACCTAACTGTGGCTGTTGTGGCCGCATTGGCAACTCTGGCATCTTCTCCCCTGGCGCGATCATGTCCTGCTGTGGTTGTGTCGATTCCACAATCGTCTCCAGCATTCGCATGACGGTGACCGCATCTTCGCGGGTGCAGTAAGGCATAATCAATTTCTCGTAAATGCCCTCATTGTCTCTAAAAATGCTGTGTCCGGTGCGCAGGCCCTGAGTCTGGCTGTTCCACGCTTTGTCTTCCAGAATATGCTTGCTGTAATCTGCGGTCATGCGATGGCACAAGACGCTGTGGATCAGGCGGCGCAGTGCAGTCCCGCCAATGGCCTTATCGGTCCAGTCATGCACGCCCAGCGCACAATACATGTCATAGCCAGCCATCTCACGCTCGATCTTGACGATCAGTGCAGCTGCTACCCGGCTGAAGCTTTCTTTTTCCTTGAGGCCCTGCTGCTCCGCCTCAACGTCGAAATCCTCCAGAATGCCGTTCCATTCATCCCCGATGAAGACGAATGGCCGATACGGTCCCTGACGGCTTTTGCGCTCCTCGATCTCCACCTGGAGGTCGTCAAACATCTGCTGGATCTCGTCCAGCGTTCCAGCGACCCGGATGTATTTGCGCAATGGACCCAGCATCGTGGTCAGACCGCTTGCTTTGTTAAAGTGCGGATCTGCCAGCCAGATCTCCGCGCCCTGGAAGAGATATTGGATCGTGTAGAAGAACATGGTGTTGGTTTTCCCAGATCTGCCGCGGCCACCAACACCCACGCACTTCACCTCTTCCTGTAAGCTGCCCATGCGAGGCGTGATATTCTCACGCACACCAATGAGCATCTGAGGCATACCAGGATATAGAAAGCCAGTTGCCAGCAACTCGGAGAGCTTCGGCACTGCCGCCTTGACGCTTGCCGGTTTGAGACTGGCAGCATTGGCTGGCTTGGGGGTCGCTGGAGCCTGCGGCGCGATGATCGTTGGTTTGCCGCTGATCTCGTCAATCAGCACGATGCCTTTGTCAGAGATGCGAACAACTTTGACTGACTTCCGCATACGCATGAGCCGGAAGAACAGCGCCAATGCTCCCATGAGCGCTACCAGCCCTATGAGCCCCATTAAGAAGTATCCCAAGTAAATCAATTTGTCCCACACGCGCCACAATGCCATGCCGACAATTCCCAGGCCAATCATGGCTAGGTACAGCATCAGCGGCGAGGGCCGAAAACTTGAGTGCTGGATGTTCTGCTCATGATAGCTACTTCTGCTTTCCACAATCTCTTCATCCATAGCTATACCTCCTGGCCTGCGTAGTACTGCCTGGTTTGTCGGAGTAAAGAGAACAATGCGTCCTGGAGGGAAAAGCCAACGTGCTTATGCAGCAACATGGCAAGGATTCTTGTGACAAGCCGCAAGATGACGTAGGCGGCAGTGAGGCCGACGATCATCACCCCTGCGATAAGCGCAAGCGCTCCAGCAATCACAAGATACGTATACACAATAATTTTGATCAGGATGCGCAAAGCATCCTCTGCATCCGAATGAGGTGGTTGAACTGGATATCTGATCATCACATCAGTCCTTTCCGCTTGCCCTACTAGCGTCAGGACTGTAAAATATCCTTCAGCCAGCTAAGGTGGTCCGTTCGCCTTACTGGTTAGGTGGATCTGCTGCTGCCGCCAAGCTCTAGCAGATTCCACCGCCCCAGCTCTCTACTGATAAATCTTTAATCCTTCTACGTCAGTGATTGTGAGTGTTTGATTCAGTTGCTTCCCCAGTGCCTCGCAGATGGCGAATGCCTTCACTTCTTGGATTGGCTGCCCTTCTTCCGCCCGCCTGACCGTTTTGCCGTCCACATTTGCCATTCGTCCGAGCCCCGCCATCGAAAGACGTGCTTGCAACCTGAGATCCTTTAGCGTTGCCATTTTCATATTTGCTCCTACTAGCGATATCCATGATACGTAGGAGTATGGCACACTATCCGCGCCTAGTCAAACCATTGTGACATTTGGCAGATATACAGGAATTGCTAATGTATCGATATGTATCATTCCTTCTCACGCTGCATCCATGCCACTGCCTGGCGGTAACTCTCTTCTGTGTCATCGAACATCGCGACTAGCGCCAGGTACCAGTCACACAGCACAAAATATTTGCCAGCAACTCGGTGCAGATCGAAAGCGTATCTCTCCGCTGCCGCTTTTACAGCCTCCATGCTTACTCCTCTCTTAATGTGCGCCGCGCCTTTTCTCGTTTCCTCGTCACGACGAGGCACGAATGCTTCTGGATAAAAGATGTCTGCCAACTGATAGTGCATGGTTGCCGTTCCCCGGCGTAGAACTTGGTGGACGACCGGAACCCCCTCTTCTAGAGAGAGAGCATGAGCAATTTTCGCGGGAGCTGGCACAACCAACATCTTGCCGAGTTGGGTTTCAACTACTGCTTGACCTATGGATTGAAGAGCGAGGTCAAGTGGCAGAGAGGCAGGGATGCTTATTCTCTGCTGGTGGTTGATAACCATTCCCCGTTTCCCCTTTCCTATGAGTAGCCCCTCTGCTTGGAGCAATCTCATCGCTCGATGAATGGTATCCCTTGAAGTGCAATACTGGTCAGCTAGGTCTTCTCCTGCCGGAAGACGCCCTTTGCCAAATTCCCCGGCCAAGATCTGCTCACGCAGTTGGTCAGCAACGTCTCCCACTCTTACTGGTGCGTGTGCCCTCCTGGGAAATTTCACCTGTCGGTTCGTGAGATATGGACCAGTATGTTGCTCTATCGTTTCACCCTCGACACGGTAGGCTTCATCTTCATCCCAAGTTTCAAAGATAATGCGTTTACCAACACTCTTACCGGCTGCCCAAATCTGTTGGATAGCTTTCACTTTACGCTCGTTAGATGACCCTCCGTTGTTCGCTTCAGCTTCGTGCATATCAATGCGCTGTGGAACTGGCGGTTGTGCTACTGTTCCTTTTCCCACATAAAACACGATACCGCTTAAGTCTTGCCCTTCAGGATCGATATAGCCTTCTGGGTAGAAATGGATGTACACGTAATGGGGTTTATCTCCCATTGGAGTTGGCTCAATAGCGTGTTTGGTCATATTTCGTCCTCAATCAAGTAAGCATTGGATCACCAGGGCATAGATAAAGTACATGAGTTAAATTATTATCAACACCTGAGAAACTCCTAACATGCGTGTCTGCTTCTGCAATTTTTGCAGTTTTTGTAACTACTGAGGTAAGAATACCTAATAGTTTTTACTTTGTCAACCTTTTTAAACCTATAATAGGTTTGAAATTTTAAAATTAATCTGGTTGATTGAAATTAAAACGTTAATGATTGAGGGATTGTGATCATCCTTGAGGAAGTGAATAAGACAGCTCCATAGACTGTATTGGAAATATAAAAGCAGGGAGGAGGAAGACAAAGAGTTTTGGTTAGGCTAGGTTCATATGTCTGTTTGATACCAGGATTTCTGCACACTCACGATCCTGGGATCGTGTATGTGCAGAAATCTTCAATAGTTGGATCATTCTGTAGTTGTGCCATAACGGAAGAATCTACTTTGTTAGCCCAGCAGAGAACAATATACCCCATCTGGCGCTTCTGGGAACAACCAAAGTCTACCAAGACAGCCTCTTCTTGCTGATCCACCAGCTTTTGCAGGTAATTGACCCACCTTGTGACCGTTTCTACCGGGCAAATCAGATGCACTTCTTGCATTATATCTCTCCTTTTCTATCGCATGTCAGGTCTTATGAACGATAGATTTTGAGCAGGCATCGCTGCTTAATCAGGTCATCGGGGTGGGTAATATTGACACCTTTTGCCAGCGGAACGATGAGCACATCTCTACAGGTTTGTATCGTCATCGAGAATCTCCTTCCACTTATCTTCCATAGATCATCATTCCGCTTCGGAATGTGCGTATTCGTGCTTCCTGAAGTCTCTTCGCGCTTTCTCCGTTCTCCATAGAACGTACGACTCGTCGCTGAACATGTTCTGGATGTGGCCACACCTTGTGGTTGTCTCTTCCTGGCCTCGAATGTGTCTCGATCATCTGCGTCTCCTTTGTCTGTTGCAACAGACACTTCTGAAAACTCCTCAAGCCATTGGCTTGCGCTGGTCTACTCCACAGGACGAGCAGAGTGCTTTCGTGCTGCCTCACGGTTGCGGTACGCTTTCAGGATACGTCTGTTCTTCCGTGAGAGAAACCAATGCGTGATGAATCCACTCATATAGCCGCCCAATGTGAGAAAGAAACAGAGCTCTAGCATTTGTATATCCATGTCCGTCTTCTCCTTTATCGATAACGGCCAGATGCGCCACCACTACGCATGGCAAGTCCGAGCGAGAAGAAGGTGAGTCCCAGCGTTGCCAGGAACCAGAAGTTGAGTGTGAAATTCCAAATCTCGATCATGAGAAGAACCTCCTAAAATTTGTGCATGGTTTTGATGAAGCTCAGACGAAAATCATGTATACTGGTTGAACAGAAACAATTTTTTGTTTTGCAACACGTGCAAGTTCTGCGTTGCTCTTACTTGGAAGTGTACTTCGAAGGAAAGATATTAGCAGTAGCGTTTCAGTCACAGTCGTGTGCAAATCGTGTGATATTTCAATGTAACAGTTGTGTGTCATTTCACTATCTATATTCCACTCCATCCTTTTTTAATCTTAATGACCGAATTTCTCCATAAGAAGCAATGTACAATGTGAGGGTAGATGTTATGACCAGGAATGAGCAGCTCTATCATGCACGTCTAGAAAGGCGCTGGTCGCAAGAGAGGGCAGCGGAGGAGGCGAAGATTGCCCGGAAGACGTATATTGAATTAGAGACTGGGAAGAGAACGCCTCAAATTGGAACGCTTGATTTGCTTTGCCAAGCTTTTCATGCATCTCCATCTGAGCTAGGATATAATGAGCTTGGTCAGCTCCTGGTGGGAGAGGCTGTAGCATCTACGGATCATGACGTACTAGGGCGATCCGGTGATCTGCTTATGCTTACTCGTGAGCAGGCGGAATGGATTGCCCATCTGCTCAATCCAGGAGAAAATGCTATGACATCATTCGACCTATCAAAAAGAGCGACTCTTCTTAAGATGCTTGAGACGGCTGGAGTTGTTCTAGCTGCCCCATACATAATCGATACAGAGCCTTGGGAGCGGCTGAGCCAAGCTGTTACGAAACCTTCTGCGCTTAATCAAAAGACGCTTGACCACTTTACAGAGTTGATGAGGATTAGCTGGGAATTCAGCAATAGTAGCGAGCTTGAGGTTGCTGAAAGGATGCTCCCTCAGTTCTTGCCTAGGCTCTTGCAAGTAGCTCCGCATCAAACGGAGGCAGCCGCTCTTGCGTCTCAGGGCTTACGGCTTCAGGGTCTTCTTGCTGCACATAAGCTTCACTTGGAGGAGAAGGTCATTCAGAGTAAGCAAGCTGTTGACCATGCGCGGTTTTCAACGGACGGAAACGCTCTTGTTTCTTCCTTGACTGAATTGGCTGTCGCCTATAAGTATGCGAACCAACATCACCTTTCCCTTCAGACGTATCAGGAAGCGTTAAATTATGCTGATCAAGCCTCTCCATTAGTTCAATCGCGCGTTTATGCTGCGTCAGCAGCAGCATTCGCAAAAGCTGGTCGAGGGCGAGAGGCGCACTTTTATATTGATCTCGCTCATGAGATGTTTCCTGCGCAGCCTGGCCTTGATCCCTCTGTTGCATTTGCTGATTATGGAGTATGGCTTCTCATTTTTTATACAGGATTAGTTCATTTGGATCTTGGAGATCCGGAGCAAGCCTGGAATGCGTTTGAACAGATACATACTGTCTCTGTCTCTGTGCCAGAGCGAAATCGCCTTGAAATCGTGAATCAGCAAGGGAAGGCTGCAATTTTGCTCGATGATTTAGAAAAGTATGCTCGCTCTCTGGAAGATGGAATCGCGAACTCCATCCAGATCCGGAGTAAGAAGAGATTTGATGAAGCGTCTAGCATCTTCAAACAGGACATGCCTGATAAATGGCGAACGAACCAGCAAATTAAGGGGATAGTCGAGCGCTACCGTTTAGTGTAAGGAGAGAGATGTGAGGCTTCTGTTTGTGGGATTGGGAAATCTCGGCTCTCAGATTTTCGATCTCTTCGCCTTGCGTGCGAAAGCTGGCGATCAAGTTCTCATTGCTGGAAGGAACCTGGATTATCTTCGTGAGAGAGCAAATTGGACCGCATCCGCAGCACTCCAATTAAGCACATCCATAAAGGTGGCTACCACCTTTATGGATGTCTTGAATATTGATCAAACAGCTCAGACTATCTCATCTTTTAAGCCTGACATGATTTTCTCATCAGTTTCGCTCTTACCTTCTGCAAGCATCTCACAACTTCCTCCACCTCTTTTCGACAAGCTTGTAAAGGCCAATGGGGGTCCCTGGCTCCCGACAACACTGGCTCCAGTTCACAAGCTTATGCGAGCTGTGCAACAGACTGGTTTAAAGACCATCGTACTCAATGGCGGAACTCCTGATAATTCGCATGAAGTTCTCCAGAAAATTGGCCTAGCACCTGCTAGCGGCTTTGGCAATATTGCGTTGGTTATACCGCCGTTGAAGAAAGCTATTGCTGAGTACATTCAGCGACCATTGGAGCAAATAGAAATCCTCTTTTTTGCGCACGCTTATGTCGTGCAGAGCCTGAGACGTGGAACAGTAGGCGGAGCTCCATTTCACATAACCATCTCTGTGAATGGGGAAGATGTGACTGCACAGCTTGACCTTCCCTCTCTTTTCAGTGATTTGCCGCTTACACTTGAACATGAGTATACCCAGTTGGCCACTGCTGCTTCGGCCGTTGGTCTCCTCGATATGCTCACGGTTGGTACGCCGTCAGTAATGCATGTGCCAGGTCCTGACGGTCTACCTGGTGGCTATCCAGTACGAATGAGTGAGCGAGGATTAGAGATCGTGCTGCCGCAAGGATTCACAAGGGAAGAAGCCATTCGCATCAACCAGGAAGGTCAACGGCTTGATGGTGTCGAAAGGATCGATGATGATGGCACTGTCCATTTTGTTGAGCGGAATATGGCGATCCTCAAGGAAACGCTGGGATATGAGTGCCTATCTATGACCTTAGCAGAAGTCGAGGAGCGGGCTAAAGAGCTGCACGTACGGTTTTTGGCGCTTGCGTCGAAGTCATAATATATTTTTCAAACAAGTACCGAGAGGAAGGTTGACGACTAGTGAGTTTCATCGAGGTTCACACGACTATAGACTCAAAAGAGGCGGCACAGAAGATCGCAGATGTCATTGTTGCTAAGCGTTTAGCGGCTTGTATCCACGTATCTGGCCCTATTCTGAGCACCTATTGGTGGCAAGGAAAAATAGAACAGGTTCAGGAATGGGTTTGCATAGCCAAGACGAGAGATGACCTCTATGCAGAGCTTGAGCAAGCTATTCGCGAAATACATACCTATGACGAGCCTGAAATACTGGCGAATCCAGTGGTTCATGGCAGTGAGGGCTATCTACAGTGGATACAAAATGAGACAAGGATGTAGTAGCATAGAAAGAAGGCAGGGGCATGTCGGAACTAGAACAGCGTATCGGGCAAGCGTTAGACCAAGTGCAATCATATTGGTACTTGTATCTCACAAAAGGACAGGCAAGATTCACCGTTAAAGAGGTCATGCCACTTGTAGGGCCGTTGTACCGCATAAAAGTAGAAATGGTTTTGTGGCAGGCATTCACTTTTGATGCACTCTATATCGATAGTGAGCAACCAAGCGTCTTCATTGACGCCTATATGCTTTCCCATTTCACAGAATACTTGATTAAAAATAAAACAGATATTCTCTTTCACTAGGACGTTTACACCTTCATGTGAGAGGCTTAAAACTGATGATGAATGATGATGAATCGGAACGGCGGTGGCGTAGGTTCCGTTTTGAGCTTCTCTTCTTCTTTATCTCTGCCCTTGGCTTTGCCTTAACCCTCGTTGCATTTCTCTGCGTTCTGCTTTTGACGCAGTGCGATAACAACTTCGCATGTCATCTCCATTGATGCATGAGTACATGATAAGGAGAGCAGATGACGCTCACTATGAAGGCGTTGGTATGGCAACTGGCGGTGTGGCTGCTTTCAATCCTGATTCTGTTTCTTCCAGCAGGCACCCTACTCTGGCCCGCAGGATGGACCTTTCTCGTGCTCTTCTTTGGCTTCGTTGGTTGGCTAAGCCTCTGGATGCTCTCTCGATCACCAGATCTGCTCGCAGAACGACTTACAATCCTAAAAGCAGGGCAGCCCATGTGGGACCAGATCTGGCTGCTGTGCTTTTACCTGTTGTCCTTGATCTGGCTGGCGTTGATGTCGCTGGATGCCGCGCGGCTTCACTTCTCACGGATGCCCGTTTTCCTCCAGGTGATTGGACTCCTCCTGCTCCTTTGTTCGCTCTACGGTATTTTTGTGACAATCCGAGAGAATCAGTATCTCAGTCCTGTCGTCCGTCTACAAGCGGAGCGGGGCCAAACCGTCATCTCCTCTGGCCCGTATCAACATATTCGGCACCCGCTATACGCCAGTGCGTTCCTTTTCCTCGTGGGGGCCCCTCTGTTGTTGGGATCATGGTTTGGCTTTGCGCTGGTCCCACTCTTCACTGGCCTCATGATCTACCGGGCAATGCAGGAAGAGCGTCTGTTGCGCCACGCTCTCCCTGGCTACGATACCTATATGAGCAGGGTCACCTATCGCTTCATTCCTCATGTTTGGTAATGGAGTGTTAATGCTCTGTACGCTTTGGAGGCCGTCCTCGCTGTTTCAACCCCTCCTGTGCTTGATCCTGGTAGGTTTGAAGGGCCGCGCGCGTCGAATACCATCTCCCACCACGCTTCACCGCTTCAAGCTTGCTCTGGCGCGCCAACAGTCCCAGATAATTCGGATCGTGGCCGGTGGTCCTGGCAAGAACAGCAAGCTGCTGGTAGTGCTCATCAGGTCGAGCGTTGCAAGCGTCCAGATAAAAGTCAAGGCCCGCCTCCACTGCTTGTCCGACGAGATTGAGAAGCGGCGTGTACTCTCCCTTGTCTGCGGCTCCAAGCGCGGCTAAGTATCGGCCTTTCCAGTCACGGAGCAAAAAGGCTGGCGCATAGCCATCCCGTAAGAGCTGCATGTTGAGGAGCAAACGAGCACATCTTCCGTTGCCATCTTCAAAAGGATGAACCATGACAAAGCCATGATGGGCGATGGTTGCCCGAACAATCGGGTTAGAATAGGTCATCCCTGTCTCTACCTGATTCACCCAGGCAACCCATTGGCGCATCAGTTCTGGCACCTGGCTGTAATGTGGCGTGACCAAATCACTCCCACGCACATAAACGGGTTGCTGACGAAATTGGCCCGCCGTCGGATTGAGATCATGCAGAACCAGGGCGTGCAGTTCGAAGATGGTCTCAAGGGTGATCTGTGCTCCGCGCTCAGTAAGCTGCTGTAAAAGATCGTAGGCTCCAGCATGATTAGTGGCTTCCAGGTGTTCACGGATCGAGTGCCCCCCGATGGTTATCCCTTCCTCGACCACGATCTGCGTTTCCTTGAGCGTAAGAGAGTTTCCCTCAAGAGCATTGGAGTGGTAGGTCAGCCTGATGCGGAGGTCCTCGTGCAATCGCGCCAGGATACCAGGACGCAGAGGTCGGTGCTCATCGAGCTGTGCTTTTTTACGGGCCAGCCGCTCAGCAAGGCGCTTTTCCATGCGCATGCTACGGTCGATAGGTTCGTAACGCATTGACATAATAGTATTGGTTACCCCTCTACAAATGAAATCAATAGAATTATATTTTACTGGAACTTCAAAAGCAACAATGCATAGAATCGAGGAGTTGTTTGCGAAGGTGATATATGGGGCTACATGAAGTGATTGCTCACATTGTGAGATGGAATGTTGAAGCAATTACCATCGATGACAAGATGTCTGTCTCTGATCATCCTGTATACAGACAGGTATTGAGTAGTGCTGCTGGATCAGCGCGAGCACATCCAACAGCGGGAAGAACTAGACTGAAATCTACGATAATTCTACAGTTGAGATTTTAAGTCTTCTTGAAACTTGCGCATCAACTTCGATGCAGAAATGTCATCCATGTCGAAGACATAAGCATTGTTAATTCTCATCAGTTTTCCGCTATCTAAAATATAGAGAGGTCCGAAAAACAGCTTTTGTAGTGTTATTCTGCCTTCTTGAGTTGCTCCTTGTGCATAAATACGACGAATGCGTTTTCTTGGGTAGTCTTTCTTCCAAAGTTCGGCGAGATTTTTTAAAAGCATTCCCAAAGCCTCTGGATAATTAGAGGTTGTTACTGCACTTTCAGCGAGAAGGGTTACATCGCCTTCTCGATCTGGTGGCTCTATTTCACTTGGCTGGATGCTTAATTCGTCACGCTTGCCGAGTAGGACGTCAAGTATCACTTCTTCAGAAAGTGGGAGCACAGTAATGTATGAATGTATTTTGCCTCTATCTTTTGCATCATACGCAGCTCTTGCTATTTGAGGATTTTGTTTGATCCAGGAAAGATAGAGGTTTATGTCTCCGACCGGGATCTCGCCGTAAACCTCTTTGTCGAGTTTTAGTGTAGCAAATAGATCGTCTAGAGTCTCAATCCAACCAAATTCTAGCTTAGGAATCTTCCTTTTATGTATAGACTTACGCGTAAGAATCTTACCTGCTTCTATTACGTCTGAGACACTATAAAGAGTGTCATCAGCAGCGTTTTTGATTGTCTTGATTCCCCCAGTTCTGGCACGGTACAGTAATGCATTCTTGCCATGTCCAAATAGCGCGAGTGCCTCGCTAAATGGCACGTACTCATCTCGGTTGTTCTCTAGTGGCCTCTGTTCAGTCATCAGTTGCTCTCTCATTATACCAATTTTAACTTATTGTACCATCATTCATCTCGATGTAAAGCTCTACCTTAATGATAAACATAATTACAAGGATGAATTTGTCTGTTGAGCACACTGTAAGATTAATTTTGTTAAAATTTGAAAATTTAGGTTTAAAAAGGTTGACAAAAATGATTTTATCAGGTACTCTTACTTTCAAGAGTTGCGAAAGTTGCAGTGAACGCGAATACCGCACTCTCTGTGACGACACTGTGAAGCGCTTGTGGCATAGAGCCAGAAGCCAGGCACCTGAACAACCGAGACGGCGAGGCTGGCCGCCATGCATTTGCCAGCCAGGTTGATGCCTGATCTTTGGTTATGCGCCGGAGGGCAGACATGAGCCTCATATGGGGTTCAGTAGAGCTTGAGACAGCGTAGGCGAGTTGCGCGGTAGCGAGTAGGAGCTTGAGACAGATGGGGAAAGAGAAACCAACCACATACATGATCGTCCTTTCTCAAAATTGGGAAATACTCGGATATTATCAAGGCTCAGAGGATGCGGCATTAGGACAAGTATCAGAGGAATATGGCATCTGTATAGATGATCTTACCGCCTACACTCCAAGAACGCTGCCTCACGACTTTTGGGATGATCATATTTTATGATCATCCCAAAATTAGAGGCCGAGATGGCGAATAACCATCGCTCATCAGCAATTTTGTATGGGGTGATGCGTTGAAGGAGAAAAACGTCTTTGTAGTGCGATATCGCATTAGTGCAAAAATGCGAAGCGTATGATTGAGAGACTGAGTAAGGAGCTTGAGATAAAAGCAATGGCAACTTCTAAACAACTGCGAGAGCAGCTTTCACAAGTGAAGGAGCAATTCCAGAGTGATATTGATGCGAGCGTCGTCTACCATCCCGACAATCCCAAGCCCTTTGGGTCAAGCTGGATGATATGGAGCGTGACGATGCCGGTTGAGGAGTATCAGGCGCGGCAGCAAGCAATTTGTGACCTACAGTTAGAGATTCACCAGGTGCAAGAAGCTGAACAAACAGAGCTTGCGCTCGACCTGTTTTTGCATGAGCCCGAGTAACGGGAGTGCGTTGGCTGGCCGCATCAAAGTCAGCCGGGTTGATGCCTGCTTCTCGCCCAGTTCTATGTTAGGGAGCTGAACGGGAAGTAGACACGAGCCGAGATGGGCTCAAGAATTGGCTTCTTCGAGAGACTCGATAGCTTGAACTGCTTCAATCATATATGTGGGTCATTGAGAACATCAATGACTACAGAAAAGGAGAAGATATGCCAAAGAAGAGAATTAGGATGACAGGAGAGCAGGCACGTATTGTCGATGAGTCCCAGATTGACACAACTGGTATTGACCTTGATGCGTTGTTCCCACCTCGTACGAGTGAACAAGAAGCGGAACTGGCAAGGCAGCGTGCTACTGCCCCAGACTCTGAGCCGGTTGAAGACGTACTGGTGCCAGGTGTACAAGGACCAGATCCATCGAAAAGCGAACAGTATAACATTCAATTCCTGCTCTGATTGTCCTCTTGGAAGGGTCAACCGAATTTATCGAAGCGCGAAGCGATTCTCACCGGAGGAAGGAGCTTAAGAGGAGACGTGAGTCACTACGATAGTGCATTCTCGCATTAGGCAGAAGCGCGTTGGCTGGCCGCCTTGTAGTCAGCGAGAGAGAAGGAGCTTGAGACACCTATGGCGAGCGGAAGGAACAACGCCCAGCAAGAGACGTTCGAGGCAGAAGTTTACAATGCCAATCTCACAAAATTCTTTGTAGAGACGATCACGGATGTTTCGGAGCGGCCTGGATGTGGAACGAAGGCCGTAGCACTCCAGAGTGCGAATAAGCAACACCAGGACGTGACGATCGTTTGGAACGAGTATCACGAAGTTTGGCAGTATAGCCTGTTGTGGCAGCCATCCCAGCGATAGGTTTGTAGTGTGAGTGCGTTGGCTGGCTGCCTCGTAGTCAGCCCGGTTCATGCCTGCTTCTTGCCTGGCTCTCTGTTAGGGAGACGAGTGGGAAGTAGACATGAGCCGCAAGGCTTAATGGATGGTGGCCCCTATCGAGAGCAAGCCATCCTGAAAGGCAAACAGCCCTAGATTGTTATCGCAGCATCGCATTTTCGCATTTATGCGAGAGGAAGAGCGTTGGCTGGCCGCATCAAAGTCAGCCGAAAGGGGAGAAATGTCATTGACACTTTCGATCAGTGTTGAACTGATCCATTTGGCGCTGAAGCTTGGGGCCATTATCCTGCTACTGGCTTGTGTCGCCGCACTCTGTTTCATCTGTTACACGTATGGCGCAACAGCGTCAACTGGAGGTACTGGAGCGCGGGAAAACAAAGGAGTAGGAACTGGGGCTGATAGCGTAAGCATCGGCCCGGTTCATGCCTCCCTCTCGTTCATTGGCTTGCTAGAGTTGAGCGGCAGTAGTAAGCCTTTAGATGGGAAGGAGACATGAGCCGCGAGGTTCAAGAGAAGAATTCTTTTTGAAATGTGTCATCGCATTCTCGCACAAGTGCGTTGGTTGGCCGCAGAATCATAGTCAGCCGAAAGGAGCTTGAGACGCATATAAACTGTGGAAAGAGCCGCTCAGGGAAGTGGCGACACATTCTCTCGGCAATGTGCTGGGAGCTGGTGTACGGAGCAAAGCTCACCATTTACGATCCGAAAGGAGCTTAAAAGGAGACATGAGCCATTATGACAGCGCATTATCGCAATAATGCGTAAATGCGAGTAACGGCTGATCGCCTCATAGTCAGTCAGAAGGAGCTTGAAACAATGACCTGGAATCAGGTGAATGGCAACCGATTGGTAGGAAAGCTCTTAACAGAGTATGGACAGGTGGATCGGGAGGATATCAATGAGCCAACATCCGTGCTGATCACCAATGAGGAAGCGGAGGCTATCGCGAACTATGGTATTGGTACGGGCCAAGTGAATTTGACGCATGGAAGGGTGAACTGGAGCTTGACTGGTTTCGCTGGCGGTACATCCCCTCATATCAGCTATAAAGTAAGGGATGAGGAGCTTGAAACAATTTGAACCAAAGGGCTGGAGGAACTAACACGTGAAAGACCCATTTCGCCGCACTGGTAATGAGAGAATTGATGCTGTTATTGATGTTGCGAATGTTGTTTTGGGTGATGAGCCATCTGAATCCGGAGAGGGGGAGGTAGTAAGCAAAACATATAGATCCATTCGTCTGGAGCTCACCAAAGCTGAATCATTTGGATCACAACTCTATCAGGAGATGGCGGAGGAAAGCAGGCAGCGCGGTCTCTTAGACGTTGATATTACAGCATACGTAGATGACGAATTAGTAGATTATCTCAATGGTTAGAGAGAAGCATTCTTTTAGCGCACTCTCGCACTAGTGCGAAAATGCGTGATGAAGTAGGAAATGAAAGAAAGAAGGAGATAAAGCATGTCGAAACAAATTACGTCAGCACGTGAGCAGGGAGAGACACAGATTCTGGTAGGAATCGCCAAACAGTTTGCAGCTCTCATTGCGTTGCCCGACCTGGAGGCGAAAGCTATGGTGGTCTTTGAAGCATCGCCCGTCTGGCTCAAAATTGGGTTCCTCGTCGGTGTGTTGATCTGGAATCGTGCGCATCAGAAGCAGCAATCAGCGTAGAAGCTCTTGGCGTTGGCTGACCGCCCACTGTCAGCCAGGTTCATGCTTGCTTCCCGCAGGTGTGGGGGAAGTAGGCACGAGCCTCTAGGCTTGAACGATTATTGTGCATTATCGCACTTTCGCATTAGTGCGATTTGTAGATGTAGTGTGAACGGAGCTTGAGACCTATGCCAACCTTGCTTGAGTTAAAGGCAAAGATTGACGCAGATCCTGACTATGCAGCAGTGCGAACGATGCCTATTCCTGGCGGTATCGCCAGTCTCGTAGTCTATCTGGATCTGGATGGTTATTACACCATCACTGATCTTGAACGGGCGCATAAAGAGGGCTGGTCTGAATGGAACAATGCATTGGCCGCTGTGGGTGAGGAGTGGGCAGGCGCAGGAGATTGGACCTGCCAGGTGCGCGAGAGTGTCGAAGATTTGCTCACTCTCCAGTACGTAGCAAAGCGGCTGAACATTAGTGAGGATACAGTGCGCCGTTGGTGCAAAGCTGGCGCGGTGGACTCTATCCCTCTTCCTTCCGCTGGAGAATATCAGTCCTATCGAATCCGACGGGCGATTCTCAATGAGCTGTTACGGAGAAAGTTACCTGTAGCTGTGAAGGTTTCCTAGTGCGGAACTGTAGTTGTGGAGAAGGACCTGCACTCAAATGTTTCCGACGCATCCCGAGCAGGCCCTTCTAGGCAAGACATGCCTAGTGCAATTATACCATCTAGATTCTTCTCTGCACAGCATGGTCTTGCCGAAAGTGAAGGAAGGGCAAGACATGGCAAATAATTGTGCGTGGTGTGGTGATCCCGGTGACGAGAACGGGTCCCACAGCATTTGCGATACGCATGCCACGGAATTGACGGAGCAACTGGCAGCGCGGCGAGCTGCTCGGCAAGACACCGAAAAGACGGAAATGGTTTCAAGTAGTACGGCGGCTAGTCAGGAACCCGCTTCCAAAGCATAGTGGAGGATGCTATGCCGAGGAAGCGATGGGATAGGTCGAGATATCCAGAGAATTGGGAACAGATGTCTCGAGATTTTCGAGCATCGAAGGGCTACACCTGTGAGGAATGCGGCTACACCCAAGGTGATCCACTTATCTCGAAAGCAGGCAATGAGTATCGAGGCTCAGTGGATGCAGCTCATCGGTGGCCCAACGATACTCGCAATCCCAATCCAGATCTTCTTTGCCTCTGCAAAAGGGACCATAGAATTTATGACAACCAATTTCAGGATCTGATCGAAGAAGGCGAACATCAGGCCGAGTTACATGGAATTTTATTAGAGCGCGAAGGATATAGCTGGTGCGATCACGAGGACTGCAAAGGCTATTATCTTCCTCACGAACATTAGCGAGCGTAGGCTGGTCGCTGAACAGTAGCTAGCCAGGAGGATCATGAGGAAAGAACTGCAATTAACCAGGGAAAATGTGTATCAAGCCGTTACCAATGTCAATACGGCAATGGGTGGTAGGGCTCTAAGTATGTTCAAAGGCAGAAGCGAGCAGTTGGAACTGTGGGGCTTTGAAGGGGAAAGGGAGATTCAACTGGCATTGTTTCCAGATGCTCTAAAGGGCTATGAAGCGGCTCTGGAAAGGGTGCGGAGTATTTATCAAGTGTGGAAGGCTGAGCAGCCGGAGAAAGTATTTTGTCCACACGCAGACTGTCTTGACTTTTTCTACCCGCATGAGCATTAAAGATCTCTTGCTGACGGCTCCCATCGTCGTCAGCAAGGTTGATGCCTGTCCCCTGTGAAGGTAGGAGCCAGGCATGAGCCTGATGGAGGCTCGATGGAGCTTGAGACAGCCTGTTCTCACAAGCAAAACCATTGTATACACACGAAAAGGAGAATGCATGAGCGAACTGTTAACTGTTGCGGAAGTTGCCGAGATTTTGCGCGTTGATGACACAACCGTCAGGCGCTGGGTCAAGCAAGGTGTTCTTGAGGCGGTGATTCTGCCGCATGTCAGCGAGCGCCAGGCATACAGGATTAAACGCGCGACGCTCAACACGTTGCTTGGTAACGTGCAAACACACGTTGCCTAATGTTGGACTGAAGGCTGGTTGCTTCCGTTGTTGGCCTTATTCTACACAACGGCGTTGGCTGACCGCCTCTCATCGTCAGCTAGGAGCTTGACACATATGGCACAGAGAATAGTAACTCAGTGGAAAATGGCGTGGAAAAGCGCGTGGAGTTGTGCACCTCTTGATTTGAGGATGGCGCTTGTGATTACTCTGGTCGCTTCCTATCTTTTTTCACTCTTTGTGACCTGGGGGCAATGGGGAGGTTTCGCTGCTGTTACTCTTCCTTTTACACTCTTCATACTCGTGTTTGGTCCAACATTGCTGCGTTCATCTACAGTGATGAGGAGCAAAGAGGTTGATGACTTGAGTGTGACAGGGACGATGGTTCCCAGATCGACTGACACTCCCTACGAGCTGACCGAGCCTGGACTCCAGCTCACTGATGAGTGCTCAGATGAACACTAGAAACTTTCTGGCCAGTTCTCATCGGCCAGGTTGATGTTTGTCCCCTCCTCGCTGAGGGCAGAAAGGAACGATTCATGGATCTTACACATTTCTTCAACTTTGTTGTGAGCCTGCCATTCTGGCTCCTTGTATTGCTCGTGTGCATGGGTTACATCGTAGGATTGGCCTCTTCGCGTTCGACGATACACCGCTAGTGAGCACGAGCTGGCCTTTGCCGGTCAGCTCAGCTCGTGCCTGCCCCTCGCCACGAAGTGAGAGGTAGACATGAGCCAGTCAAGGCTCATGATCAGGAAAAGGGCCTGATGGAACGGGGGACCGCTAGCCTCTTCCGATGCATGCGAGAGGACGCCCTGCTTTCATGCATCCCCGTTCAAGTGAGGAGCTTACGCTAGCTCCTTTAGACTACTGAAGAAAGGAGGCATTTCTATGAACATCGGTCATAGGCGAAGCTCGACAGGTCTCAACAGCGAATATAGTTACTTCCCGTTGGAGATGGCAGGAGCACCGCTAGAGTCACTGCTGCCGGATGACTCAGAAATTGTGGTAAATCACGATTCTGGGCAGGTGGTGCTTGTGCGGTGGGGCTATCGTGAGTTTAGCACTGAGTGCAGTTTTACAGACCAAGAACTCCCGCTCATACTGGCACTACTGGAAGCATGGCCAGGGTACGTTCCTTACGAAAAAATGCTCGGTCTTGTCGGAGAGAAGCCTGAACTGATTGCTGAACTTCTGGAAGCGTCTCGTGCAGCGGAGGGGCTGGATGAGGAACGCGGGACAGATATACTTTGGGAATCTGCTATGGGAAGAACATTGACTCCAGTTCGCGACTGGCTCAAGCAGTGCCAGGATCGTCTGCATCAGTTTGCTCTTGAGATTGCGGCCGTTCGCCATCGAGGATACTTACTGATTCCATATCGACCATCCATACCTGAGACGTAATGTTTCACTCTTTGATAAGGATGAACGGACGTAAGGTTGTAAATAGGATAGATGAAAGTAGCGCTGATTGACCGCTTTGTAGTCAATCAAAAGGAGCTTGAGACATGGTTCGATCAGAGCAAAGTGAGAACTTGGAGCAGAAGGGCAATCAGCTTGAAGCATTAGCGCTCCATGCCCATCAACAAAGTACAACATGTGCTGATCTGACCGCCTTATACGAACAATTTGGGAACACTGCCAATGCGGAAGTTGCCTACGACCAAGCTATAGAGCGAGGTCAACAGGCTTTGGATCGCTATGAGCACGCAATACAAGCCTTCGAGCGGTCACTGGAAACATGGTAGTTTCGTAGATTGTCCGTAAGATTTGTGATGAATAGGGGATAAAAGGAGTGAGTGAGCGCCGGTCGACCACTGGTTAGCTTGGCTCTCACGTAGTTAGGCGGGACCTAGATATGAGCCAATCAGAGCTCAACTGGTTGTAGTACGAGATCTGCGCAGTATGTTATGAAGCAAATGGAGCTTGAAGACATGATGAATCGATGTAGATGCGGCAATCTGCTACGTGCGTCAAGTGAGCAGAGACGAAGACTTTGCCTGGAATGCCAGATAGCAGGCAAGAAATGTGTCTTGACGCCAAGCGGGGTGCTGCAAAACTTTTCTCCCGTATCCTGGCTGAAAGTGGCTCCGACTCGGATACGGGCAATCACTGTCGATGACGTAGCACGAATGGGCGATTCTTTTCTGGATTTAGAGAGGCGAGCGCAACGGGTTGCTGTGGGTCGCTACCTCTGCGTAGGCGTTCAAGGTGAGCACTGGACGTGTTCTCAGATTCGGGATCGTATGCCAGTGAGCGAACCAGATCAAGATGAGTTTCGGCAATATGTGCAGCTCACACCGAAACCTGTCGCCTGTTTCGATATACCTTTTCCCTTTCTGCTCCAGGTTGACGCAAAGGAGTGGGAGAGCCAGGCGGATGGTGGAATTATCACCTGGAATGAACGCGCTGAACCAGATCTGGATATGCGCGTGGTCGAACGGTCCATTTTTCACGCAACCTACATTCGCTACAATGAGCAGATGGCATTCTTGCCGGTTCCCGTTCCCACTCAGCTTGAAGAGTGCTGTGGCTACACGGGCGAGGCCCGATACGTGGCATTTTACTGGGGCGGAGGCGATGAAAGCTACTATGCTGATGGCCGGGCGAGTAGAACTGGAGAATGGGATGGCTACCAAGCGTATGTCGATCACTGGTGTATCCAGCCGGCGCTGCGTGGTTTTGATTTGGGATCAAGTGAAGGGGAAGCTGTACATTGGCTGCTACTCGACCGGCAGACCCGTCGAGTTTCTGTAGCGAAAGCCGAGGTAGTGGGGCAACTCCTACGCCAGCAATGGGGCATTCCAGATCAGGAACCGGTCGTGCAGCAGTTCAGCGAGCGTGTTCATGCCATTTCTCAGCAGAACATTGTTGCCTCAATGGTTGCGCATCAGAAACAAGTGAGCGGGATGCGTGCCTGGCTGGATCATGTTGGCAACCGATAGTTATCTTCTCGTAGCGCACAATCGCACGAATGCGAAAATGCATAGTTCTCGCAGTGATGATAAAGAACAGAACGTGGCGCAGGCTGGCCGCCAATTTCCGCCAGTCAGGAGCTTGAGACATGATGGAGGCAAAGAGCCAGGTGAACATTACGTATGCGGCTGGTGAGAGGCTACATATTGATCATCACCATCTTATGGATTTTCTCTTGAAGCAAAGAGTGAGCCCGGATCGCCTGCATACATTGCAGATCCAGGTGGTTCAGCATCATCCGAATCCCAAGTATCACTGGGCTGATGGGCTCTATGAGTCCAGGCGCACCAAGATTTCTGTCTGTACCTGGGGCTTAGGCAGATCCCGTATCCTAGCGAACCTCATTTTGCTTCATGAGCTGAAACATTTCTTGGAGGAGCAGGGAGGGCAGGAAGCAGAGATCGAGCGGTTATCTCATATACGCGATGGCATTGTGATGGCGATCTGTCTCCTCATGATGGGTCGCTACCAGGCCCATCCCTACTGGTATTTGCGTGCATTGCTCGCTGTATTCAAGGCATTGTGCTTACACTATCTTCTTGATCCACACGAGATCCGAGCGAACGCATTTCTCTGGCGGCATCGCCACGAACAATTCTTCCTCTAACAAGGCGTGGCTGGCCGTCTTATCTCTGCCAGCCGGAGGATTTCATGATTACACTTTCTTTGCCTTTGGGATCATTGGCGTTGGACCTGGAGCGCAAGCGGCTTATTCTTCGCGATGGGGATCAGCGTATTGAGCTGTCGCAGACAGCGGTTGCCCAAATGATGGCGTTTCTGGTAGCGCATCCGGCGTTTTTTGAGGATCTCCCTATAGAAGCCTCAAAGCGCCCGACTCCTGTTGTTCCGCGCTTTATGGATCTCTTGGAGGACGGTACCTTACAGCCTGGCTTATCGACGATGATGCTGGGTGTCTACGGCGAGAGCGGCGAACCGTGTCTGCTCTCTTGGCCGGACTTCCGCTCCGGCGCAGTTGGTGGTTGCGGCAGATCTGGCAAGTCCAATACACTCTTTTTTCTGGCTCTGCAAGCCATTCTTAGTGGTGCAGATGTGTGGGTGGCAGATTTCCATGCTACCAAGTCTACCAGTTTGATCGCCTTCCTGGAGCCTCTTGCTTCGTATGTCCGTCTGGCCAGGAATAGTGATGAAATCGCTCAGATGATCGAAGATCTGAGCCGGGAGATGGAGCGCCGGAAGGCGCAAGCTGGCCCATACCGTCCCCTGGTGATCATCTTCGATGAATGGAACAGTCTTCTGGAGAATTACAACTCGGAGGCGAAGCATATGCATGCTCGTGAGAGCTACAGCGCAGTTGCTGCATCAACGGTTCTGATGTTGGAGCGTGAGATGGGCGGGTATGATATGCACTCGCTGCTGGGCGTCTATGACTGGTCAGAGAAAGCGCTGGGAAGTGCATCGCTCCGCCACCTGCTTCATTCTGTATTGTGTCATCGGATGCCAGCAAGCTCCTCAAAGTATGTGTTGCCAGGCAAGCTGTCTAGCCAGACAGAAGTGCTGAGAACAGGCCATCTCATCTACAAGAACCATGAGGGTACCTATCACTCTCTCATTGTCCCCTTTGTGAGCGTTGAGGATGCGGCGATAGTGGCCCAGCTCCTGGCTGAACATCATAAATGATGTTCCTGTGCGTTGGCTGGCCGCCGACAGTAGTCAGCCAAGTTCATGCTTGTTTCTCGCTCACATCGATGAGAGGCAGACATGAGCCTAAGGCTTTAAAAACGTTACGTAGCTGCTCGTAACAGAAAGAAAGTGTGAGCCAGTAGAAGCTTTTTGTAATGCACCCTGGGAGATGTATCCCTACATTTTGTACACACGAAACTATGTATCACATCCACTATCACAAAAGGAGCTTGAGACCTATGCAATCCTCTACACGCACTATTGTGGTCCATATCGGATCGACCAAATTCGGCTCGACCTTTGATTGGGCAAATTGTGAAGATACCTTGCGCGATAAGATTGTGCTGACGATTGGCTGTGTCACGCAGCCTGATAGTGACCTCTTTGCGCATATGACAACCGCCGAAGCGCAGCGCACGAAGACGCGTCTCGATCAGTTACACCTGCGCAAGATCGACCTGGCACACGAGACGCTAGTGATCAATCTGACCGATTATATTGGCAGTTCCACACTCCATGAACTGTGCTATTCCTTCAATCATAAAAAGATCATCCGCTGGCTAGAAGATTGGCCGATGTATTGCTCTCGCTGCCGGTGCAGGGGTCCACAGTCTCAGCATTTCTTCCACACCTCGATGCGTTTGCGTGAGCTGGATACGCTGCTGGACGGGATTGACGACACATCCTCGCCGTATCTGGTTGGGCAGCTCGTGGAATGGTATGGGCAAATCGCGCCGATTGTGCGCCTCGGAAATGGAGAGCTGGCGCTTCAGGTCGATCTTCACTGTACTCATTGTAGTCAGCCACATGAGACCTATTATGCAGTGAGAGACAGGGACGGCTCATTCTGCCAACTCGTCAATGTTGAAGGAACATATCTGGCCGACATGCGCAGCGCTGATGAGCGAAACCAAGTGATTCTCTGCGCTGCCTGCGCATGTCAGCCAATTCCGCACCAGTATCAGGTCTTGAGACGATTAATCATTCGCCGTGCGGATCATCCCGGCGAGGATATCACGAAGATTGTACCGGTGCATGATCTTCCTGCTGTTGTGCGTCCTCTTTGGGATTTGATTGCCGCCGACGACTTCGAGCGGCTGGCCCTGCGCAAGGGACTTACTGAGTTTATCATCACGCCCTATGTAGAAGAGATCTGGGAACCTGCCTGGCTCCAACTGTGGCCGCCTCACCCGGATACGAAGTGGGTAGCTCCCTGGTGCGATCTGCCGCCGCTTCAATCGTCGGAGGAACTTGAATTTCTCACAGCAGTCACGCAACTCTACCTGGAAATGGGGTCCGTCCCAGCAAGAACCGCCATCTTGGATCGCCTTCGTCAGAACAGGAGTGCTGGGAGTGGGTGGAGCCGCAAACAATGGTCTCTGATTAGTGCTTTCTGTGAGAAATACAGCATGTAAGCTGTTCGATCTTCCTGTACTGTAACGAGTAAGGGCAGCTCACTGGAGAGCCACTCTTTCGCGCTATCGCATTAACGCATGGAGCTTGATACATATGGAAACACTTCTTCCTGAGACTACCACCTACTCGGTTGAGTATGCGCCTGCCGTGGTTGAATTGCTGGAAAAGAAGGCCCCCGTTGCTCTTGGAGTGTCCGGGGGCAAGGACAGCACGGCGATGGCATTCGCAACGATGGCGTATCTGGATTCCATCGGGCATGGGGGGCCGCGCATTCTGATCCATAGCGATTTGGGGCGGTTGGAATGGAAAGCGTCCCTGCCGATGTGTCAGCTCCTGGCGTCACAATTAGGGCTTGAGCTGATCGTGGTGCGCAGGCAGGCTGGTGATCTGCTGGATCGCTGGCTTGTCCGATGGCAGAATAACTGCGCCAGGTATGCAAACCTGGAGTGTGTTCGCCTGATTTTGCCGTGGTCTACCGCTGGAATGAGATTTTGTACTTCGGAGCTGAAGACGGCCATTATCTGCCGTGACCTGGTGGAGCGTTTCGCGGGCAGCACGATTCTCTCAGCATCCGGCATTCGGAGCCAGGAGAGTCCAAATCGTGCGAAGGCCCCAATCTTCGCACCCCAACTGAAGTTATCCAGTAAGACGTTCGGGACGTGTGGTTTTGACTGGCATCCTCTCTTGCGCTGGAGCCTGGAAAAGGTTCTGAACTACCATCAATTTTGCAATTTCCCCTTGCATGAGGCATATACACGCTATGGAACATCGAGAGTATCCTGCGTTTTTTGCATTCTTTCCTCATTGGCGGACCTGCTGGCCTCGTCCACCTGCGAGGAAAACTATGAGATCTATTGCGAGTTGGTGGACATCGAGATTGCCTCGACCTTCAGCTTTAAGGGTGATACCTGGTTGGGGGATATCGCAAAACACTTACTCTCGGAAGAGCAGCGCGAGGGTCTGGAGGAGGCCAAGCGAAAGGCTGTTCGCCGGGTAGAAATAGAGGCGCGCATCCCGAAGCACCTGGAGTATACGGCTGGCTGGCCGACAGTCATGCCGTCCTACACGGAAGCCTGTCTGCTGGGAGAAGTCCGTGCAGCCGTGGCCGTGGTGATGGGCCTGACCATTTCCTATGTTGATCCATATGCCATTCTGGACCGCTTTGCTGAACTTATCGAGGAAAAGCGGCGCAAGGATGAGGCAAAGAAGAAGCGCGTGCCGTTGGTGTACGCGAAAGGAGCTTGAGACATGAAAACACTCCCTGTCATTGCTGAGGCGAAAACACAACAACCATTGATATTACAGAAGGAAACCTCATTCGTGGGAGGCTTCAGCTATACGTTGGCTCCCTACAGCGGCTGTGAGTATGGATGTGAGTATTGTTATGTTCCACATGTTTTGAAGGGCCTACCTGAGAAGCGCGGCGGTTGGGGGAACTATGTGGATCTTCGCTCGCAATGCGTGGCATTGTTGCAGCGCCAGGCGGCCAAATTAGAGCATATGAGCATCTTCCTAGCGGCAACGACTGATCCGTATCAGCCACAAGAAGCGCAAGCAAAGCTCACGCGCGGGTTACTAGAGGCCCTGGCAGATATTCCTTTTGACTTTCTCCTCATCTCGACCCGCAGCGGGTTGATCTTGCGCGATCTCGATATCCTGACGGACTCTCGGATGAGGGGTCGGGTGGAAGTGGGTCTTTCCATTCCCAGCGATCTTCCCGAAGCTCACACAGCGCTCGAACCTCGTACCGCAAAATTTGCGGGGCGCTTCATGGTTCTGCGCCGTCTGAGAGCTGCCGGCGTTCCTACTCGTGTCCATGCTGCCCCACTGGGCAGGCACACTCCTGCATTTCTCGACCTGGCGGGCGATTGTGCGGATTGGCTGTGGATTGACGGAGCAGGGCATGGAGCCCGCAGGAAAGAAGCGGGGGCCAAATGGCTCTACACCTATGGCGAGGCGCTGCATGTAGCAGAACAGGCGTCCTTACTCTTGGGCGCTGATCGCGTTGGCTATGGCCGTGATCGTTTTGCCTGGCGATGGAACGGGTCCATGATTATACCGCTGGTAGTTCAGGAGGATATGCAGGTGTCCACATGTTCTTAGAAGCCAGTGTATATGCGATCAGGCGTGTTCCGGCGGAAGAGCGCAAGGATCGTTATGGATTGTTGGTGCTCGTGATGCGCCAGTGGCCGCGAGGGATTAAAAGATCGCTTATTGATGTGTGGATCAAGGATGCTGGCCCATCAATGGAAACTTTGACTGCACTTCGCCAGGGACTTCTTTCTATAGAGGAATTCGAGAGGCACTATGAAGCGGATCTGCGAGAGCAGCAACACTGTACGGTAAAGTCCTATGTAAAGCGCTCTGATGAATCAGATGAGCGCGTTGTGATTGAACAAACATATGCTAGCCCGCCGATGGAGCATCTACAGCATTTGGAGCGGCTTCATGGCAAAGTGACTATCCTCTGTTGGGAGCTGGAGCCGCCCTGCCATCGCTACTTTTTGCTGCAATGGCTTGGGGGGGCAAACTGGAGACGGCCATATGTGTCAATGTGCGTAACTCACAGCAAGTAAAGCCAGGGGCAGTTCCGAAAGGGCTGTCCTGGCTTATGGAGGTGCCCTATTATGCTCACCATTCTCGGACCCAGAAGGGGATCAGGGATGACCAATACCAGCGGTTATTGTGGTGCTGGTGGTATAGACCTGGGGTTTTCCTGGACGGGGATTGAGCTGAAGCTTGGTATGAATCATAATGAGCTTTCGCTCGCAACTCACCAACGGAACTTTCCGCAGGCTCGACATGACTGTATCGATATTCAAGCTGTGCCTGATGAGGAAATCAAATTGTTCCCCGCAACCGATTTTAGCGCGTGGGGTGCTGAATGCAAATACCAATCAACTGCCAGTGGAGAGAAACTCCTTCATCAAGGACAACGCTCCCTCTGGAGTGACATGGATGAGGAGAAGCCCCATGTGGAACGCTCGCGAGCCACGATGCGCGAGGTGGTCAGGTGGGCTACCGCGATGTCGGATCATCACACACCATATCGCGCGATTCTCGTAGAGAATGTCCCAGAGGTCATGCACTGGTGGGGCATCAAGAAATGGTATCAGGATATGTACGCCTTGGGGTATCGCTGTCAGACCATCTGCTTCAACTCCATGTTTGCCCAGGCCACGCTCTCCCCTTCCCTGGCTGAGCAGGTCTACCCAGTGGCACAGAACCGCAACCGCTGGTACACGATCTGCACACAGCAGGGCAATCCTGCACCGGATGTGGACTTTCGGCCACGGGCTTGGTGCCATCGATGCTCACAAGAGGTAGAAGCTAAGCAGGTCTGGAAAGAATGTGCCAGGGAGAGAGCAGTCGAGGTCATCGGCCAGGTGATCTTGTGGGGGGATTATGGTGAGCAGTATGTCTACTTTTGTCCTACCTGTGATAAAGAGGTTGTGCCGTATTTTACCCCGGCTTCTGCCATGCTCGACTGGTCCCTCCCAATTCAGCAAATAGGGATGCGGGACTCCTCGCTCGCCGAGAACACGGTGAAACGGATCAACAAGGGTCTTCAGAGGTTCTACTGTGATAACAGTGGTAGAATGCCATTCTTCATGAATCTTAGTCATACCGAGTCCGATCATGATTATACCTCGCTGGTGCCTCTCCCCATGCATACTCAGGATAGCTCTCAGACTACAGGAGTTGTCATCCCTTCCGGTGTAGAGAACCCGGGGTATATCTTTCATATTCTGCCGACCTCTTGGGAAATCGAGTATAAGATTCAGAAGATCCGTGAACAGAAAACGAGACAAGGCAAAAAGTTTACACAGGAGGCAAAGGAGCAGCTCATTGCCTCCATTGAGGAACACTATCGCGATGGAGTAAGGCGCTATCTCGATGAATTGCCTGTCTACCTCAAGGCATATCGTGAACCCCCGCCTCTTCCGCCTTCCAGGCTTCTTGAACGAGGATTTATCGCAAGTTACCACAATGGATCTGATTGTCTGGCCGGATTCCAGGAGCCAATTCGCACGATAGACTCACATGATCGACATGGAATTTGCTTAACGCGCTTTCAGAAAGAGGGCATGCCACACCTGGATGACTGCTACTATCGCATGCTTCATGCGAAGGAAGTAAAGCGAGCGATGGGTATTCCAGAAAGTTACATCATTGAGGCGACTAGTCAGCGGGAAGAGGTACGTCAATGTGGCCTGGCTGTAACCCCTGCTGTTGCCACTCTCCTCATGCTCAGGGTGCTTGCATCACTCGGAGAAGAAGTCATTTGCTTAGAGTGCGCTTGAAAGGGAAGGTATGGTCACGCTCGCAATCTGTCAAAACCCCTTATGTGCGCGGCCCAATCGGGAATTTGAGCCCACGAGAAAAAACAATGCCTATTGCTCACCGGCCTGCCGACAAGCGGCGCTGCGCAATCGTCAGAGGGAAAGCGAGGAGACACTGCTTGATCAGCGCTTGCGCAAGCTCCCGGTGAGCGTTGCGTCAATGATCAGATCAATCAGCAGAAATCATAACATGGAAGCGGCTATGCAGGCGCTCAGCGCGATCAATCTATTGCTGCATATAGCTGATGCTTGGCCGAAAGAAGTGCGCGATCTGGTAAAGCCAGATCAACAAAAGACGGCAGATCTGGAGGGAGAGCTGGCCCGCTATCGGCAGATCTGCGATATGAGTGACCGCACAAAGTTGGAAGATCGCTTCATGGCACTGGGGGCAGCGTTCAATTATCGCCGACTGATTAACTATAATGTGCAGCCTGGCGAGGAGTCCTGGCAGGAATTTATGCGGGGTGCTGATGATACAACTCTGGCCGCAGCTCTTATAAATACGGAAGCCTTTTATCATAAGTGGATGTCTTTTGTTGAGGCGACTGATCTGAAAAAGGCGGAGCGGCGCACAGCGGAGTTGGAACAGACAATTGAACGGTATACCATCGCAGATCAGAAGGCGAAAGAGGCCATCACTGAATTGATGGGTAGCACAAACCGTAGTGGCAATCGCATTGATTCTCTTGAGCAAGAGCTGGAGCGGGCCAACAAGACTATTGAGCGCTATGAGTCTTCACAGAAGGCAATGAGTGATGCTGAAGAGCAGCGCTGGCGGCAGCTTCGTCAGGCGTTCATGGAGCTGGGCGAGAGACGGTTATATCAGCCAATGAGCCTGGCACATCTGCGCACGATTTGCCCTGGCCTTATTGAGAATATTGGCGAGGGCAAAGACCGATGGGAATGGGCCAGCGAGAGCTTTGATCAAGGGGCGCTCATGGTGATACTCACTTCTGCGCAGTCTCAAGGTGTTGAATCGGGTGAAGAGCGCGATCTGGAGCATCAGGTCGAAGAGATCCAGGAAGCACGAGAACAAGCTGAGCGAGGACTTGACCAGGTGCAACGCAGGTTTCGGGACTATGTGGGTCGAACGAACGCGAAAGTTAGCCGGCTTTGTGGTGACCTGGCGAAGCTTCAGCAAGCACAAGATCGGAGCCTGGATGCCCGCCGGGTGAGGGAACTGGAGCAAGAGTTGGAAGAAGAGCGGGCCAAATATGGCGTGATGATGGATGAGTATAGACAGGCTAGCAAGAAGATTGGGAATCTCGAACGCCATGTGCAGCGGTTTGAGCGCATGGACATTCTCAGAACGCGTGAATCGATGTTACAGGAGCTAACATTGTTGGGTGGACGGCTCAACTATGCCTGCCTGACAGATCTGGGGATTGGCGAAGGCATTGATACCTGGCTCAATCACGTTCGTGGGCTCAGCGATGAGGATCTCACGAGGGCGATTGCTCACGGCTACTGGCAAGCAGATAGCCTTGCAATGGCCGCTATTGAAGCGTCTGACGCGCGAATAGGGATGCAGATGCGCAAGCGCATCAACGAACTGGAGGGCGATGTCAGACGGAGAGACGACCGGATTGCAGATCTGGAAGGGCAAAAGGGGAGTCATTTGGCAATGACTGGTGAATTAGGCGAAGAAGAGATCCGGGAACTGGAATATGCAGCTCGCGAGTGGCAAGTGACCGCTGAGCGTCAGATGGAGCAGATTGCGGAGCTGAAAGGTGAGTTAGAGCAACTAAGGACTGAGGTGGGACGCCTCAAGGAGTCTCATGGCTCCGCAATGTATCACATGAATATTCTTCTGGCACAGGCGCAATCAGGGCAGCAGGGAGAGCCTATTGCTCAGATCACTGATCTGGAGCGCAAGATCGAGAAGCAGCGGCACCGTATTGGAAAACAACAACTACAACATAAAGATCGTGTGGGTGAGTTAGAGCGGCGTCTGGCTGTGTTGAACGCCATTTGTCATGAATATGCGCTAAGCATCTTTTTCCTCACCAATAGCGTTGTTCCCATCCAGCGAGATGGCATCGCCTACCGGGTGTTTACAGTGGGCAAGAAAGGGCATGCAGCAGCCGAGATCGAGGGACAAGAGGGTTTCCATGATCTCGTCCTCACTGAGGAGGAGCTGAGATATGCCCAAGACTATGCATACCAGGGAATGGTGAAGCGCTACGAGGAAGCGTCACGGGTAAATGTGTGACGCTTTCACAAATTGGCCTTCAATGCCCTTGAAAATATATACCATATCGTATAGAATATCGAGTAGACGGTAACAATGCCGTAATCATCAAAAAGGAGCTTGAGACACATGGCAACAGCCACAACAACCCCAACCTGTAACAACACGAGCGCTGGCGTTATTCTACTTTCGCCGGACAAGCAATCACTATTCATCCAGAAACGGCAGAAATTCCCGTGGGGCTGGGCCTGCCCTGCTGGGCATGTTGACGATGGTGAACCGTACATTCGGGCGGCCATCCGAGAGTTAAAGGAAGAGACCGGATTGGATGCTGGTGATGATATCCATCTGGTCTTGGAAGCGGATTGTGATAACAAATGCAGACGCCCTGGCGGTGACTGGCATCACTGGCGCATCTATGAAGCAAGTGCATCCGGCCAGATCATTGAGAACGAGGATGAGGCGCAAGACGCAGGCTGGTATCCGCTGGTCAGGGTGCAGGAGATGGCGCGGCGAACGGAAGCCTATCGAGCGGAGCGGATCTCCGATGAGGAATGGCAAGCAGATCCGGGTCTTGAAGGTGTCTGGTATGACTTCTTGAAGGCGCGGCATATCATCTGATTCTAACCGGCGGGCGTGGAAATCACTGCCCGCCATCTTCTTTCAGAACATGTTTGGGATATCAGAGTTCTGTGCAGGAAAGGGCAAATCTATGCTTCTGATCTTTTTCTCTGTCGGTGGGACTGTTTTCGCGGTAGCGGCGATACTTATCAATGTCTATCTGTTTCTTCAACGAGACAAACCGGCTAACTCTTTTGATCGTCTGGTTCGCCCATTGATGGTTAGGCGGCTCGCCAGGAGACACATGGTACCATCGGCATATGTACAAGAGGCGTTGCATCTGCAAGATGGGCTGGAGAATAATCAACTTTCATCGATGGAGTATCTGCGAGCGGCCCATCGACTTGGTGAGCAGTATCCAGAAGAGTACAAGCGTATGATGGAATCCATATAAAAATACTAGTTTTATACACACGAAAAGGAGTACGGCAGGTGGCTCAGGAATATCAACCTGATTTGTTGAACTTGGCCCGACTGGCCCGCAAGCGCGAAGGCTTTCTTGCGAAGCCTCTGTTTGCCTACCAGGATGCATATCATCTTAGTGATGAAGAGCTTGCGCGTGCGGTAGGCGTTCCTGTGGATCAACTCTCATACCTAGCTCTCTGTGGACTGCCCCACTCAGAAGGTGATGTTGCAATCATTGTTGCTCATGTGCAGGCAGATGGCCCAACGCTTTCGGCTTGGCTGAATACAGAAGCACAAGAAGAGAACCTGCTGCCAGATTGGGCGCAGCCAGGGAAGAAGGAGGAGGCTGAATGAAACTCTATCGAAATGTATTTTTCGGGGCTGGATGTGCTCTGCTGTGCATCGCGCTGATTCTCGCGTTTTATGCCCCGGCTCCCTGGAAGTTGTGGGGAGCCTATGGAGTACTGGTGTTTATATCCTCTCAAGTGGTTTTGCGAGCAATCCAGACGGTAACAAGTAAGTCCTGCCTGGAATGCCTCCCCTATATTGTTGCAACGTTTCTTGCAATTGTGCCTGTCATGCTTTTTGCTCCAGATCAGTACAGCCATATTGCCTTGATCGTGTGGCTTGCCCTTCTAGGCGTTGCTATGTTCTACTGGGCAGTTGCAGGAATCTTTCACGAGGCGCAAAGGATCGGACGCAAGCTCGGTGCTTTGCGTGAGGAGCAAGCATCAACCACGTCCTAAAGGATGTAAAAAGCGAGCGTGAGACGGATATCTTTTATGGATATCCGTCTTTTTTGTTTAGGAGATCGTTTCATCTGCCTGGTCCATATCCTCGGCATTGAGGCCAACGAGATGAACCTCACCAAGAAATATAGCCTGTATGAGCCGGCATTCTCCGCACAAGCGCATCTTTCCATCACCTGTCTGTGCCTCGGCGAGATGTTCAGCGCATCCTTCGTGCCCACAGCGCTCGTAGCGTGAACATCGATAAAGAGGAATTTGTTGGCAAGAAGGGTTATAGCAGTGTAGTGTGTTCCAGCGCAGTGTTACTGTCATATCTCAAGCCCCTTTTGTGTGTATAAAATTACGAACCGTTGTTTCTTTGGTTCTCTATAAGAGTGATACAGAGATTGGAGGTGATTTTCGCAAGAAATTGGATGAATATTTACCGTAACTCATTTCCGCAAAACGCGGTAACTTTTCCGCAAATTGCGGAAATGGAAGGCTCATGATTTACT
>JAABUQ010001143.1_pt1 | contig 59137 bp, 55 predicted proteins | sample 5560001 | NCBI WGS metagenome assembly JAABUQ01 (sample SAMN10711888, study PRJNA513371) | rock metagenome | isolation source: Antarctica rocks | place: Antarctica: Victoria Land, Finger Mt nord | collected 2015-12-18
GCATCGGCCGCGGGCCGGGGTTGCGGGGTACCGCAGACCCCTGCCACCCTCGAAGCTCGGGCCGCCCCGCAGGCTTTCGGGGATCAAGGGCTTTCGGGGAAGTCGTCGATGCCCGGGCCGGGCTTGGTGGCGACGAGCTTGGGCTTGTCCTTGGGGGCGGGGATTTCGGGCTGGCGGATCATCTGGGGGATCAGCTCGTCGATGGCGACGTCCCACTTCATCATGCCGATGGCGACGGTGGCGGTCTTCTTCCGGGGGTCGAGCTTGACGATCCGGCCGGGGCGGTCGTAGCCGAAGCGGGGGACGACGACGCGGTCGCCGGCCTGGAGGCGGGCCCGGGCCTCGGTGATCCGGACGTCGTTCTCGGCCTGGCGCTGGAGGTCGCCGAGGCGCTGGTTGAGGGCGTCGCGGCTCCGGTCGGCCTCGGCCTGGGCGGCGAGGGCGGACTGGCGGGCGTCCTCGGCGTCCTTGCGGAGCTTCTGGACGATGGCGAGCTCGGGCAGGTGAGCCCCCTGCCCCTCGGCGAGATAGCGGGAGGCGCGGGCGACGATGTGCTCGGGCAGGGCCAGGCGGCGGGCGATCTGGAGGGCGTTGGACTGGCCGATGTCGCCGATGTGCAGGCGGTAGCGGGGGCGGAGGGTCTCCAGGTCGAACTCGACCGCCGCGTTCTCGGCCCGGGGGTTGGTGAAGGCGTAGGTCTTGAGGTCGCCGATGTGCGTCGTCACGATCGCCAGGCAGCCGACCGAGTCGATCTCGTCGAGGATCGCCCGGCCCAGCGCCGCCCCCTCGGCGGGGTCGGTCCCGGCGCCCATCTCGTCCATCAGGATCAAGGACTTCTCGGTCGCCCTGGCGAAGATCGAGGAGACCCGGCGAACGTGCGACGAGAAGGTCGAGAGCGACTGTTCGAGGCTCTGCTCGTCGCCGATGTCGGCGAGGACGTCGTCGAAGATCGGCAGTTGCGACCCCTGGTTCGCCGGGATGTGCAGGCCCGACTGGGCCATGATCGCCAGCAGGCCGATCGTCTTCAGCGCGACCGTCTTGCCCCCGGTGTTCGGGCCGGTCACGACCAGCATCCGGAACTGGAAGCCGAGGTGGGCGTCGATCGGCACGACGGTCCGGGGCTCGGCCGGCGGCGGCGGGGGCGGCGGGTCTTCGCCCTCGGCCGCAACCTTGGGCTCGGCGAGCTTCCGCTTCTCGGCCCGGAAGAGGGCTTCGAGGAGCGGGTGGCGGGCCCCCCGGAGGTTGAGCTTGCCGTCCTGGTTGAAGTCGGGCGGGGTCAGGCGGTAGTCGAGCGAGTAGCGCCCTCGGGCGTAGATCAGGTCGAGCTCGGCCAGGGTGTCGAGCGAGCCGAGGAGCGAGTCGGCCACCTGGCCGACCTGGGCGCTCAGATAGCGGAGAATCCGGCGGATCTCTTTCATCTCCTTCGCCCGGAGGAAGGAGAGCTGGGCCGACTGCTCGGCGATGGCCTGGGGCTCGACGTAGACCGTCTCGTTGCTGGCGCTGGTCCGGTGGACCGACCCCTGGATCTCCCCCCGGTGCTCCTTGGCGATCGGCAGGACGTAGTGGTGCCCGACCATCGTGAAGTTGGGGTAGCGGAGAATCCGCTTGATCTCGTTGGAGCGGAGCATCCGGGCGAGGATGTCCTTGATCCGCTCCTCGACCTGGCCCATCTCGCGGCGGATGGCCGAGAGCCGGCGGCTGGCGGTGTCGAGGATCTTGCCGCGCTCGTCGATGCACGCCTCGATGGCGTTGGCGACCCCGTCGAACGAGCCGACGTCGCTCCTCATCCCGCCGAGCCTGGGGAACTCGTCGCCCACCTTGTCGAGGTAGATGGCGAGGTTGGCGATCGCCTTGAGGGATTCGACGACCTGGCTCAGCTCCTCGGGGTCGAGCTGGCTGCCGACCTGGGCCCGGCGGACCAGGGGGCGGATGTCGCGGAGGCCGCCGAAGGGGGGCGTGAGGCCGGCGGAGAGGGCGTCGGCCATCTCGGTGGTGAGGGCCTGGGCATCGCGGATGACGCCGGGGTCGAGGCTCGGCTCCATCCGGAGCGCGGCCTCCTTGCCCATCGAGCAGGCGGCCTGGGCCGCCACCAGGGCGCGGACCTTGTCGAACTCCAGCAATTCGAGCGTGTGCGTGTCCATGAAGCCTCGCGCCGACCGACCCTTCGCCCCGGGCCCCCCTTCGCGACACGGCGAGGGGTGCCCGAGGTTCGCCCGCCCGAATATCATAGGCAACCGGGAGCCGTCGTCGGCCCGGGCCTCGGGAGCACCCCGGCCCGTCGAGCATCCCGGGAGGGCGACCCTTGATGGACCGCGACCAGCTCATCGCCCGACATCCCCGGCTCTATCATATCGCCGACGCCCGGAACTGGGACAGCATCCTCGCGTGCGGACTGTTGAGTACGTCGAGCCTGCTCGATCGGTTCGAAGTCGGGGGGGCCTCCCGCGACGCCCTCGAATCGGGCCACCGCCCGAGGACCGAGGCGATCCCGCCAGCCGGCCCGCACCCGGCTCACGGCCTCGCCTTCGTCCGCGACCAGCGCCCGCTCCAGCCCGGACCCCTGGCCGGCTGCCTGGAGGGGATGACCGTCGAGCAGTGGCTGAGGCTGCTCAACGGCCGGGTCTTCTTCTGGCCGACGACCGAGCGCCGCGACGGGATGCTCAGGGCCTACCGGAAGTCGGAGCAGGCCGTCTTCGAGGTCGACGCCCGCGGGCTCCTCGAACGCCACGGCGACCGCGTCGAGCTCTGCCACATCAACTCGGGCTACGCCAGCTCGGCCTACCCGCCCGCCAGGCGCGGCCGGGATTCGTTCCTGCCGATCGAGCGGTACAAGGACGCGGCCAGCAACCGGATCGCCGAGGTCACCGTGCCCGGCTCGGTCCCCGACATCTTCGAGGTGACCATCCGGGTCGCGACCTGGCTCGAAGGCAAGGAGGTCGGGACGCTCTGGGAGCCCTGAACGGCGCTCACTTGGACTTTGCCGGCTTGGTGCCGGTGGCCTTGGCCTCGATGGTCGCCGGGTCGGCCTTGGGGGCCTCGGAGGGGTAGAGCGACTCGACGTACTTCTTCCAGGGCATCGCCTCGACGCCGAGGTCCTTGCCGGTGATCGAGCGGAGCGAGTGGAGGCAGGCGACCCGGATGGCGGGGTCCTCGTGCTCCATCCCGGCGACGAGGAACTCGTTGATCCGCCGGTCCTTGGCCTTGAGCAGCCCGAGGCTCTCGATCGCCGCGACCCGGCACTCGCCCGAGGTGTCGACGGTCATGACCCGGGCAAGCACCGTGGAATCCTCGGCCTGGCCGACCCGGCCGAGCGCCCGGCACGCCTCGGCGCGGACCAGGGCATCCTCGTCGGAGGTGGCGGCCAGGATCGCCTGGCGGGCCTCGGGCCGAGCGATCGAGCCGAGGGTCCGGCAGATCACCGCCCGGGTCGCCGTGGGCTCCTTGCCCGACCGCATGTTGGCCACGAGCAGCTTGGCGACCTCGGCCTTCTGCTCGTCGTTGTCGTACACGTTGGCCGACCGGAGGCTGTCGTAGGCGGCGTAGCGGACGTTGGGGTCGTTGCTCTCGCTGATCTGGCGGATGAAGCTCCTGGCGGTCGTCCCCCGGAACCCGAACGCTTGAGGCCCGGCGCAGCCCGTGCTCGCGGCCATCGCGAACGCCAGCGCGGCCGCGGTCCAGGATTGCGCGATCGATCGCTCGCCTTGCATGGGGCTTGGCCCTACCTCGCCGTTCCGGGCGGCTGGAACCGGTCGGTCGCCGTGAGCGAAGGGTCCATCCCTCGCCCCAGTTCGTCCCGGCCTCCGGCCCGTCGGACCGGGCCGGCGTCGCATCATAGCCCCCGCCCGGGATCGGGCAAGCCCAACCCGCGCCCGGCGCCGAGCGGTGGCGGGCCGGGCCGGGGGCGGATCGGTCTTTCATCCTGCAGGGCTTGATCCGGGTGGCAGGGGTAAGCTTGCTTACCCCGGTCCTCCGCCAATCCGCATCGAAATCCGGGGTAAGCAAGCTTACCCCCGCCACCCGGCCGGCCGGCAGCGTCCTGCCCGAGGCGATCGAGCAGCTCGGCGGCTACCTCTCGTCCCGGCAGGGGGACCGGGTGCCGTTATGTCGGCATCCTCACCGACGGCACCGTGTCTTTCAACCTAATCACGCCGCCGCCGGGCGCCGACGACGCCTGGACCCGCCGGGCCCGCCAGGCCCGCCAGGCTCCGCTCTCGCCGGTGATCCGCCAGGCGAAGGTCGTCAAGCCTTGAGCGAGCGGAGATAGGCGACGACGGACGCCGCCAGGATCGAAATCAGCACGAAGAAAATCAAGAGGGCCGGATTGTCGAAGTGTCCGGTTATCCACGCGAACGCCGAACTGAAGGCGTCCCTGTCGGTAAAGTTCACCGCGCCGACCAAGGCGATGAGGCCGCCATACCAGAGCACGCGGAAACCCGTCGTCCACCTCGAAGGCCCCAGTCGAACTCGCCCCGGCGCTACACCCCAGTTGCCGCAGCGAAGACACGCCACCCGCGACCCCGACGTCGCGTCGGACACCTCGGCCACCTCGCCGCACTTGGCACACGGGACTCGGATCATCGCCAGCCCTCTGAAGGTTCGCCGTCGCGGAGGATCATGGCGACTTCGGGTGGATTCCGGCCGCGATTAGGCAACCGACGACGCCCATGAGGGTGACCAAGCAGCCGCTCGACCAACCTCCCGAGGTCGCCGACCCGTAATATCTGTCGTGCCGGGCGGCCTCTTCGTAGAGGTAGCCGAACCCGCTGAAGAGGAAGAAGAACAAGAGCGCGAAGATCAACCAGCGGCCCACCGACAGTTTGCCTCTCCGCGACAGGTAGCCCGGGAACCAGAGCGGGATCGTCGCGAACGACAGGTAGAGCAGGTAAAGGGGCACGCCGATCGCCACGGCCAAGACCGGCTTGATGACGTCGACCGCCGATCCGGCGAGCGACTCCGCCTCGGCCCGGAAGTGCCACAATACCGCGACCGCCACCAGGACGGCCGAGAAGATCGCTCCGCCCCGCGACGGCCTCGGCCAAGGCTTCCGAGGCCGAGGTGCGGCGCTCGGCGGGGTCGGGTAGAACGTGGGCATCCCGATCGGCCGGACCGCCGCGACACCCGGGACCGCGAACCGGTGCCCGCAACGGCCGCATCGCCCCATCGACCCGCCGAGATGATCGGGGACGCGATGGGCCTTGAAGCACTTAGGGCAGCTAAACCGGATCATCGCCAGCCCTCGCCCGGGTCACCATCTACCCGTCGAGGGTAACGGGGCGGGGGCGGGCCGGGCAATCGGTGCGGGCGTTCAGAGAAGAATCAACGACGGCCCGTCATGGTGTCGTAGGCCCCGTGCGGCCCGATCCAGTACCAGACGTTCGTGTCGCCATCGACCCGGGCGACGGCCCGGTATTTCATCGTCACGCGGACCGAGAAGCTGCCCGGCGAGAACCGATTGTTCTTCGTGTCCTTCAACTCGTGCAGTGCGAGCCCCGGGTTCATGGGATCGCGCGCGAAGGCATCGAAGGCGGCCGACGCGGCCTCCCGCACGGCGGTCGGCAGCAACTCGAATTTCTGCCGATAATCGGCGGTGCGGACGTTCCTAGTTCCCAGGTCCATCGAATGCGACGGTCCGCCCCCCCCGGTGTTCCTCGATCGCCTTGTCCGCGAGCACGGCGAGGGAATCGAGGTCGAAGAACTCCGCGTCGTCGTCCATGAAGACGCCCCGCACGCCCCGCACGTTGGCCCGGAACTCGTCGGCCCCGACGACCCGGAAGCCCTCGCTTTCCATCGCGTCGATCGCCGCGAGCACGCGCCCGGAAGGGACCAGCCAAGCGCGGTAGTAGTCGGCGATCGACCCCTCGATCTCGGGGGACGGTTCCCGGCCCCCGAATATCGCCGAATGGTATTTCGCGTCGAGCGTCTCGATCAATCGATGCGCAAAATTGCCGCGGACGATCATCCGCTCGATGCGAGATTTCGCTTCCTGGGCCGCGTCGCCCAGGCCACGCCCCGCCATCTCGACGGGCTCTTCGACCTCATAGCTGTCGAAGGGGATTCCGATCGACAAAAGGGCAGACATGGCAACCTCCGAAGGTCGGGCTCGCTTCCGCAATCCCGGCGCGATCCGCACCCTATAAGCGGGATCGCCCCCGGGGTCAACCTCGGATCGCGGGAGCATGCGAGCGAGGCCGGCGCGGCGGCAATCTGAAACCGACCGTCGCGCCGGGCGCATCTCCACTATAGGAAACCGGGAGTCGCGAGGGAATATTCGGTGAATATTCGCCGTCCCCAGGGTGGCTCACCGAGTCCGCTCCGGCATCATCCGATCCTTTCGTCGTGACGGCCGCCCCGGCCGGCCCGAACGCCGAGTAGATCGACTTGCGGCCGGGTGGCAGGGGTAAGCTTGCTGACCCCGGACTTCGGGGCGTGCTGACGGAGGACCGGGGTAAGCTTGCTTACCCCTGCCACCCGGGTCGGCGGCCGGCTATCCTGGGCGGCTCGCGGGCGTCCTTCGTCGAACCGGGCGCGTCGCCTCCCATCCGAAGCACAGGGGATCAATGATGAACAACCTGAACCGACGGGCCTTCCTCGCCGCGGGCGCAGGCCTCGGCACGGCGGCCCTGATCGGCGCCGCGCCGCCGAAGGACCCCGGCACTCGCCGGCCGATCGTCGTCTCCAGCGGCAACGGCCTGCGGGCGGTCGAGAAGGCGATGGAGATGCTCAAGGCCGGCGCCGACCCGCTCGACGCGGCGATCGCCGGGGTCGCCATCGTCGAGGCCGACCCGAACGACCGCACCGTCGGCTACGGCGGCATCCCCAACGAGGAGGGCGTGGTCGAGCTCGACGCGGCCGTGATGCACGGGCCGACCCATTCCGGCGGCGCGGTCGCCTCGATCCGGAACATCATGCACCCCGCCGCCGTGGCCCGGCTGGTGATGAAGCGGACCGACCACTGCCTGCTCGTCGGCGAGGGGGCCCTGAAGTTCGCCAAGATGCACGGCTTCCCCGAGCAGGACCTGCTGACCGACGACTCGCGGAAGATCTGGCTCCACTGGAAGGAGACCAACGGCAAGGACGACGACCGCTTCCCCCCGCCCGACGACGAGCTCGACGAGATCGTCAAGAAGTTCTTCGGCATCCGCAAGCACGGCACGATCCACTGCTCGGCGCTCGACACCCACGGCGACCTCGGCTGCACCACCACGACCTCGGGCCTCTTCTACAAGATCCCCGGCCGGGTGGGCGACTCGCCGATCCTGGGAGCCGGGCTGTTCCTCGACAACGAGGTCGGCTCCGCCGGCTCGACCGGCCGAGGGGAGGCGAACCTGCTCAACCTGTCGAGCTTCTCGATCGTCGACAACCTCAGGCGCGGCCTCGACCCCAAGGACGCCCTGATCGAGGTCTGCAAGCGAGTCGCCGCGACCAACAAGCTGCCCAGGCTCCGCGACTCGAAGGGGCGGCCGAACTTCAACCTCTCGTTCTACTGCGTCACCAAGGACGGCCGATACGCCGGGGCCAGCCTCTACGCCAACACCAGGATGGCCGTCCACGACGGCGACTCGGCCAAGCTCGTCGAGTGCGCCTCGCTCTACGACGACCGCAAGCCCGCCGACTGACGCCGGCGGCGGCCCCACCGATGATCGTGCGGCCGGTCGATCCACCGCGACGGGAGTTCGCCCACCATCCGGGGCTCTCGATGGTGGGGACCTCTCGCCGATTCAGGGCGTGGCGGGGAGCTGATAGAGCTCCCAGCCCTCGGCGGTCGATCGGAACTCGAAGGTGCCCGGCGACAGCGAAAACCGGCGCCGGCCGAGCGATCCGCCCGCGTCATAGGTGATGACCGAGCCGGGGGCCACGGCCAGGTCCTGACGCGAGCCGCCTTCGGCCTGATGGGCGTCACCGTCGACAGAGAAGGCGACGCCGGACCCCGCCGGCCCGGCATTGACGACCGTGATCGTGATCGTCGGGGCGGCGGCCGGTGGTCCCGGGCTCGACTGCGGCACCGGTGGCCTGGGGGCCTGCGGAGGCAGGAAGATCTGCCCGAGGTCGCCCGGGGACAGGCCGGGCGAACCGAAGGGGTACAGGCCGGGGTCCTGGAGGGAATTCATCCGGATCAACCATTCGTCGACGGCGATCCGATACTCGAGGCGGTCGATCCGACGGACGTCGCGGCCCACGGCGGCTTCGTCGGACCGCTCGCGATCGCGACCGAGCTTCGCCTGGGTGAATCGGAGCCGCCGCTCGGCCTTCGCCTGGTTGGCCACATCATAGTACACCCCGGTGACCAGGCCGTTCCCCGGTCCTCCAGGGTCTCGGGCCGAGCCCGAGTTGCCGACTTGCGCGTCGGCGGGCCCCGACGAGAGCAGGGCGACCATCACGGCCGCCGGAATGATCGAGCCTCGGCATCCAAGCCTGGACATTTCACCCTCCCCCATCGAGTCCGTTCGAGGTACCCGACGGGAATATATCACACGAACCGGGCGGCATACCGGACATTCTGATCTCGGCTGGACCGGCGATCGGCCCGCGGTTATATTCCGCGCCCATGTGCGGATACCAGTCCGAAGAGTACGCGCGGTCGCTCGACGAGGCCGGCACCCCTCGGCGGCTGGAGCGCTCGGGCGGCTGGGTCCTCGACCGCCCGATCGCCGGACGGCCCGACCGCGACGCGATGGGGTGCTACCCCCTGTTCGCCTGCCGCGACTGGTCGGCCCTCGCGGCCGACCTCGACGGGCTCGGCGACCTCGTCAGCCTGGTCCTGGTCACCGACCCGTTCGGCGATTTCGACCCGAGCCGCCAGGGGGCCTGGTTCAACCGAGGGGCCGTCCCGTTCAAGGCGCACCACGTCGTCGAGCTCGGCCCGCCCGTCGAGCGGCTGGCCAGCCCGCATCATCGTCGGAACGCCCGCAAGGCTCTCGATCGGATGGCGATCGAGCGCCTCGACGACCCGACCCGGGCCCTCGACGACTGGCGGCGGCTCTACGCGGTGCTCGTCGATCGGCACGAGGTCCGAGGCCTGGCCGCCTTCTCCCGGGCGAGCTTCGCCCGCCAGCTCGCCGTCCCCGGCCTGGTCGCGTTCCGGGCCGAGGCCGGCGGCTCGACGGTCGGGATGCTGCTCTGGTACGTCCGGGGCGACGTCGCCTACTACCACCTCGGGGCCTACGACGAGTCGGGCTACGCGCTGAATGCCTCGTTCGCCCTCTTCTGGCGGGCGATCGGATGGTTCGCCGCGAACGGCGACGTCCGGTGGCTCGACCTCGGCGCCGGGGCGGGCCTCGATCGCGAGGGCCCGGGCGGCCTGGATCGGTTCAAGGCGGGCTGGTCGACCGGGACCCGGCCGGCCTACCTGTGCCGCCACGTCTTCCGGGCCGATCGCTACGACGAGCTGGTCCGGGACGCCGGCACCGTCGGCTCGGCCTATTTCCCGGCCTATCGCGCGGCCGAGTTCGCCCCGAGCCGGCCCAAGGCCCCGGCCACTTGATCGAAAGGAGGCGAGGTCATGGCCAGGGTCGTCGTCTTCGGGGTCAAGGAGACCGCCTCGCTCGCCCACCTCTATCTGGAGCGGGACAGCGAGCATCGGGTCGTCGCCTTCACCGCCGACCGGGCGTACCTGGACGGCCTCCGCGAGTTCGAGGGGAAGCCGGTCGTCCCGTTCGAGGACGTCGAGGCCGCCTACCCGCCGAACGACTTCCACCTGTTCGCCCCGATGACGCACCGGGGGATGAACCGGGCCCGGGAGTCGGCCTTCCTCCGGGCCAAGGCGAAGGGCTATCGCCTCGTCCATTACGTCAGCTCGCGGGCGATCACCCCGCCGGATTTGGCCGTCGGCGAGAACGCATTCCTCCTGGAGGGGGCGGTGATCCAACCGTTCGCCCGGGTCGGGGCCAACGCCGTGATCTGGAGCGGCGCCCACGTCGGCCACCACTCGACCATCGGCGATCACGCCTTCCTCGCCCCCCGCGCCGCGCTCTCGGGGCATTGCTCGGTGGGGGCCTACTCGTTCATCGGGATCAACGCGACGGTCCGCGACAACCTGACCCTGGGCGAAGGGACGCTCTTGGCCATGGGGGCCTGCCTGACGAGGGACACCGAGCCCTGGTCGGTCTACCTCGGCCACCCGGCCCGTCGGCAGGAGGCCCGGAGCGACGCCGTCGACTTCTGAGCACGGACCGCGGCCCCCGACCGATCGGACGGAACCGGTCGCGAAGTCGGGCGATCCTCAAAGGCTCCCGAAGGATGGTGACCATGCCCGGACCGGAAAAGACGGAAGTCGGCGACCTGGCGATCCTCGGCGGCCGGCCCGCGTTCGAGGAGCCGCTCCACGTCGGGTCCCCCAACATCGGCGACCGGGATCGGCTCCGCGAGCGGATCGACGACCTCCTCGACCGCCGGATGCTCTCCAACGGCGGCCCCTACGTCCGCGAGTTCGAGCGCAGGGTCGCCGACCTGGTCGGGGTCAAGCACTGCGTGGCGACCTGCAACGGCACGCTCGCGCTGGAGATCGCGATCCGCGCGCTGGGCCTCTCGGGCGAGGTGATCCTGCCGTCGTTCACCTTCGTCGCGACGGCCCACGCCCTCCAGTGGCAGGAGATCACCCCGGTCTTCTGCGACATCGACCCCGAGACCTGCAACATCGACCCGGCCCGGGTCCACGAGCTGATCACGCCCAGGACGACCGGGATCATCAGCGTCCACCTCTGGGGCCGCCCCTGCAACACCCAGGCCCTCGTCGAGATCGCCCGTGAGCGCGGGCTCCGCCTGCTCTACGACGCCAGCCACGCCTTCGGCGGCTCGCACCGCGGGCGGATGATCGGCAGCTTCGGCGACGCCGAGGTCTTCAGCTTCCACGCGACCAAGTTCATCAACACCTTCGAAGGTGGCGCGATCCTGACCAAGAGCGACGACCTGGCCGAGAAGGCCCGCCTGATGCGCAACTTCGGCTTCGTCTCCTACGACAACGTGGCCCACGTCGGCACCAACGGCAAGATGAGCGAGGTCGCCGCCGCGATGGGCCTGACCTCGCTCGAAGCCATGGACCGCTTCATCGCCGTCAACCGGGCGAACCACGACCAGTACGCCCGGGCCCTGGGCGGCATCCGAGGGCTCCGCGTCCTGCCGAACGACGACCGCGAGCGGTGCAACTACCAGTACGTCGTCGTCGAGGTGGACGAGGCCGAGGCCGGGATCGACCGCGACTCGATCGTCCAGGCCCTCGCCGCCGAGCGGGTCCTGGCCCGGCGGTACTTCCACCCGGGGTGCCACCGGATGGAGCCGTACCGGTCGTACTTCCCGCACTCCGGCCTCCTGCTCCCGGTCACCGAGCGGCAGAGCGCCCGGGTGTTCTCGCTGCCGACCGGGACCTCGGTGTCGCCGGATCAGGTCGCCGAGATCGTCCAGCTCCTCGCGCTGATCGTCGAGCACGGCGAGGCGCTCTCCGAGGCCCTGGCCCGCCGCCAGGCGGGGACCGGCCACCCGGCGATCTACCGGCCGAGGGTCGCCTGAGGTGGGGGACGGGATGGGTCGCGACCTGCTGTCCCGGTTCGCGCGATGGGCCGGCGGGATGCCGAGCGTCGAGGTCCACGTCCCGATCAGCCCGACGCCGACGTTCTTCAACATGGTCCAGTGCCTGGCGAGGTCGCTCCGCGAGTTCGGCGGCGCCTGCCGCGACGCGCCGATCATCCTGTCGGTCGGCGACGATGCGATCGACCCGTCCGCGGCCGATCGCCGCCCCTGGCTGGAGGAGCTCGGCGTCGAGCTGCGGTGGGTGCCCGAGGAGTTCTACCGGGCCCACTCCTACAACGGAACCGGCGCCTGGATGTTCGAGCACGACTATCGGGCCGACGTCGTCCTGATCCTCGACGCCGACGTCCTGGTGGCCGCCCCGTTCGACGAGATGATCCGCGACGTCCACCGACATCGCCGGTTCGCCGGGATGATGGCCCTGGCCAGCCCCCTCCTGTCCCTGGAGGAGCCCGCCACCTGGGCCGACCTCTACGCCCACTGCGGGATCGACCGCGAGCCCGAGCTGGCGCACGAGTACGTCGGCTGGCCGTACTTCAAGTCGGGGGCGGAGGCCGATCGCCTCGGCCCCCCCTACTTCAACTTCGGGGTCGTCTGCGCCCCCGCCCCGATGATGAAGCGGATCGGCTCGCGCTACTTCGGCCACTTCCTCAGGCTCAGGGAGCGGAGCAAGATCGCGGTGCTGACCCAGGTCGCGCTGACGATGGCCCTGGTCGAGCTCGACCTGCCGTTCCGCAAGCTCCCGCCGCGCTACAATTTCCCCAACGACGTGATGATGGAAGCCCTCCACTGCGAGGAGCTGCCCCGGGCTCGCTTCCTCCACCTCTTCGGCCAGTCGCAGATCAGCAAGCGGGAATTATATGCCGGGATGGGCCAGGTCCGCGAGACGATCCGCCGGACCGACCTGAGGGGGGCGTCGGAGCGGGTCCGGCGCGTGCTCGCCGCCATCGAGCCGGATCTCGTCGACGACCCGGCGCCGGCCGATTGACGAAGAAAACGCCGGACTCGCCCCGTCGATGGGCGTGTCCGGCGTGTTTGCGCCCGGGATCGGCGGCGGGGGTCAGGCCGAGGGGAGCGAGGAGAGGAACTTCTCGCCGGCCTTGGAGACCATGTAGCGGTAGTTGCCGCTCTCCTTGTCCTTCGAACCCTTCTTGATGAGCTTGTGGGTCTCGAGCTTCTCGATCGTCTTGCCCTCGGCCTTCTTGGCCGACAGGTAGCCGGTCTCCGAGGCGCCGTGGATCTGCTTGAGGAAGCTGAGCTGGTTGTCGGTCAGCTTGATCGGGGCGGCCGAGGCCTTCTTGGGGGCGGCGGCCGGGGCCGACGCCGGGGCCTTGGCGGCGGCCGAAGGCTTGGGCGTCTGCTCCTTCGAGGCGGTGTCGCTGGCGACGGCCGGCGCGGCGGCCTTCGACTTCGAGGCGGCCGGGGCCGGGCTCGGGGCGGCGGCCTTCCTGGGGGCGGCCTTCTTCGCGGGGCTCGTGGGCGCCGCCGCTTCGGCCGGCTTGCTCTTCTTGACAGCCATCTTCTCAAACCTCCTCGGGAGAGTCTCGGGCGTTGGGACCGGGACCACGCGAGCGGCCCTTCATGGGGATTCTTAGCGAAATATATCACGCTCGTGAAGCCGAAGAATCGCCGATCGAGCGCCGGTTCGGCCGTTTTCGCCGCTTTTTCCGGGAAACGATCAGTCGAATCATCGTCCGAGTACCACCTCAGGTCGCGATGCCGATGCAAAGTTCATCGGTTGGGGCGAACAACTTTGAATTCTTGGATCGAAGAATCGCCTGGATTTCCAGGCATCGATGACGACGCGGCGGCCGAGGCGGCACCGGCGCCGCCGTTCGACGATCGAGCTGCGCGAGGCTCGACGCGGTGGACGATGATGCCCGAAAAAATCTCGCGCCGCGCCCGGAAATTTTCGCGAGGACATCCGCGAGCGTGCGGCGAAGATTGCACCGGCTCGCGTCCGAGGCGCGGTCGGATGGCTGATCGATTCTTCAAGAGGAGTGAGCTGGGACCTGAGCCCGGGTGGCAGGGGTAAGCTTGCTTACCCCGGTTTTCGAGGCGTGTTGGCGGAGGACCGGGGTAAGCAAGCTTACCCCTGCCACCCGGCGAGCGGGACGGTCCGGCCCGCGTCCGAGGCGCGGTCGGTGGTGCTTTGCGGAGCGGCGGGGCGACGGCTACACTCGGCCCTCGGCGGGGGACGGACCTGCTCCGAGGTGCCCCCCGCGACGACCCTCACCGATCCACGAACAGGGACCCCACGCCATGCGTCGCCTCTCCCTCGCGCTCGCGCTCCTCGCCCTCGCTTGCCCCTCGTCGGGGGCCGACGACCCCGCGCCGAACGACCGGACACTCGGCCTCAAGCCGCCCGAGGGGGCCAAGGTCCTGCTCGGCGACTCGCTCGACGCCTGGGCCAAGCTCGACGGCCAGTCGACCGCCGAATGGCCGATCGTCGACGGCGTCATGACCGTCGGCAAGGGGAACATCCGGACCAAGGCGACGTTCGGCGACTTCCAGCTCCACCTCGAATTCAACGTCCCCTACATGCCCGACCAGAAGGGCCAGGGGCGCGGCAACAGCGGCGTCTACCTCCAGGGCAACTACGAGCTCCAGGTCCTCGACTCCCACGGCCTCAAGCCCCAGAACAACGACTGCGGCGCGATCTACCTCCAGGTCATCCCGGCCGTCAACGCCTGCAAGCCGCCCCTCCGCTGGCAGTCCTACGACATCACCTTCCGAGCCGCCCGCCGCGAGGGGGACGCCGTCTCCAAGAAGGCCCGGGTGACGGTCGTCCAGAACGGCCTGACGATCATCGACGACAAGGAGATCTCCCCCACGCCCGGCGGCGTCGGCGGGATCAAGGAAGGCGAGGACGGGCCGATCATGCTCCAGGACCACGGCAACGCCGTCCAGTACCGCAACGCCTGGATCAAGCCGCTCTGAACCGGACCCCTCGGGCCGGTCCGAAGCGGGACGAGCCCGGGGCGATCGGCCCCGGGCTCGCCTTCGGATCGGCGCGGCGGGCGATGCGCCACTTGCCCGCGTGCTTGATCTTCTCGCCGGCCTCTCCGATCAGAAGTCGATCGCGTCGTAGGGGACGAGGGCCATCCCCTCGGTGGTCCGGCGGGGGTCGAGCCAGTCGGGGTCCTGGGCCCGGCGGGTCAGGGTCAGGAGGCTGGAGCGGAGCTTGGCGTCGAGCGCGGCGAGGGACAGGTCGTCGGACCGGAGCAGGTCGGCCTGGCTCCGGCGGAGCAGGCTGTCGGGCCGAGGCGGCGGCAGCCCCTGCCGGCGCCTGAGGTGGTCGGCGAAGGTCCTCGAACCGCGATCGGCGGCGAGGAACGAGGTCTCCCCGGTCGCGGCGGCCGTGCCGACCTGGAGCAGCTCGGACAGGTCACGGGCGCCGGCCGAGGCGGCCTGCTGGAGCCTGGCCAGCTCGTCGATCAGGGCGGTCAGCTCGGCCCTGGTCATGAGCATCTCGACGCTCACCATCGCCCGGCCTCCGAGCCGCTCGGCGACCCACCCCCCGCGGACCGAGGGGGCCTTCCGGCCGTCGGACCGGGGGTCGGGCCGGGCCACCCGCGCGGCGTCCCCGCGGTGGAGGTCGACGAGCACCGGGGCCACGCGGTCGAGGGTCAAGCCCCGGCTGTCGACGTACTCGCCGAGCTTCCCCTCGGCCTCGGCCGAGGCGATCGCGGCGATCGTCCGGGCATACTCGATCCGGTCGTCGATCAAACCCTGGAGGCGGTCGGCCAGGGCATCTCCTCCTTGAAGCTCGAAGGTGAGCGGGGGCAAGGGGGAGGCGAAGCCGGCCCCTTTGTCGAGCGGCCGGTACGACTCCTCGGCCAGGGTCCGCCACTGGTCGAGGTAGCGCGACCGCTCGGCGCGCGAGAGGGTCCCGGGGCGGTCGACGGCGACCGTCGCGATCGTGATGCCCGACGCCTTGGCCGAGGCCGCCAGGGCCCGGGCCCGGTCGAGGGTCCGGTCGTGGTCGGGGGCGTCGCCGAGCAGGACGAGCAGCTTGGTCGCGAGGACGCCGGCCCGGCCGGTCGGCCAGTTGAGGTGCTCGCCGACGGGGGCCCCCTTCTCGGCCGGGAGGGCCAGGGCCACCCCGTCGAGGACCCGTTCGGCGACGCTGCCGTCCCCCTTGGTCGCGGCCGTGACCCGGTTCAGGGCCGTCAGGAACCCCTCGGCGTCGGTGAAGCCGGAGACCTTCCGGGCCCGGAACCCGTAGTGGGGCGAGGCGTCGCGATACTCCACCAGCGCAAACCGGATCGACACGTCGGCATGGCGTCGCGCGGTCGCCTCGACGAGGCCGGCCGCGAGCTTGCGGGCGGCGTCGATCGTCCCCTGCATCGACGCCGTGGTGTCGATCGCGAAGGCGACGTCGACCACCTTCAGGTAGGGCCGGAGGTCGGGCGGCGGCTCGGGCGGGAGGATCGGCCCCGGGGCCCGGTCCTGGACCAGGCTGGCCACCTCGAACAGCGTCCGGCCCCCGACCGACTTCGACCGGAGGATCGGGAAGCCCAGCGGCGGGCCCGGCTCGGGGGTCGCCGGGTCGAGGCCCGACGATCCCGAAGGGGCCGCCGGCTCCTCCCCCTCGGTCGGGCAATCGGCGCCGTGGGCCGGGCAACTCGGGCCGTCGAGCCGGGCAACCGCGCAAGCCTCGTCGCGGTAGATCACCAGCGGTGGCCGATCGGCCCTCGGGGTCGGCCGGGCCATCAGCCGGGTGTCCCACTCCAGGACCGACGCGGCCGGCACCCAGCCCTGGGGCGGGCCGCCCCTCGGGCCGACGCGGAGCTGGACCGGGCGGTCGGCGGGCATCACGTCATAGAGGTAGCGGATCGCGAAGTAGTCGAGCGCCGGGCCCGCCGCCTTCCCCCCGCCCGGGTCGGTCCGGCAGGTCACCGCGAGGTCCTTGACCAGGACCTTCCGCCTCAGGCCGTCGGCCGTCCGCAAGATCCCGTCCGAGGCCGACCCCCCCTCGACCTCGATCGTCGTCACCTCGACCCTGGGGATCGCCGCGACCGGCTCCTCCGGCACCACCTCGACCGGGGGCGGAGGCCGATACCCGGCCGCGCAGGCCCCCAGCCCGACCAGGACCAGCAGGTAGAACACCGGCATGCGATACAGAGCAGGCATCGGGCCCGGCCTCGTCATCAAGCGCTGGAGATCGATCCGCCCGAAGGCCATCTTACGCCCCGGCGATCGGCCCCGACAATCGGACCGGGTCCGGGAGGCACGGTCGATCGGTTCGTCAGATTGGGAAGGTGTCTTTTGGGTGGCAGGGGTAAGCTTGCTTACCCCGGTCCTTGCGCAACGCGACTCGAAAACCGGGGTAAGCAAGCTTACCCCTGCCACCCGGAGGACCCTGCCGATTTCTCCGCCAGCGGCCGATTCGATGCTAGACTCGGGCCGGGCCAGGCCGGAAACTGGGAGGCATCCCGGGCCGATCGGGCTCGGCCGAGGGGCGTATCGATCCGCGGGAAAAAACGTCGTGTTGATTTCAAAAGGGAAAGCGGGCGTCTGTGCAATCCTGGCCTGGTCGGCGATCGGCCCGGCCTGGGCGAGGGGCGCCGACCTGGTCACGCTCGACGGCTGGGACGGCCAGGGGGTCGTGATCCCCGGCCACGGGAAAGGGCCCGACCTGATCCGCCTGATCGCCGAGGCCCGCTGGGGACCGACGGCCGACCGGGACCCGGCGAAGTATCAGGTCCGGGTGATCCTGCCCGACGGCGGGTCCGAGTCGAGGGCGTTGCCGGCGGCCTCGCCGCCGCCGAACCGGCGGTTCGCGGTCTACTTCCCGGCCGCCTCGGTCCGGAACCTGGCGCCGGCGTCGGTCAAGCTGGTCGTGACGGTGGTCGACGCCTCCTCGGGGGGGACGGTGAGCAACGACCTGGCGGCGGGGATCGCCGAGATGCCCAGGCCGAAGGGGGACGCCTCCGCCGTCGACCCCGGCCCGTTCGGCTGGTCGCGCGACTTCGAGGGGGAGGGGCGGACCTTGCCCGGCCTCGGACCCGACGGCTACCGGTTCGCCCGCATCCCGGCGACCGGCGACGCCCCCGGGTTCTTCCTGGCGACCACCGAGGCCACGGTCAAGCAGGTGGCCGACCGGATCGCCGGTTACGACCCCAAGCTCGGGCGGTCGGACGAGTTCGCGCTCGAGCGGCCCGAGCAGCCCGCCGTCGGCCTGACCCCGTCGAAGGCCGTGGAGTACCTGGCCGACCTCGGCCGGGTCGACCCGTCGGGCATCACCTACCGCCTGCCCACCGCCGCCGAGTGGACCCGGGCCGCCAGGGGGGGGAAGCCGACCCCGTTCTGGTGGGGGGACGGCCCGACCTTCCCCGAGGGGGCCAACTTCCTCGAACCCGAGCCGGCCCAGCCGGGCGACGCCACCGCGCCGAGCCTGCCGAGCCCCCGGGGGACGACCTTCAAGGCCAACCCGTTCGGCCTCTACCACACCTTCGGCAACGTGGCCGAGTGGGCGACCGACCCGTCGGGGAGCTACCTCAGGATGGGCGGGAACTTCCGGACCGAGCCGGCCTCGCCCCTGCCCGACGTCGCCGTGGCCGACCCGGCGACGACCGGCCCCGACGCCTTCGTCGGCGTCCGGCCCGCCTTCGACCTGCCGGCCAACCTGGGCGCCTCGATCGCGGCGAAGGCGCTCCAGGTCGCCCCCTCGCTCGCCAAGGTCCGGGCGACGTTCGACCCCGACAAGGCGGTCGTGACCGTGACCGGCACCGTGGCCGAGTCGGCGGACCGGAGGGTCGCCGACAAGCTCCTCGAAGGGGTCTGGTTCGTGGCCGGGGTCGACGACCGGATCGAGACGCCCGGCCTGAAGTCGAACCAGCTCGCCGGCCTCGGCGGCGCGGTCGGGCCGATGGTCCGCCGGTCGAAGCTGGACCGGACGATGCTCGAGGTCCCCATCGGGGTCCGCTGGTTCGACCCGCTGCCGGTGGCGGGCTCGGAGTGGTGGGTCAACATCTACTTCCCCAACGGCCAGCACCTCGCCCACCGGCTCGCCGAGGGGGGGCCGTCGTCCTCGGACAAGGCCCTCGTCGTGATCGACCGGGGGCAACTGGCCGGCTTCGGCCTCGGCGACGACACCCCGTTCTCGGTCGCCCTGAGCCTCGGCTCGCCGGCCCCCAACCCGGGCGACGCCCACGTCGTCAGCAACGTCGAGCCGATCCGACGCTCGGCCCCGGCCGCGGTCCGCTGAGCAATATTTCCGGGGCGGCGACGATTACCCCCCAGGGATCGCGCCCCGATGGGCCCCGCCGGCCTCCACACGTTTCGATCCCGACACCACGAGGCGAACCTCCCGATGGCCACCGATCCGGGTCTGATCCTGCCCAAGCCGGGGATTCCCAAGACCCTGGGCATCCTCAACATCATCTTCGGCGTCCTGGCCGTCCTGGGCACGGGCTGCACGCTCGGGGTCACGGTCGCCACGCCGACCCTGCTCCAGTTCTCCGAGCGGACGGTCAAGGAGGCGCAGTCGAACCAGGAAAAGAAGAAGGTCGAATCGCTCAAGTCCCTGGAAGAACGCGAGAAGACCGAGACCACCGAGGCCCAGAAGGCGGCGATCGCCCAGGAACGCGACGCGATCAACTCCCAGTCCAAGATCCCGACGGTCGACTACAGCACGATCCAGGCGATGACCACCAACCCGCTGGTCATGGGCTACAACATCGCCTATCTGGGCACCGGGCTGGTGCTCAGCCTCTTGCTCCTGATCTCGGGCATCACGCTGGTCCGCTTGAGCCGGGTCGGCCGGCCGCTGGCGAACGCCTGGGGGGTGCTCCAGATCGCGCACATCGCCCTGTTCACGGCGATCAGCATCTTCTACGTCCAGCCCGCGACCAAGCCGATCGTCGAGAAGGTGGTCGCCGACCTGGAGGCGCAGGCCAAGGCGGGCAACGCCCCGCCGCAGGTGGTCCAGCAGCTCCAGATGGCCAGGGCCATGCAGCAGTCCTCGGCCACGATCATGCTGGCCGTCCTGTTCGCCCTCGTCCTGGCGATCTACCCGGTGATCCTCCTGATCCTGCTCAACACGGCCGGGGCGAAGGCGGCCTTCCCGGCCGGCAAGCCCGGTCTCGAACCCGAATTCTGAGCCGAAGGCTCGCGAGGACGCCATGTCGATCGACGCCGAGCGGACCGAGGCCCCCGTCGCGCCCAGGCCGGGGCTGGTCAAGTCCCTGGGCATCGCCAACATCGCCATCGCCGCGCTCCTGTTCGCCATGCTGCTGCTCTCGATCGCGTGGCTGGTCGGCGCCACCAGGATGCGAGCGTCGATGACCTCGGCCCCCGCACCGATGCCGCCCTCCACGCGCGTCGGCCAGGTGCCGATGGTCCCCGCCATGAACCCGATGATGATGGGGATGGACGATCCGGGCTTCATCCGCTTCACGATCTTCGACGTCGTCACCGCCCTGGCGGCGAACGGCGTGATGCTGGCCAGCGGCATCGGCCTGGTCAACCTGAGGCGGTGGGGGGCCTCGCTCTGGACATGGACAGCCTGGATCAAGATCAGCCGGCTGGTCCTGGTCTGGGGCTTCTTCATCGTCGCCGTGGCGCCGGGGTTCGCCGAGACCCTGGCCCGGTCGGTGGTCACGATGATCCAGTCGCAGCAGATCCCCACGGGCAGGCGGGCCACGATGGCGGACTACACCATGCTCCTGCGGGTGTATTCGATCGGGCTGCTGGTCATGGGCCTGGCCGTGATCGGGTTGGGCTCGATCTACCCGGCGGTGTCGCTCTGGGTCATGTCCCGGCGCAGCTTTCGGGCCGCCCTGACGGATCGAGGATCCACCTCCGAGGAGATCATCCTGTCGTGATCCACCCGTGGACGATGCTGATCGGCCCGCTCGCCGGGCCCGAATGTGCCCGGGCTTCGAGCCGAGGGTGGGTGATCTGGGTCCGGCTCGTGCCGGGGCTCGCGTCGGGCCTCGTCGCCTTCGTCGCGCTCTGGGTCTGGTGGATGAACCAGAAGATCGACCCCTACTACCTGCCCGGCTGGGAGGTCGATCTCGGCCTCGCGGTGATCGAGGGGCTGATGGTGGCGATCGCCCTGATCCTCACCCCGGCGGTGCTCGCCGGTTCGCTCGCCGGCGAGAAGGAGCGCGGGTCGATCGGCCTGCTGCTGACGACCCGGGTCAACTCGGCCGAGATCGTCCTGGGCCGGCTGGCCGGCCGGCTCTCGCAGGTCGCCCTGATCGAGCTGTCGGCGGTGCCCGGGCTGCTCCTGTTCGCGTCCCTGGGCGGCTTCGACTGGGCGAGCTCGGCGATGCTGGTGGCCCTGCCCGGGGCCGTCGCCCTCGGCGCCGGGGGCCTCGCGCTGGCGGCGTCCTCGCTGTCGAGGCGGGGCCGCGACGCCCTGCTCCTGGCGTACCTGGTGATCGTGCTCGCGCTGATGAGCCCCCTGCTGGAACGGCCGGGCTGGCCGCAGGTCGGCCTGATCAACCCGTTCGAACGGATGATCGAGCACCTCCAGGGTGGGTCGATCGCGCCGGCCCTGACGACCTCGGCGATCTGGGCGAGCCTGGGCCTGGCCTGCCTGGCCCTGGCGTCCTGGCGGCTCAGGCCGTGCGCCCTGGGCGTCGGGAACGACCCGAAGCCCCGGAAGGCGCGACGCTGGCGAGGGTGGGTGCCGCCGATCGACGAGCGGCCGATGCTCTGGAAGGAGCTCTACATCGAGCGGGCCGGGACGCTCGGCCGGGCCGGCCGGTGGATCGGCTGGCTGCTGGTGGCCTGGCTCGGCCTGGGGAGCCTGGCCCTGGCGACCGTCGCCCAGTGGGGCGACCTGCTCGGGCCCAGCCTCGAGTGGCGAGGGTGGGCCTGGGGCCTCCTGTCGGGCGTGATGTACGGCGGCTCGGCGCTCTACATCGGGTTCCTGATCCAGTGGACGATCGGCCTGAGGGCGGCGGTGGCGATCGCCTCGGAGCGCGAGCGCGGGACCTGGGACGCGCTGCTGACCAGCCCGCTCGAAGGGGGCGAGATCGTCCGTGGCAAGCTCTGGGGGAGCCTCCACGCCCTCCGATGGCTGATCGCCTCGGCGGCGATCGCCTGGACCGTCGCCGTGCTGCATGGCGGGCTCCTGACGCTCGAATACGGCGAGCGGATGGTCGAGCTGCCGATCATCGGCGCCTTCATGGCGGCGGTCGGGGTCCGGACCTCGCTCCGGTCCGCCACCGCCACCCGGGCGATGAGCGTGACCATCGGCCTCTGGCTGGCCGGCACCATCGCCGCCAAGGCGACCGCGTGGCTGGTCTGCCTGCTCGTCGCCCTGATCTGCGTGGTCTCGTGGATCTTCGCGATCCAGCTCGGCTTCGTCGACTTCAACTCGAAGCCCTGGTTCCCGATGCGGTTCCGGGTGGGCAACGACCTTGTGTTCTACTCGTGCTTCCTGGCGGCCACGATCGCGATCGTCGCCGAGACCCGGCTCCGGTTCGACCGGATCGCCGGGCGTATGGCCGGGGATTCGACCGCCATCGCCGTCGACCGGTTCTTCGAACCCAGGTTCGTCGGCCCGCTGGCCGGCTCGAAGGCGGCGAAGCTCCCCGAGCCGTCCGAGGTCTGATCGCCGATCGACCGGGTCAGGCCGGCTTGAGGGGTTCCGCCGCGGCCCTGCGGCCCCCCTGGGCCTCGGTCGCGATCAGGCCGAGGTTGCCGAGCGCGACCTTGGCGTCGATCCGCCGGGCCTTGGTCAGGTCGATCCGCTCGTCGGACAGGTTGACCTCGAACTTGCGGTTGCCCGGCAGTTGGAGGGGGATCTTGATCGTGAACGTGCTGCCCTGCCCCGGCCGGCTCTCCAGGTGGACGTCGCCGCCGAGGAGCTTGGTCAGCTCGCGGACGATCGAGAGGCCGAGCCCGGTGCCTTGATGCTCCCGGGTCAGGACGCCGTCGCCCTGGCCGGGGTGGCCGGCCTGGCGGAACTTCTCGAAGATCGTCTCGCGGTCTTCCTCGGCGATCCCGATCCCCGTGTCGGCCACGGCGATCACCACGTACCGCCCCTCGGGCTGGGCCCGGAGCGTGACCCGGCCCCCTTCCGGGGTGAACTTGATCGCGTTGGACAGGAGGTTGTAGAGGACCTGCCGGAGCTTGCCCGGGTCCTGCCGCATCAGGGGGATGGCCTCGTCGATCCGGCATTCCAGGTCGATGTTCTTCCGCTCGGCGATCGGCCGGGCGAGCGCGGTGAGGGCCTCGCAGATGTCGCGGATCGAGAAGTCCTCGGTCCGGACCTCCATCTTGCCGCTCTCGATCTTGGCGAGGTCGAGGATGTCGTTGATCATCCCCAGGAGCATCTTGCCCGAGGTCTGGATGTTGGCCGCGTACCGCTTCTGCCGCTCGCTGAGCTGGTCCGAGCCGGCGAGGACCTCGGAGAAGCCGATGATCGAGTTCAAGGGCGTCCGCAGCTCGTGGCTCATCGTGGCCAGGAAGTCGCTCTTGAGCCGGTTCATCTCGAAGAGGGCGAGGTTGGCCTGGGCCAGCTCGTCGACCTTGCGGTCGAGGTCGCCGTTGACCGCGCGCAGCTCCTGCTGCATCGCCACGAGGTTGTGGAGCATCCGGTTGAAGGCGTGCGAAAGCTCCTCGAACTCGTCGCCGGTCTGGATCTGGGCCCGGATCGTCAGCTTGCCCGCCGCGATGGCGTCGGACACGTCGCGGAGGTGCTTGACCGGCTTGACGATGACGTACCGGACGATCGCATAGGAGGCGACCATCGCCAGGATCGCCGTCACCAGGGCCGCCGAGATCAGGATGGCCCGGTTCTGGTTGATGTCGCGGTTGATCTGGTCCATCGGCAGGTGGACCACCGCCGCGCAGGCGAGGTCGCCCGGCTTGTTCTCGACGAACTTGCCGCTGGCGGTCTTCCGGTAGGTGTGGAACTCGTGGCAGTTGATGCATTCCTGCTTGTACAGGACCGCCTGGATGTACTGATATTCGGTCTTGCCCGGGAGGATGCGCGACTCTTCCATCGACGTGTTGTCGGCGAAGGTGTATTGCTTCTTCGATGGACCGTCGGAGGCCGAGGCCGAGCGGAGGAAGTGCTCCAGCGCGTTCCGCTCGAAGGCGTCGCGCGGCTTCTCCTCGTCGGGGGTCTCTTTGTTGGGCTTGGGGTACGGGTTGAGGATTCGACCTTCGTACTCGGGCAGGTCGTCCTGATGCTTGAAGCTGTCGGAAAGCCTGCCGAACATCTCGGCGGTCTCCGGGTTATTGACCGCGGTCGAGCGGTAATGCTTGTCGACGACCGTCGGGTTGACCAGCCGCCGGGCGGTCTGGGTGATCTGGCTGATGACGAGCTTCTCGGTCTTCTGGCCGTACCAGTAGAAGCTCGTCGTGACGAGCACGAGGATGCCGCCGCCGAAGATGAATCGGCACTTCCGCTCCAGGCTGGTCTCGCCCAGCAGGTGCTTGAAGGTGCGGTACGACATCGCGGCTCCATCCCCGGATCGAGGGCAAGACTCCGCCCAGACCTGGAGCCAACTTAACCGAAGCCCCGGATCTCGACCACCCGAGACGGCACGCCATCGCCGAACGCAATCAAACATGTAGGGTGGGTCGAGCGGAGCGAGCCCCACCAACTCCGACCGGTCGGATGGTGGGGCTCGTTCCTCGACCCACCCTACAGGACTCGATTCAGCCCCGGCCACGCTTCGAGGGGCGGACCGGCTTGAGGGCCTGGCAGGTCGGGCAGTAGTGGGTGGGTCGGCCGATCAGGCCGGCGATCTTGGTCTTGAGGATGGGGGCCTCGCACGAGGGGCAGGGCTTCCCCCCCCGGCCGTACATGGCGTTCTTGGCCAGGAAGCCCCCTTCGAGGCCGAGCACGGTCTTGTACCCGGCGTCGAAGCTCGACCCCTCGGCCTCGATCGCGATGGCCAGGATCTTGCCGATGGCCGCGTGGAGGCGTTCGACTTCGAGCTTGCCCAGGCTGCTCGCCGGCCGCTCGGGGTGGATCCGGGATTCGAACAGGACCTCGTCGGCGTAGATGTTGCCGATCCCGGCCAGGACCTTCTGATCCATCAGGGTCGACTTGATCCCTCGGGTGGTCCGGCCGAGCCGCCCGGCCAGGTCGTCCCGGCCGATCGCCAGGGCATCAGGGCCGTGCGAGCGGGAGAAGGCGGCCTCGGCCCGGGCGTCGTCGGGGTACCAGGCCACCTTGCCCAGCCGTCGGGCGTCGCAGAACCAGACCGACCGCGCCGGGCCGTCCACCAGGAACGACACGCGGATGTGTTCCGCGCGGGGGGGCTCGACCAGCCAGAAGCCTCCCGTCATCCGGGGCTGGATGACGATGGTCCCTCGGTCGGCACCGAGGGCGATCACGACCCACTTGCCGCGCCTGGTCACGCGCGACACCTCGGATCGGCCCGCCTGGCGCTCGAACTCCTCCGCCGAGCACCCCTGGAGCAAGAACGGATCGTGCACCCGGGCGACCTCGATCGTCCGCCCTTCCAGGGCAGGCCGGAGCCCCCGCACCATCGTCTCGACCTCGGGCAACTCGGGCATCGTTCGGTCCCTCGCGTGGACGTTGAGGCTTCATTGTAGAGCGAGGCGGTGCCACGGGCGACCTTCCCGTATGCGGGACACCTCGCTGAATCAGATCTTTCAAGGAAATCGAGAGGATTTCTTCATGATCCGCCGCGATCGGTCAAAATTTGAAGCGAATGCTTGACAGTTTGTGACGGGCGGGGGAAACTAGGGTCCGGGTCGTGCGTTCCTCCGACGAAAGGCCGACATGCTGGCCGAGCCCAGGCGCCGGTTGCTGCTCGATCGGATCGCCCGCCAGGGTTTCGCGACCCTGGACGAGCTGGTCAAGTCGCTCGGGGTCTCCGAGAGCACGGTCCGCCGCGACCTCGAAGCACTGGACCTGGCCGGCGTGGTCAAGCGGACCCACGGCGGCGCCGTGGTCGTCTCGGCCGAGGTCCGCTCGATGCCGGCGTTCGACGAGCGGACCGCCAGCGCCTCGGGCGAGAAGGCGGCGATCGGCCGGGCGGCGGCGGCCCTGATCGACGACGGCGACACCGTGCTCCTCGACGGCGGGACGACGACCCTGGAGGTCGCCCGGGCCCTGCTCGGCCGGCCGGTCCAGATCGTCACCAACAGCCTGCCGATCGCGCACCTCGCCGCTTCGAGCAAGGAGACCGACCTGATCCTGATCGGCGGCTACGTCTACCCGAGGACGGGGGTCGCCCTCGGCCCCCTGGCGATCGCCATGATGCAGGGCATCCGGGTCCGCAAGTCGATCCTGGGCGCCGGGGGGATCATGCCGGAGGGGGTGTATAACTCCAACCTCCTGCTGGTCGAGACCGAGCGGCAGATGATGGCCTGCGGGCAGGACGTGATGATCGTCGCCGACCGCTCCAAGTTCGGCCGGCTCTCGCTCGCCTTCCTCTGCCGGCTCGACCAGGTGGCCGACCTCGTGGTCGACTCCGCCCTGCCCCTCGAAGATCGGTCGATGCTCGAAGCCTCCGGCGTCCGCGTCCATTTGGCCGAGGCCCCGGTCGAGAGCAACGGCCCGCCGCGCATCCACGGTTCGAGGATCGAAGCATGAGCCTGACCCGGACTCCCGACCGCTCGCGGGTCGAGCAACTGGTCCGATCCATCCTCTCGCAACAGGCCGGATCGAACGGCTCGGCCAAACCTGGCGCAGGTTCGTATCGGCCCAACCTCGTCGTCAACATCTCGGCCAGGCATGCCCACCTGACCCAGGGGGATGTCGACGTCCTGTTCGGCCCGGGGTACCAGCTCACGCCGATGAAGCGGCTGTATCAGGACACGGACTTCGCCTCGAACGAGACGATCGCGGTGGTCGGACCCCGGCAGAAGATGATCCCGGGCATCCGGATCTTGGGGCCTTGCCGGGCGTTCAGCCAGGTCGAGCTTTCGCTGACCGACGCGATCAGCCTGGGGATCGACATCCCGGTCCGGCTCTCGGGCGACATCGAGGGGACCCCGGGCTGCCTCCTGATCGGCCCCAAGGGGAGCCTGGTGCTGCCCAGGGGGGTGATCAAGGCCGAGCGGCACGTCCACATGGGGCCGAAGGACGCCGAGTTCCACGGCGTCAGGGCGAAGGACCGGATGAACCTCCGGGTCGAAGGCCCCTGCCCGACGACCCTGGAAGGGCTGCTGGTCCGGACCCACCCCGACTGGAAGCTCGAGGTCCACATCGACACCGACGAGGCCAACTGCTGCGACCTGACGCACGCCGCGGCCGTCACCCTCTCGCGAGCCTGAGTCGTCCTCCACCCGAACCAACCGAAGGAAACCCGAGATGGCCAGTTCCAGCGTCGAAGCCTTGGGGATGATCGAGTGCAAGGGGTTCGTCGCCCTGGTGGAAGCCTGCGACGCGATGTTGAAGGCGGCCAACGTCGAGCTCGTCGGCTGGGACAAGATCGGCTCCGGGCTGGTCACCGCGTTCGTCTCGGGCGACGTCGCGGCGGTCAAGGCGGCGGTCGACGCCGGCGCGGCGGCGGCCAGCCGGATCGGCGAGGTCGTCAGCGTCCAGGTGATCCCCAGGCCGCACGAGGACCTGGCGAGCATCCTCACCTTCACCAAACCCGCCCCGGCCGCCGCCGCCAAGCTCACCAACCCCGGAAACGGAGCCTGAAGTCATGGCCGTCGCCACGCAACGCGGATCGTACGGGTCGGGCAACGGCAGCCTCAACGGCGACGCCCTCGGCCTGATCGAGACCAAGGGGCTCGTCGGGATGATCGAGGCGACCGACGCCATGCTCAAGGCGGCCAACGTCACGCTGGTCGGCCGGGTCGGCATCGGCGCGGCGTATATCACGACGATGGTCCGGGGCGACGTCGGCAGCGTCCGCGCCGCCGTCGAGGCCGGGGCCGAGTCGGCCAGCCGGGTCGGCGAGCTGGTCAGCGCCCACGTCATCCCCAGGCCCGACGACGCCGTGCTCCGGACGTTCATCGGCTGAGCTTGCTTTGAGGTTCCCGACCACCCTCGAAAGGGGCCCCGACCGATGAACGGCAACGCACTCGGCCTGATCGAGACGCAGGGGCTCGTCGGCCTGATCTACGCGATCGACGCGATGCTCAAGGCGGCCAGCGTCGAGCTGGCCAGCCAGGTGATCAAGCTCGACGGCGGCCTCGTCAGCGTGATGATCCGCGGCGACGTCAGCAGCGTCCGCGCCGCCGTCGAGGCCGGGGCCGAGGCCGCCGGCCGGGTCGGCGACCTCAGGGCCGCCCACGTCATCCCCAGGCCCGGCGAGCGGGTCATCGGCGTCTTCGGCGGGGGCCCGAGCCGATGAAGATCCTCGTCGCCAACCTCGGCAGCACCAGCTTCAAGTACCGGCTCTACGACCTCTCCCACGGCGAGACCCTGCTCGCACGGGGGGCCGTCGACCGGATCGGCTCGGAGCAGGCCGTGGTCATGACGACGTCCGACCGGGGCCGGACCGAGCAGGCCCGGCCGGTCGCCGACCACGGCGACGCCGTCCAGATCTGCCTCGATGCCCTGACCGACCCCGCGACCGGTGTGATCCGCGACGCCTCCGAGGTCGCCGCGATCGGCTTCAAGGCGGTCCACGCCAAGGACGTCTCGGGCGTCCGGATCGTGGACGAAGAGGTGCTCGCCGCGATGGAGGCGTTCGCCGACGTGGTCCCCGCGCACAACCCGCCCTACATCCGCGCGATGCGGATGCTCGGCGAGCGGTTCCCGACGATCCCGCTGGTCGCCGCGTTCGAGACCGGGTTCCACCGGACGATGCCCGAGGCCAACCAGCGCTACGCCATCCCCGAGGAGTGGGCGACCGGGCACGGCATCCGCCGCTGGGGGTTCCACGGCGCGAGCCACCGGTACATCGCCGGGCGGATGGCCGAATTGATGGGCCGGGACGACCTCAAGGTGATCTCCTGCCACCTCGGCGGCAGCTCGTCGATCTGCGCCAGCCGGTCGGGCCTGTCGGTGGCGACGAGCATGGGGATGAGCCCGCAGACCGGCCTGCCCCAGAACAACCGGGTGGGCGACTTCGACGTCTTCGCCCTCCCCGCCCTGCTCCGGTCGACCGGCCTGAGCCTGGAACAGATCCTCGACACCCTGGCCAACCGTTCGGGCCTGGAAGGGCTCGGCGGCCAGGGGCGCGACCTCCGCGACATCGAGGCCGCCGCGACAGCCGGGAGCGAGCGGGCCAGCCTCGCCCTCGACGTCTTCATCACCTCGGCCCGCCACTACCTCGGGGCCTACCTCGTCGAGCTCGGCGGGGCCGACGCGATCGTCTTCACCGGCGGGATCGGCGAGAACTCGGTCCGGATTCGCCGGCGGGTCTGCCGTGAGCTCGCCTGGTTCGGGATCGAGCTCGACCCCGCCGCCAACGCCGAAGGGCCGCCCGAACGGGTCGTCTCCGCGCCCGGGTCCCGGGTCCAGGTCTGGACCGTGCCGACCAACGAGGAGATCGTCGTCGCCCGCCAGTCCCGCGACCTCCTCGCCTCGCTCCGGATGTGAACCCGGCCCCCCGATCGCCTCGAAGCCCCGGAGCCCGCCCCCCATGTTCGTCGCCCGAGTGACCGGCAGCCTGGTGGCCACCCAGAAGGTGGCCTCGATGACCGGGCACAAGCTCCTGATCGTCGAGCCCTACCGGGTCGACGAGAAGGCCAAGGACCGCCTGGTCCCGACCGGCCGGAGCTTCGTGGTCGTGGACACCCTGGGGGCGGGGGTCGACGAGATGGTCCTGGTCTGCCAGGGGTCCAGCGCCCGGCTCACGCCCGAGACCGAGAAGCTGCCGATCGACGCCGTGGTGATCGGCCTGGTCGACACCGTGGACGTGGGCGGCCGGACGATCTTCTCGACCCGCGATCGATAGATAACCCCGAACCGACTGCCCGAAGCCCCAACGGTGGCCGCCCATGGAAATGACCGAAGACCTGATCCGGAACGTCATCCAGCAGGTGCTGACCCAGATGGGCAACGGCTCGGGGCCTCGGAACGGCTCGGGCTCGAAGCCGTCGGGGGTCGACGGGGTGTACCCCACGGCCGACGCGGCGGTCCAGGCGGCCGAGGCTGCCTTCGGCCACTACCGCAAGCGGCCCCTGGCCTGCCGGCGGAAGGCGACCGACTGCATCCGGGCCATCTGCTCGGAGCAGGCCGAGGAGCTGGGCCGGATGGAGATGGACGAGACCAGGATCGGCCGGCTCGACCACAAGATCGCCAAGCTCCGCGACGCGATCCCCCGCGTGCCCGGCGTCGAGTACCTCCGGACCGAGAACTGGTCGGGCGACGACGGCCTGACCCTGACCGACTATGCCCCCTTCGGCGTCATCGGCGCGATCACCCCGGTCACGCACAGCCTGCCGACCCTGGCCGGCAACGCGATCAACATGCTGGCCGCCGGCAACACGGTAGTCGTCAACGCCCACCCGTCGGGGGCCCGGGTCGCCTCCGAGGGGGTCCGCCGGTTCAACCGGGCGATCCGCAAGGCGATCGGGATCGACGACCTGATCACGATCATCGAGACCCCGACATTGGAGTCGGCCGCCGCCCTGTTCGACCACAAGGCGGTCCGCCTGCTGGTGGTGACCGGCGGCCCAGCCGTGGCCCGCGCCGCGCTGGCGAGCAAGCGTCGGGCGGTCGTCGCCGGGCCGGGCAACCCGCCGGTCGTGGTCGACGCCACGGCCGACCTGGAGAACGCGGCGAAGTCGATCATCGCCGGCGCCTCGTTCGACAACAACCTGCTCTGCATCGGCGAGAAGCAGGTCTTCGCCGTCTCCGACATCTTCGACCGGCTGATGGAGGCCGTCGGCCGCAACGGCGGCTTCCGCCTCAACGCCGCCCAGATCGATACGTTGACCAAGAAGGCGTTCACCCTCGGCGACGACAAGCAACACCACGTCAACAAGGACTTCGTCGGCCTCGACGCCGCCGTCCTCGCCCGCCACGCCGGGGCCGAGGCGCCCAAGGGGACGGAGATCGTCTTCGGCGAGACGGGTTCCGATCACCTGTACGTCGAGCACGAGCAGATGATGCCGTTCATCCCCTTCGTCCGGGTGCCCGACGTGAACCGGGCGATCGACCTGGCCCGGTCGAGCGAGCACGGCTACGGCCACACGGCGATCCTCCACTCGCGCGACACGCAGGTCATGGCCCGGATGGGCCGGGTGATGGACTGCACGATCTTCGTCGTCAACGGCCCGAGCACCGCCGGGATCGGCCTGGGGGGCGAAGGGGTCCTGTCGTTCTCGATCGCCGGGCCGACCGGCGAAGGCGTGACCACCCCCCTCACCTTCTGCCGGCAGCGGCGGACGGCGGTGGTGGGGACGATGCGGTTCCTTTGATGATCGCTCAAAGGGGGGCGACCAGCCATGCAACTCGGCCGGGTCCTGGGCACCGCGACGACGACGGTCAAGCACCACTCGTTCCGGGGGGAGCGCCTGCTCGTCGTCCAGCCCGAGGGGGCGGACGGCCGGGCCGACGGCGACCCGGTGCTCGCGTTCGACCGCCTCGGCGCGGGGCGGGGCGACCGGGTGCTCCTGACCAGCGACGGCCTGCTCTTGCAGGACCAGCTCGGCCGGGACACCCCCGGGCGCTGGAGCGTGTTGGGCCTGCCCGACCGATGAAACCCACCTGGCAAGAGGTCAACGCGGCCGTCCTGGCCGCCCTGGGAGAGGTCACCCGGCCGGCCGGCTCGAACGGCCGGGTCGCGAACGGCCACGACCCCGTGTTCGTCGAGCGGCTCCTGTCGCTCCGCCAGGCCGAGGCCTTCGTCGACGGTCGAGGCGAGGTCCGCGTCCTCGCCGGGACGGTGATCACGCCGCTCGCCCGCGACTTCCTCAAGGGTCGGGGGGTCGCGGTCCGGGTCGTCTCGGAGCGGGACGCGACCCGTTTCGGGTCGACGCGGGCGGGCGAGTGGGGCTTCGCCGTCGAGTCGAGGTCGGGCCAGGTCGAGGCGGTCCGGCGGGCCTTCTTGATGGATCAACATTGGTCCGAGGTCGGCGACAACTCGGGCGCCGCCGCCGGTTGGGTGGCCGAGGGGGACGGTCGGGGGGCCCTGGTCCTGACCGACGAGGCTTCGGTGGCGACCTGGCGGGCCGGCCGGGTCGCCGGCATCCGGGCCGCGACGGTGACCGACCCGGATTCGGTTTCCCGGGCGATCCGCCACCTCGGGGCGAACGTGGTTTCGGTCGAGGTCGCCGGCCGGTCGATCCACCTCCTCAAGCAGGTGGCCGAGCGTTTCCGCCTGGGCGGGGCCCCGACGATGCCCGGGACGCTCGACGATTTCCACGCATTCGGAGGGCCGACCCGATGAGGATCGCCGAGGTGATCGGGCGGGTCACGCTGACGAGGTCCCACCCCAGCCTCAGGGGGGCCCGGTACGTGCTCGCCCTGCCGATGACGGCCGACTCGATCGGCGACGACTCGGCCCCTAAGGGCGAGGAAGTCGTCGCCTACGACGACCTCGGCGCCGGCCCCGGGGCCCTGATCGGCCTGAGCGAGGGGGCCGAGGCCGCCAACCCGTTCCGGCCCGAGAAGCGCCCGATCGACGCCTACAACGCCTGCCTGATCGACCGGCTGTACCTTTGATTTGAAGGGATCTCCGAATGTCCAGCAACGGCAACCTGATGAGCGAGTGGAAGCTCCGGGAAGAGATGTGCGAGGTCGGCCGGCGGATCTACGCCAAGGGGTTCGCCGCGGCCAACGACGGCAACATCAGCTTCCGGCTCAGCGACGACCGGGTCCTCTGCACCCCGACCCGGGTCTCCAAGGGGTACATGAAGCCCGACGACCTGTGCATCGTCGACATGGACGGCAAGCAGGTCTCGGGCAAGCGGAAGCGGTCGAGCGAGATCCTCCTCCACCTGACGATCATGAAGACCCGAGCCGACGTGAAGGCGTGCGTCCACTGCCACCCGCCCCACGCCACGGCCTTCGCCGTCGCCCACGAGCCGATCCCCAAGTGCACGATGCCCGAGTTCGAGGTCTTCCTCGGCGAGGTCGCCATCGCCCCCTACGAGACGCCCGGCACCCAGGCGTTCGCCGACACGGTGATCCCCTACGTCAAGGACACCGACGTGATCCTCCTGGCCAACCACGGCACGATCACCTGCGGCCCCGACCTGATGGACGCCTACTTCAAGACCGAGATCATCGACGCCTACTGCCGGATCTTGATCCTGACCAAGCAGATCGGCCGGGTGAACTACTACGACGACGCCAAGGCCGCCGAGCTGATCAAGATCAAGCCGAACCTCGGCATCCGCGACGTCCGGCTCGAAAAAGGGCTGGAGAACTGCGACCTCTGCGGCAACAGCCTCTTCCGCGAAGGCTACACCGACTTCAAGCCCGAGCACCGCGCCTTCGTCCCGGCCAAGTACCAGGACCAGGCCCTCGCCCCGTCGAATGGCCAAGCCAAAGCTCCGAGCGGCGACCCGATGGAGGCGATGGTCCAGACGATCACCGACCAGGTCATGAAGTTCATGAACGGCTCGGGCAACGGGTCGACCGCGGTGAAGGACGGCGGCTACGCTTCGGGCGTCTCGGGCGGGGTTTGATACAGGGATTCCTCGATGATCCGGATCGTCACTGACCTCGTGTTCATCCTCATCGGCGCCGGCAACCTCGCCGTGTGTCGGTTCCAGACCAAGCGGCCCGACGCCCGGCCCACTCGGGGGCTGGGGTATGTTTGGATTGAGGAAATACGTCGTGGATTTTTTATTCTGGGGCGACGTGAGTGCGCAACTATTGGTGATGGTCGGCCTACTGATGGTATTGCTCGGTCGCGACCGTTTACGAGAGCGTCGCGTGAGGATTGGATGGGCCCTCTTCACCTGCGGTTCGCTCGCGGGCGTCTGCCTGAAAACCATCATTTACCTGCGTAGGCCTTGAGTGACCCTGTTGCCCGAACCGGCCAAGTAGGGCAGGCATCGGGCTGCCGGTCAAACCTTCTCGCCAGGCTTCAGCCTATCCTACGCCTTGAAATTCGGGGGTCCAGGATGAAGGTCAGCATCATTGGCGGCGGCGGCCTGGTCGGGTCTTGCGCCGGGTATGCCTTGCAGTGCGGCGGGGTGGTGAGCGGGATCGACCTGATCGACCTCGCCGCCGACCTCTGCCGGGGGCAGGCGCTCGACCTCCTGCACGGGTCGTCGTTGGTGGCGGACCAACGCATCCGGGCCACGGGATATGAGGCGATCCCCGAGTCCGACCTGATCTGCATCACCGCCGGCCTCCGCCGCAAGCCCGACGAGAGCCGGCTCGACCTGATCAACCGGAACGTCGAGCTGTTCCTCGGCATCCTCGGCCAGATCAGAGCCGCCGGGATGAAGAAGGAGGCGATCATTTTGGTCGTGTCCAACCCGGTTGATGTGTTGACCTATCTCGCGACCGCCCAACTTGGCCTGCCGCCGTCGCAGGTGATCGGCCTGGGGACGGAGCTGGACTCGGCCCGGTTCCGGAGCCTGATCGCCCAGGCGCTCAAGCTCCCGCCGACGCAGGTGACGGCGACGATCCTCGGCGAGCACGGCGACAGCATGGTCCCGATCTGGTCCGCCGCCCAGGCCGCCGGCCTGCCGCTCGAAAAGTTCCCGGGCTGGACGGCGACCACGGCCGACGAGCTGTTCGCGAAGACCCGGGGGAGCGGCGCCGAGGTGATCAAGCTCAAGGGTGGGGCCGGATTCGCGGTGGGTCTGGCGATCCGCGACGTCGTCCACGCGATCGCGCTCGACTCGAAGCGGATCTTGCCGGTGGCCTCGTTGGTCAACGGGACTTACGGGATGCGCGACGTCTGCATCTCGGTCCCGACCGTGGTCGGCCGCCGGGGGGTCGAGGCTCAACTCGAGATCGAGCTCTGGCCGAAGGAAGTCTCGGCCTTGCAGCACTCCGGGCAGGTCCTCCGCGAGACAATCAACCTGGTCCTGAAGGCCAACCCGGACGCCGCCAGGGCGGGGAAGCTGGTCGCGGCCCAGGCCAACCCCGGCCCGTCGGGCAACGTCGGGACTCCTCGGGTGACGACGGGCTCGGGCGGGGGGAACGGCGGTTCGGGCCGGTCGCGGGTGACGATCTCGGGCCAGGGGGGAGGGTCGCGTGCTTAAGTCGCTGGACCGGAAGCTCGCCGCGATTCACGCCGACACCTCGTCGCGCGAGTTCATCCTCGCCGACGCCAAGGACGCCGACATGGCCTTCGGCATCGGCGCCCCGGGCGCCTCGCCGGAGAACCACGGGGGCGAGGTCCGGTTCAAGACCCTGGACCAGTACCGCGAGCAGATCCGGGCGATCGTCCACCAGGGGGTGGTCGACATCATGCTCATGTCGGCCCACACCAACCACGCCCTGACGATCCGCGACCGCCTCTTCGACGGCTCGCACGTCACCCCCGCCGCCCGGGCCAACGACACGACCGACGTCCACATCGCCCGAGGCTCGCGCTACGCCGAAAGCCCCGCCCGGCCGTTCCGCTCGGCCAGCCTCGACCACATCCGGTGCGGCCACCTCGACTGCTCGGACGAGGAGCGGGCCCTGGGCGCCGACCTCGGCCTGTACAGCGTGACGTTCAACAACGACCTCGCCCTCGACCTGGCCACCCTGGAGCGGTTCCGCGAGTTCCGCGAGGAGGCCGAGCGGAAGCGGTTCCGCTACTTCCTCGAAGTGTTCGACCCCAACATGCCCGGGGTGATCGGCCCCGAGGTCCTCCCCCGCTACCTCAACGACATGATCGCCCGGATGCTCGCCGGCGTCGCCCCGAGCGGCCGGCCGACGTTCCTCAAGATCGTCTACCACGGGCCCAAGGCCCTCGAAGAGCTGGTCCGCTACGACTCGCACCTCGTCGTCGGCATCCTCGGCGGCTCGGCCGGGACCACCCGCGACGCCTTCCAGCTCCTGGCCGACGCCCAGAAATACGGGGCGAAGGTCGCGCTCTACGGCCGGAAGATCAACAACGCCGAGAACCAGCTCGCCTTCATCCAGTTCCTCCGCCTGATCGTCGACGGCGTGATCGGCCCGGTCGAGGCCGTCAAGGCGTACCATGGGGTCCTCGGCAAGCTCGGGATCGCCCCCAGGCGGCCGATCGAGGAGGACCTGAAGGTCCAGACCCTGGCCATGAGCTACGGCGGTTCGACCACCAGCGTCACCGTCCCCGCGATGCCGGCGAAGGTCGAAGCAAATGGTTGCGGCTGCCACGGCAACGCGCCCCTCGCTCCGGCCAAAGCCGAAGGCTCGCACGCCTGCCGGTGCCATGACGCGGCACCGGCCTCGGCCGGGAACGGCAAGCTCGCGGCGAGACCCCGCGTCTCCAACGGCTTCCCGAGCCGGGCGGACGGGTTGCCCGACTTCGCCCGGATGGACGTGGCCCAGCGGCTGGCTTATCATCGCGAGCGGCTGGGCCTGGGCCGCTGACCGAGGGACGGGGGTGCTCGCTTGGGTCGGTTGGAATTGCGCGGGGTCGAGAAGGCGTATCCGGGCGGGATCGCGGCGTCGCGGGGGGTGGACCTCGTCGTCGAGGACGGCGAGCTTTTCGTCCTGCTCGGGCCGTCGGGATCGGGCAAGAGCACGATCCTCCGCCTGATCTCGGGCCTCGAATCGCCCGATTCCGGGAGCATCTGGCTCGATGGCCGGCGGATCGACGACCTGCCCCCGCGCGACCGGGGGGTGTCGATGGTCTTCCAGGACCAGGCGCTCTATCCGCACCTCGACGTCTTCGAGAACATCGCGTTCGGCCTCCGGGCCCGGAACCGGCCGAGGGCCGAGATCGACCAGGCCGTCCGGGCCACCGCGGGCGGCCTGGGCCTGGCGGACCATCTTGAACGGGCGCCCGCCACGCTCTCGGGAGGCCAGAGACGCCGGGTGGCCCTGGCCCGGGCGATGGTAACTCGCCCCCGGTTATTCCTGCTCGACGAGCCGTTCTCCGGGCTCGACGCGCCGCTCCGAGCGGCGACCCGGCACGAGCTGGTCGACCTCCGCCGCAAGCTCGGTGCGACGATGATCCTGGTGACCCACGACCAGGCCGAGGCCCTGGCCATCGGCGACCGGATGGCCGTGATCGACGGCGGGCGGGTGGTCCAGGTCGGCCGGCCGGTCGACATCTACCGCAAGCCGAGCACCCGGTTCGTCGCCCGGTTCGTCGGCCAGCCCTCGATGAGCTTCCTCCCCTGCCTGGCCGCGCTCGAACCGGAGCGGGTCCGGGTCCGCCTGGTCGACGTGCATGACCAGGGCCCCTGGGACCTGGACCGGTCGGCAGGCCCGGGGGCGTCCCTGGCGGCCGGGGGGTCGGAGCGGGTCGAGCTCGGGGTCCGGCCGGAAGATGTCGCCCTGGTCGAGCCGGACGCCCCGGGCCGGCCCGGAGGCTCGATCGTCCTCGCCGCGACCGTGACCCGCGTCGAATCGTCGGGGGCCGAGGTGGTGGCGTCGCTGGCGGTCGGCCCGCACGAGCTGGCCATCCGGCTCCCGGGCAGCTCGACCGTCCGCGCCGGCTGGCTGGTCGACGTCCGCCTGGACCTCGATCGGGCCTGTTGGTTCGACCGGGCGACCGGCCGCCTCCTGCTCGTTGAGAGCTCTTGGCCGGGCGGAGGCACCCCCCACCCCGGCCCTCCCCCGCAAGGGGGGAGGGAGTAGGAAGAGGGGAAGGGCATCAACTGGCCCCCTCCCCCCTTGCGGGGGAGGGCCGGGGTGGGGGGCGATGATCGAAGGAGCGATCGTTGAATGACCCATGTCGCCGCCTGCGCTGGATTGACCGGCCGGTGGGGGACCTGTACACTTCGGGTTGAGATCAACCGGTCGGGATCGGCGACGGGAGGCTCGGCCCAGATCCGCCGCGGCCCCCGATCCTCGACGGCGAGCGAGGGCGATCCATGAGTTTCGGGGAAGCCGGCGGCAGCGACATCGACTACGAGACGATGCAGGGGCGGAACTGGCCCTCGGTCACGCAGTTCTCGGTCTTCCTCGAGAACCGGGTCGGCGTGCTCCTCGAAGTCGTCCGCGCCTTCCAGGGGTCGAAGGTCAAGATCGTCGGCCTGTCGATCTCCGACTCGGCCGACTGCTGCATCATCCGGCTGATCCTGAGCCACCCCGAGCAAGGGCGGGAGATCCTCGGCCTGAGCAAGAAGGCGTTCGCCGAGAACGAGCTGATCGTCGTCGAGCTGCCCAACAGCCCGCACGCGATGGTCGACCTCTGCTCGGCCCTGATCCAGGCCGAGATCAACATCCACTATGCCTACCCCCTGATCGTCCACCCCCGCGGACGCTCGGCGATGGTGGTCCATGTGGACAACATCGAGCAGGCCGGGGTCACGCTCCACGCCAAGGGGTTCGACATCCTCTGCGAGGCCGACCTCACCCCCTGACGGCCTGGAACAGCCGGGCCGACCCGGCCCTCGGCTCGCCCCGGCCCGTCCGCTCCATCTTCCTGAGCCAGTGCGGGGCCCCTCGGGGCGAGCCGAAGACGGCGCGGAACATCGACACGACCTCGCCCGCCTCGAAAATCTCGGGCAGGAGCGCCAGGCCGAGCCCGCCCGAGCCGACCCCGGAGGCCAGCCAGGCCAGGGCGTCGGCCAGGATCGAGGCGTGGTCGAAGGCGAGGTCGGACCCGTCCCGGGCCGGGCGCCAGGCGGCGTCGGCGGCGTCATCCCCCGCCCGGATGGCGACCTTCGACGCCGGGACCGCCGCCGCATAGGCCAGGCTGATCGTCCGGCCGCGCGGGTCGCGGTCGGGCCCGGCGTAGAAGCCGAGCGGGTAGATGGGGCCTTCGATTTCGAGGCCGGTCTCCTCGCGAAGCTCCCGCCGGGCGCCGGCCTCGGGGGCTTCGTCCATGTCGAGGAAGCCGCCGGGCAAGGCCCAGCAGCCTTGGAACGGGTCGCGTCCCCGCCGGACGAGCAGGACGCGGAGGTCGGGCCCGTCGAGGGCGAAGGCCGAGAGGTCGACGGTGACGGCCGGGCGCGGATAATCGTAGCAGTAGGGGGGCGGCATGCCTCGTGCTCCAGGGCTTCCGTCGGCGGCGATGATCACGGCCGGCCGGACGTCGATCTTACAAAGGAATCGCAGCCCGATGAACCTCCGCAACGCGGCCGGACCGCTCGAACCGGACCTCGACCCCCTGGTCGCCGAGCTGACTGAACTGGACGGCCCGGCCGACCTCGCGGGCGTCTGGCCGACCGCCCTGGTCGAAGCCCTCGGCCGGTCGGGCGTCTTCCGCTGGGCCCTGCCGGCCGAGTTCGGCGGCGCGGACCTGTCGCGGGCCCTGCTGCTGGCGAGATACGCCCGGGTCGCCGAGGGGTCGATGACGTCGGCCTTCATCCTCTCGCAGCACGACGCGGCCGTCCGACGGCTGGTCGCGGCCGGCGACCGCGTGGTCGCCCTCCGATGGCTGGCCGCGATCGGCCAAGGGCGGAAGTTCGCCACGGTCGGGCTCTCGCAATTGACGACCTCGAAGCGGCACGGCGACCAGGCGGTCCGGGCCGAGGCGGTCGGACCGGATCGCTACCGGGTCGACGGGATCGTCCCCTGGGTCACGGCCGCCCCTCGGGCCGACCTCCTGGTCGTCGGCGCGGCGATGGACGACGGCCGGCAACTCCTGATCGCCCTGCCCTCCGACCGGCCGGGCGTCGAGATCCGCCCGCCGTTCCAACTGGCCGCGCTCCAGGCGTCCTGCACGGCCGAGATCGAGTGCCGAGCGGTCGAAGTCTCCGCCCACGACATCCTCGCCGGCCCCGAAGCCGACGTGATGGCGAACCCGGCCTCGTCGGGCACGGGCGGCCTGGAAACCTCCGCCCTCGCCCTGGGCCTGGCCCTGGCCGCGCTCCGAGGCCTGGAGCGTGACGGGCGGGACGACCTGGCCGAGCCGAGCGAGGCGCTCCGGGGCGAGTGGGAATCGCTCTGGGCCGACCTGCTGGCCACCGCCGAATCGCGGCCCGGTGCCCCGCCATCGACCGCCATCCGGGGCCGAGCCAACGCCCTGGTGCTCCGGCTCACCCAGGCTTACTTGACGGCCCGGAAGGGTTCGGGCTTCCTGCTCGACGACCCGGCCCAACGCTGGGCCCGGCAGGCCCTCTTCTTCCTGGTCTGGTCGTGCCCGAGCCCCGTGGCCCGCGCCGGCATCCGCGACCTGGCCGGGCTCTGCCCGGCCTGAGCGCGGGTCAGCCGAAGTCGCAGAGCGAGAGCACGTGGTCGCGGCTGCCGTCGTTGGCCCAGCCGTCGAGCTGGGCGGTGTCCTTGAGCTGCTGCCCCCGGCGGCGGTCGACGGCGAGGAACCCGCAAGCCAGGTCGGGCAGCGAGGTGAGGTCGCCCCAGAGCTTCTCGAACTGGACGACGGGCAGGACGTCCTCCTGGCCATGCCCCCATCGCCGCTTGACGTCCTTGATGGTGACGTAGGTCGGGACGTGCGAGGCCATCGTCCGGACGGCCGCGGCGACCTTGGCCGGGTTGCCGCGGAGGTCGGCCCGGGTGAGCCGGAAGGCTTCGAGGAGCCTGGACACGTCGACCCAGGTGGTCAGGCTGTTGTAGTAGCGGAGCCGGAACTCGACGTCTTCGCGGGGCTGGGCCAGCCCTTCGAGCAGCCGGACGCGGCCGTTGACCCGGGCGAGGCCCCCCCCTCGGTCGTCGATCCGCCGGGGGATGACCTCGAAGCTGAGCGCGGCGCCCGACTCGATCGCCAGGCCGAGCACCCCGGGGTCGAGGCTGGCGCCGAGGGTGTCGATGTTGTGGACCATCAGCCAGTTGAGGCGGGGGTTGCGCTCCAGGAGCCCGGCGAGGACCCCGTTGCGGAGCAGGGTCGGGACCTCGTAGAAGTGCCCGGGCGGGTTGAACCGCTGGATCGGGACGTTGTCGGTGTAGTCGGCCCCCTCCCCCTTCGAGGCGGCCCAGTCGAGGATCGCCCGCCGAGCCGCGTCGCGGACCTTCTGCTTGTTGTCGTCGAGGATTTCGTGCGACCCCTCCTCCCAGAGGAAGGTTAAATCTCGGGCCATCGGGATCAGTCGCTGGCCGATCGACTGGCCTCGCGAGAGGATCACCGGCCCGTCGTGGCCGTAGTTGCCGGTCTGGCCGAGGTGGTGCTCGATCGCCGAGTGGGTCAGGAAGCTGGTCGTCACGACGTGGGGAATTGTAGACCCGTGCTGGCGCATCGAGCGCCGGGTCTTGGCCAGGTGGATTTCGAGGAACCCTCGGTGCTTGCCGGCGATCATGACGAACGGGTTGACCGCCTTGACCACCCCCGCGCCCGAGGTCCAGCGGCTCCCCACGCCGGCGGCCAGCGAGACGACGGCGACCTCGCCGTCGCGGAGGGCCTCCTCGCCTCGGCGGACGGCGGAGGTGGGGAACGGGCCGTGGGCGGCGATCAGGTCGGAGTCCTCGACGTCGCGGATGTCGACGTCGACCGGCAGCCGGTTCCGGGCCAGGCCGATCCGCCCCCGGCGGAGGTCCTCGCGGATCTGCTCATGCTGGACCGGGTCGAAGCCGTTCTCGCGGCGGATCGCCTCGGAGGCCTGGTCCCAGGTGGCCGCGGCGACGTCGCCGGCCGACCGGGCGACGGGGAACAGGTGGTTGATCATCGTCCGGAAGACCCGGAGCAGCTCGCCGGTGTTCTCGGACTGGTTGGCGAAGTGGTCGACGTCGGTCCGCCGGAGCGGCTCGACGCCGGCCGACCCCGTGGCGATCATCCGGGGGATCTGGAGCGTGTAGTAGCGGGTGGGCATCATGGCGGCCTGGCCGGTGGCGAGCTCGGCGAAGGTGCCGTGGGGGTTGATCCGGAAGTCGTAGACGACCGGCTCCATCGCGAACGGGAGGGCGTCGTCGAGCCGGCTTTTGACCAGCTTCATGATCGCCCGGGCCTCGCCGAGGAACGCGTCCCGGCGGTGGGGGGCGACGAAGAAGGCCATCCCGCCGCCCGACATCCCGCCGAGCATCAGGAAGCCCCAGAAGTCGTCGCCGAGGGCGGCCCTGGCCTGGCGGATGATCTCCTCGGTGAACTGGTTGCTCACCCAGGGGATGATCCCCTTGATCGGCCCTTCCCAGTTCCGGGTGGTCAGCGAGCCCAGCCGCCGGACGTCGGCCGAGCGGACCGCCTCGACGATCTCCTCGAAGATGGCGAGGGCCTGCTGACGCCCTTCCCACTCGGCCTTGCTCCGGAGCAGGTACTTCTCGGTCACCATGTTGAGGATCGGCCCGACGTTCTGGGCCATCCCGCCGTGGACCAGGACCAGGCTCTCGGCCAGGGCCCGGTGGAACGGGGGCGGGGCGGATTCGGTGTCGGCGTCGTCGGGCGGTCGAGGGTCGAGGATCTCGTGGGTCGGCAGGAGCCGACCTTTGCTGATCCCGGTCTCGGGGTCTCCTTCGCCGGCCGCGACCCCCTTGATGATCTTGACGCCGGGGAAGACGCCGCCCGAGTCCTGCCAGCCGCCGCCCGAGCCGCCCAGCCACTCGCCGAGGATCGCCCGGGCGACGACGACGGGGGCCTCCTCGGGGTGGAGCGGCCCGGTCAGGTTCCTGGCCTGGCCGGTCGCCCGCATCAGGACCGAGATCAGCGATGCCAGCAGGTTCGTCGAGACCGCCAGCCGCGACCCCTTGGGGATGTCGTTGACCTTGCTGACGACCTCCAGCCCCAGGCCGGGGCCGACGATCGAGGCCAGGAGGTCGCCGAGCTTGGCCCCGGTCCCTTCGAGCGAGGCGGGCACCAGGCCCGAGGCGATCACCCCGGCCTTGACCAGCCCGAGGTAGTCGTTGCCGAAGTTGAACAGCTCTTCGAGGGTCGCCACGTCCTTGCAGGCGTCGAGGTCGATGCTGGTGAGCCTCAACAGCGGCTCGGCGATCACCCGGACCCGGGCCTCGATCGGCGGCGAAGGGCGGTCGTCACGCCCGTAAACTCCGAGGTCGACCGAGATGTTCAGGACCCGGGCCCCCTCGGGGTAGTCCATCCCGAGGAAGAAGATGTCGGACCAGGCCGAGTGCGACAGGTCGAGCCGGACCGGGGTCCGCTCGACCAGGATCGGGTACAGCCCGTCGTCGGCCTCGCGCTCCAGGAGCCGGGGGTGGATCCGGATCGGGTGCTCGTCGACCCCGCCGACCCGGAACATCCAGCGGTTCCCCTTGCAGCTCCGGACCGACCGGCGGACCTGGTCGGCCAGCGTCTGATACGTGATCCGCTCGTACGCCTGGGCCAGGGCGCTGGCGACCGAGCCGTTGATCCCGTCGCGGCGGATCGCCCGGCGGAACGCGGTGATCGCCTGCTCGAACCGCCGCTCCATCAGGTCGGTGAAGCCGGCGAACGGGATCATCCCGCCGGAGGGAACGTCGGCGGCGTCCTGGACCCGGTACCGGTAGATCGAGTGGAGGAACATCGACGCCCGGACCTGCTCGTACAGGTTCCTCGACCCGACCCGGAACGCCTCCAGGCCCTCGGCCATCCCGAGGACCTCGGCGGTCGACCGGCCGGCGAGGAGGTCGCCGATCGAGCGGTCGCGGGCCGTCGGGTCGGAGCCGGTGATGGTCTCGATCAGGGGGTTCGGCGTCGAGGTCCTGGCCGACACGGAGGGAGACTCCCGGTTGAGGTCGGGTGGAGGTTCGAACGGGGCGGCCTCGGGCCTCGTGACCCGGGCCCTTCGTCCCGCCCGTCAGGGGGCGTTCTGCTCGATCCGGACGACCGACTCCAGCAGCGTCGTCAGCATCCGCTCGCGGTCGACCCCCGCGAGGGCCAGGGCGATCTGGGCCTCGACGACGCCGAACTTGACGCCGAGGTTGTACCGCATCCCGCTCGTCTCCAGGGCGAGGTACCGCTCGTGCCGGCCCAGCTCGTTGAGCGCGGTGGTGAGCTGGATCGAGCCGAGTTCGCGGCGGTCGTTGGCCACGAGGTCGCCCAGGATGGGGAAGATCGAGGGGGTCAGGACGTGCATCCCGAAGAAGCAGAGGTAGTGGCCCGACCTGAGCCCGGAGATCTGGAGCCGAAGCTCGGCGATCGTCGGGTTCGGCTTCTCGATGACCTCGTCGACCTGGTAGGCGTCGGGCCGGTCGTGGAGCCGCCGGCCGCTGATCGTGCCGTACTGGTGGATCAGGTGCTCGCGGGTCGCCTGCACGGCCGAGGTCGCGCACCCTTCGGACTGGGCCAGGTCGATCAGCTGCCCGGCGCACCGCCGCTCGCGGCTCGACACGTACAGGTGGTCGCCCAGCAGGAGCAGGAACGGCTGGTCGCCGACGAAGTCGCGGGCGCACCAGACCGCGTGGCCATAGCCGAGCGGGTCGGCCTGCTCGGCGAAGCGGAGCTTCTGGGCCAGGTCGCCCATCCGGTCCGCCTGCTCCTCGGCCCAGGCCACCCCCCGGTAGCTCGACCGGAGGTTGGCGGCGAAGGCCTGGAAGTGGCGGCGGTAATACGCCTCGTCCCCCGGCGCGCCGACGATGCAGATCTCCTCGATCCCCGACTCGATCGCCTCCTCGGCGATGATCTGGAGGACCGGCTTGGTCAGGCCATCGCGGTCGACCAGCGGCAGCATCGCCTTCTGGACCGTGTCGAAGGCCGGGTACTGCCGGGCCCCCCGGCCCGCCGCCGTGATGACCGCCTTCGTGATCCGCACGTCCCGACCTCCGCCCTGCCGCCTCGCCCAAACCCCGACCCCCTCGGGCCGACGATCCTATCAGAACGAGAGCCGGGAAGTCGAGCAAGCCGGGGCGCCGGACCCTTGACTCGGCCCCGGGCAGGCGATATCTTTTGACTCTCGGCCCCTGCGAGAGGGGATGTAGCTCAATTGGTTAGAGCACCGGCCTGTCACGCCGGAGGTTGCGGGTTCGAGCCCCGTCATCCTCGCTGAGTTGAACCCCCGGTCTCGCCGGGGGTTTGGCGTTTTCGAACCCGCTCCTTCGTCGAAGAGAGAGGACCCCCAGTCCCCGCCACTTTCTCGAGGTCCTTTGCCAGGCCGTGGTGTGACGACCATCCCGCGAACCGGAACGGCGTGCGAGCCGAAGGAGTCGAGGCCATGCGTCGGGCTTACATCGTCACGGGGTCGCTGACCGACTCGCGCACGATCCGGCTGGATGAACCCGTTTCGCATCCCGGGAGCATGGTCCGGGTGATCGTCGAGGTCGATGCGGGGCCCGAAAAGATGTCGCACGAGGAATTCCTCGACTGGCTGCATCGGCGTCAGGACGCGCGTGGCCATGTGCCGCTGACCCCTGATGAGGTGGCCGCTCACCTGCGGGCCGAGCGTGAGGGCTGGGACGACTGATGCGGCGCCTGTACCTCGATTCGGCCCCGATCATCGATCACGTCGAACGGACATCGCCGTTCGCGGTCGCGGTGGACGCCCGGTTGACCGTCCCGGGCGTGGATGACCCCCGGCCGCCCGGCCGCCCGGCCGCCGCGAAGCCGGGGCGGGTCGGTGCGGACAGGCCGGGTCTCATAGCGAGTCGGCCGAGATCACTTCGCCGCCGGCGATCGAGCCGAGGGCTCGCCAGGTCGCGCCGTTGATCGAGTTCTTGAGGAACTTGACCGAGCCGTCGCCGATCAGGCAGTTGACCCCGCCCGGGTGGTAGCTGTCGGCGATCAGGGCGGCGTAGACGGGGCCGCCCTGGTTCTCGTCGGCGGTCACAAGGTCGTAGGGGTTGATCCCGTAGCCGGGGACGATGACCCGGGTGTTGGGCGTCAGGGCGGAGGTCACCCCGCTGTTGAAGACGCTGCCGTTGGTCCAGGTGATGTGGCCCTGCTCGACCATCGTGATCGGGTCGCAGGACGGGGCGATCGCCGCGATCATGGCCGGCGAGCTGGGCACGTCGGGGTAGTTGGTGTAGCTCAGGCCGTTGAGCGAGGAGCAGTGGCGGAACTCGTAATGGCCGACCTGCGACTCGGAGAAGAACAGGGTGTTGCTCAGGCCGTCGGTCATCTGGGCGATCGTCTTGGAGACGTTGGGGCTGAACGGGGCCCGGTTGATCGGCCCCAGCTCTTCCCAGACGTACCAGTCGCCGACCATGCTGCCGTAGCTGATCACGCCGGCGGTGGTCGTATCGGTATTCGCCGCCGGGGCCAGGTTGGGGTCGCTGGGGCAGAGGAAGGTGGCGACGCTCAGCCGCTGGATGGTGGCGTTGGGCGGGTTGCCCGGCTTGGTGCTGAAGTTCATCGCCGAGAACATCGCGCCCTGTTCCAGATAAGGCGCGATCCGCGCCACGACGCTCCAGTTCGACTTGAACTGGGGCCGGGTGCTCCCGGGCTCGACGCCGTAGAGGATCGAGGTCGGCGGGAACGCGTTGTTGCTGCCTTCATAGTTATGGAGCGCAAGCCCGATCTGCTTGAGATTATTGGTGCATTGCATGCGCCGGGCCGCCTCGCGGGCCGCCTGGACGGCCGGCAGGAGCAAGGCGATCAGGACCGCGATGATCGCGATTACCACCAGCAACTCGATCAGCGTGAAACCGCGTCTACGCATCGGGACCTCGGTTGATTTTGGGGGGCCTGTGTCCGTCTCCCTCCGGGATCGCCATTTTAGAAAGCCGGCCGACGCGGAGGTGAAGCCGGGATGAAATCCCCGGGAAGTGTTGATGTAACCCGCCGGCAGGGCGCGGCGAGCCCGGGCCGGGGCCGGTTCACCGGGACGCGGAATTCCGGGGCGCAAGCGTGGCTCGCCCATCCGATTGGGCGATTGGCTGCGAGAGGGGATGTCGCTCGATCCCCCGGCCCGGATCGGTCACCGCCTCTGTTCGAGCATCCACCGGGCCACGACGGCCCGCGAGGTGTCGTCGTCCTCGATCGGGACGGTGACGGGGCGCCGGCGGTATGCCGGCAAGGCGCTCCATCGAGGGCTCGCGGCCGACGCTTCGGGCTGGTCGCGGATCAGGCCGGCGACCTCGGTCGTGAAGTTCGAGGCCCCGTCCCGCGCGAGGTGATGGAGGTCGAAGAAGACGTCGGGTTCGTAGCTCGACCTCCGCCCGTCGATCACCCGGAGCCGGGGGTAGCGGCCCAGCATCGATCGGACGAACCGCTCGTGATCCGCGTCGAAGCCCGTCCGCTCGCAGAGCGCCTGGAGGGTCGGTTGATACGGCGGGAGGAGCCAGTAGACCTGGATCGCGTGGGACTCGGCCAATCTCATGAATCGATCGATGTAGAGCTGATTGACCGGGTGGCAGGTGACCTTCTCGGGGAAGTAGCGGCGGTACCAGGTTTCGAGGTCGTGGGGCGGGCCGGGGCGACCGGGCGCGATCTCGGCCCCTCGATTGGCGTCCCAGTTCCGGAGGGCCCGGCGGATCTCGCCCTGGAGCAGGTGCGGGTGGCCGTCCAGGGTCCAACGAATATGGGGCCGGATCGCCTCGCGGGCCCGGGCCGAGGGGAGGCCCTCGCGGAGCGCCAGGTCGAGGAACAGGCCGGGGTCGCGGTAGGCCCAGGCCAGGTCGAGCGACTCGCGGAGGTCGAGCAGGAACGGGTAGTTGTCGCGATTCTGGGCGAAGCCATCGGCGAGCAGGCGGGGGAAGTAGTCGACCACCACCGCCGACGGCCGAGATCCCGCCGCCAGGGCCTTCTTCAGCAGGAAGTAGGCGATCGGGGCCTGGCCGCCGGGGATCGCCAGGTTATAGGCCCTGAGGCCGGCCCTGGCCTCGACGACCCGCGGGACGAAGCCCATCTTGAGGAGGCTGTCGCCGAAGCAGAGGACCCGGCAATCCTTGGCTTTCGAGGCCGAGTTCCATCCGGCGACGCGGAACGTCCAGTGGCCCCCGCCGAAGTAGTCGAAGTCGTGGGTCGCGACATGGCGTTCCACGAGCCAGATCAGCGCGAGGGCGCCGAGCAGGCCCAGCGGCAGACGGCCACGCCTCGGCTCCCGGCCCGGATCGTCCAAGCGACCTCCTCCCGACCTCGTCGGGTCGCCGAATCGACTCGGCCCCTCGCGATCCGGCCCGGGCGGCGTCGCCTGGTCGTCCCGCCCGCCGGGTCCCGGCGTGATGGACTAACCCGAGTCGCCGATCCGGTCAATGGCAACCGCGACTCATCCTTCGGACGCCCTGCCGGGTGATCGGGCCGGCAAACCCGGCGGCGATTTGACGAAGTTGGGCATGGTGCATAACCTATGTGACGAGATTTCGAGGGGCGTGTCGCGGCACGAGCCGGGCGTGTCCCCCCGGTTCCGATCCCCGCTCGACCGGCCCCGGCCGACCCGCGTCGGGCCCGTCGCCCCGGATCAGCCCCAACGAAAGGAACCCCATGCGTTCGACGACCGCCGCGATCGCCCGACTGGCGATTGTCCCCGCCCTCTTGATCGTCGGGCTGGCCTCCTCGGCCCCGGCCGAAGGCCCGCACGGCATGCCGATGCCCCGGCTCAAGACCGAGGTCGCCTTCCCCAACCTCACCTTCGACCGCCCGGTCGCCCTGGCCTACCCGGACGACGGGAGCAACCTCCTCTTCGTCACCGAGCAGCACAAGGGGACCATCCAGTCGTTCCCCGACGTCGCCGATACGTCCGACAAGCAGGAGTTCCTCAACCTGCCCGACCCGATGAACGGCGGCAACGAGGAAGGGCTGCTCGGCCTGGCCTTCCACCCCAAGTACAAGCAGAAGGGCGAATTCTTCGTCTATTACTCGGCCAAGGACCCGGAAGGCCACCGCTCGGTCGTGTCCCGGTTCAAGGTTTCCAAGGACAACCCGCGCAAGGCCGACCCGGCGAGCGAGCAGCGGCTCTGGGTCTCGGCGAAGGACCCGTTCGAGAACCATAACGGCGGCTGCATCGCCTTCGGGCCCGACGGCTTCCTCTACATCTCCCTGGGCGACAGCGGCGCGGCGGACGACCCCCTGCTGACCGGCCAGAACCCCAAGGATTGGTTCGGCTCGATCCTCCGGGTCGACGTCGACCACCCGGCCGACGGCAAGGCGTACGGCATCCCCTCGGACAACCCCAAGCTCCGCGACTCCAAGTTCGAGGACTGGGCCCCCGAGGTCTACTGCATCGGCCTCCGCAACGTCTGGAAGTTCAGCTTCGACAAGGCCAACGGTACCCTCTGGGCCGGCGACGTCGGCCAGAACGAGTGGGAGATGGTCCACATCATCGAGAACGGCGGCAACTACGGCTGGAGCATCGTCGAGGCCTTCCACACCTTCAAGGCCAAGGCCCGGATGCAGAAGGCCAACACCGCCTCGAAGATCTCCAAGCCGATCGTCGAATATCCCCACAACACCGTGCTCGACCCGAACCGCAAGGACATCGGCCAGAGCATCACCGGCGGCTACGTCTACCGCGGTCAGAAGCTCCCGGACCTGGTCGGCGCCTACGTCTACGGCGACTACCAGTCCGGCCGGATCTGGGCCGTCCGGGCCAAGGACGGGGTCGGGACCGAGAGCGGCGAGCTGATCGAGCTGGGCAAGGGCAAGCCGCTGAACATCGCCGCGTTCGGCGAGGACGCCGAGGGCGACCTGTTCATCCTGGCCTTCGACGGCAAGATCCACCGGCTGGTGCCGGCCAACTGACGGCCTCGACCGGGGGGACCCGGGCCGACGACCACGACGAGCCATGTCACCACCAGGTGGCATGGCTCGCGGCGTTTTGATCGACAGTTCCCGATCCTTCGTCGGAGTTGTCCGCCGGCCCGCGAGCGCCTAAGATGGAGCGGCCCTTGACCGAGGGGCCGATCGCCGTCGGGCGTCCATCCGGTCGAGGCGCGGAGGAGGGGCTTGGGCTCATGGGGACCAGATTCCGACATCGAGCCGCGATCGCCGCGATCGTCCTGTCCGGGTTGCTGATCCTGGCCGGCCCCTCGGCCGCTTTCGGGCAGGCGTCGGGCCCCGACCCGGGCTCGGCCGATGCGGCGACGGGCAAGGGGTCGACCTCGTTCCTCCGCTGGATGGGCGAGGCCTCGGGGCCGATCGGGATCGTCATCCTGGCCATGTCGTTCTACCTGATCGCCGTGGTCTCGTGGATGGCCCTGGAGTACCGCCGATCGGTCGCCCTGCCCTCGCGGATGGTCGCCGACCTCGGCGAGATGCTCGCGGCCAAGCAGTACACCGAGGCCTTCCAGCGGATCTCGGACAGCCCCGCGTTCCTGGCCAAGGTGCTCGCCGCCGGGGTCCGCAAGCTCCCCTCGGGCCAGGCCCCGGCGCTCCGGGCGATGGAGCTGGCCAACGACGACGTGACGATGGCGATGGAGCACCGCACGACCTACCTGGCCACCGTCGGCACGCTCGGGCCGATGATCGGCCTGGTCGGCACGGTGTACGGGATGATCCTCAGCTTCCGGGTGATCGCCACCGCCGGGGCCTCGCCCCAGGCGAGCCAGCTCGCCGCGGGGATCTCGACGGCCCTGTTCGCCACGCTCGAAGGGATCGCCCTGTCGATCCCGGCGATCTTCTTCCACGCCCTGTTCCGGAACCGGATCGCCCGGCTCTCGCTCGAAGTGGCGCTCGCCTCCGAGTCGCTCCTGGAGCAGTTCGCCCCGGGGGTCCGGGCTCCCCACCCGCTGGTCGCCTCATCCGGGCCCGCCCAGCGCAGCCCCTCCCCGCCGGGCGGCTGATCCGGACCAAGGACCTCGTGCGAGTGGGAGGGCAAGCCGCATGGCCTATCGCGACCGATCCCGGGCCGAGGGGACGTTCACGCTCAACCTGACCCCGCTCCTCGACGTGGTGCTCCAGCTCATCACCTTCTTCATGATGCTGATCCACTTCGGGGCGAAGATCGAGGGGGCGACGGCGTCGATCCGCCTGCCGACGGCCCCCGCCGCCTTGCCGGGCGCGGACCTCGGGCTCGACCGGATCGTTGTCGGAGTCGACTCCGGCGGGCTCCTGATCGCCGACGGCGCCTCGATGGACATCAGCTCGTCGAACGCCTGGTGGGCCGAGGAGGCGAGGAAGCGGCGGTCGGGCCTCGCCGGCCTCGGCCAGCCCGAGGCGGAGCTGCCGACCTTCGTCGTGATCCGGGCCGACAAGTCGGCCTCGTTCGGCTCGGTCCGGAACCTCCTGGCCGCCGCGCAGGAGTCGGGCTTCGCCCGGTTCACCCTCGTCGTGCTCCGGGGGGCCACGCCATGAGCCGACCGGAACGGCGACGCCGCAAGCGCACGGGGGCCCCGGCCGAGGAGGTCCAGTTCCCGGTGACGCCGATGCTCGACATGGCGTTCCAGCTCCTCGCCTTCTTCATCTTCACCTTCCAATCGCCGACGACGGAGACCCGGCTCGACCTCTACCTCCCATCGGTCCCGGTCGCCTTGCCGGGCTCCCCTCGGGGCCAGGCCCGCGCGACGCCGCCGAAGCGGGCCGACCTCGAGCTCGAGAACGACCTGATGATCCGGGTCCAGGCCGACGACCTCGGCGACCTCAAGTCGATCCGCCTCGGCGACTCGACCTTGCCCGACCTCGAAGCCCTGGCCGACCGCTTGAAGCGATACGCCGGGGTCCTCGACGGCCGACCCCTCCGCGTCCGGATCGCCGCCGACGACCGGCTCCGCTACGAGGTGGCCGCCCAGATCATCGGCACCTGCAACGCGGTCGGGGTCGCCTCGATCCGCCTGGCCGACCCGTCCTCGTCTTCCAATAACCCGTCGAAGGCCGCGCCGTGATCCGGGCGACGGTCGCGACCCTGGTGCTGCTCGCCGCCCGGGCGGTCGCCGACGACGGCCCGAGCCCGGTGTCGCTGGCCGACCTCGACGCCTACCGCGCGGCCCTGGCATCCCGGGCCGACGACCGGGCCGCCCCGGTCACGTTCCGGGACCTCTGGGAGCATCCCGAAAAGTTCGCCGGCCGGCCGGTCCGGGTCGAGGGGAAGCTGGCCCGACGGTTCCGCCAGGACCGGGTCGGCGAGTTCCCCGCCTTGGTCGAGGCGTGGGTCGTGAACCCCGCGGGCGACCCGACCTGCCTGGTCTACCCCGACGGGCCGGGCCGGCTCGGGATCGAGGTCGGGGCCGAGGTCCGCTTCTCCGGGACGTTCCTCCGCAAGATCCGCTATCGGGGCGGGGACGAGGCCCGGCTCGCGCCCCTGGTCGTCGGGCCGTCGCCCCCGGTCGCGGTTGTCCGGGCGGTCGAGGACCTTCGCTGGCCCGGGTCGGCGATCGATTGGACCTTCGGCCTGGGCGGCTCGGCCTTGATCCTCCTGTTCCTGCTCAGGCGGCACCTGGCCAGGCCGGACCCTCGGCCCTTGACGCTCGACCCGCCCCCTCGATTCCTCGACGGCGACGACGCCCACGGAGCGGACCATGGCGACGATTGAGAAGCCCGGGGCCGCGACTCCCGCGACTCCCGCGGGGGTCGCCGAGGTCTCGGCCCGGCTCCGTCGGTCCCCGCTGACCGATCCCCGGGCGCTGGTCTGCTCGCTCCTGATCCACCTGGCGATCCTCCTGGCCGTCTCGGTGATCGCCTACCGGGCGGTCGCCCCGCAGGCCGAGGCCCCGCTCGGCCGGACCCTGCGGACCGAGCTGGAGCCGACCGACACCCGGGCCCCCGACGACCCTGGCGCCGGGGGGGGCGACGGCGGGGCCGACCTCGCCGAGGTCGCGACCGAGCGGGCCGCCCCCGCCCAGCCGACGCGCGACCCGGCGGCCGACGCCCTGCTCTCGGAGATCCTGCCGACGCGCGAGACATCGCTCACCGCGCCCCCGACCGTGCCCGGCCCTTCGACCAACGTCCTCGGCATGCTCAACACCACGAGCCAGGGCGAGGGGGGCGGCCAGGGGGGGGGCCAAGGCGGGGGCCTGGGCGGCGGGGTCGGCCCTGGCACCGAGTTCTTCGGGATGCGGGACCGGGCCGGGTCGTATGCCTACGTGATCGACTGCTCGGGGAGCATGACCGCCCGGGGTTCGCTCGACGTCGCCAAGCGCGAGCTGCTCGCCAGCCTCGGCCAGGTCCCGGCCGAGGCCCGGTTCGCCGTCGTGTTCTACAACCTCGACGCCCGGGTCTTCACCGATCCCACCGGCCGAGAGGGCTTGATGCCCGCCACCCCTTCGAACAAGGCGCGGGTCCGGACCCTGCTCGCGTCGGTCCAGCCCGACGGCGGGACCGACCACATGAAGGCGCTCCGGGCCGCGTTGGCCTTCCGGCCCGAGGTGATCTTCTTCCTCACCGATGCCGACCTGATGAGCCGCCAGGACGTGACCGAGATCCTCGCGCAGGTCGGCAAGACCCGGATCCAGGCCGTCGAGTTCGGCCTCGTCGGCGGCCTCAACGGCTCCGCCCCGCTCCGCTCGCTCGCCCGGTCCACCGGGGGCTCGTACCGCTACATCGACGTCCGGACCTTCGGCCGCTGAATCGAGGGGTAGAGCAACCGGCGACCGCGTGGCAGGGGTAAGCTTGCTTACCCCGGTTTTCAGGACGCTTGGCCGAAGAACCGGGGTAAGCAAGCTTACCCCTGCCACCCGGAGGAAGCCCTCACTCTTGGGAAGACAGGTTCGTTCCGGGAGCGTCGATCAGCCCCAGGGGTCGAGCAGTCGGTGGTGGACCTCGCGGGCGGAGCCGACCTCGGCGAGCGGGCCCCGGGCCGAGCGGAGGGATTCGAAGATGGCTTCGATTTCTTCGAGGGAAGGGTCGATCGGCCGGATCGCGTCGACCAGTCGGGGCAGGATCGCGCGACGGTAGTATCGCCGGCCGTCGGTGACGATCGCCAGGAACGTGAAGGCCAGGCAGAGGGCCCCCAGGGCGAGGGTGGCGACCTCGATCGACTCGGCCGGGCCGTTCCAGGCCAGCGGGAGCAGGCCGAGGCAGGCGGCCGGGGCGAGGAAGGTCAGCAGGCAGCCGAGGCCGGTCGGCCGGTCGAGCATCCCCTCCTCGTTGTGCCGCTTGACCGCCTCGTCGGCCCAGTCGAACGGCTCGCGGAGGAGCGTGACCCGCTCGCCCGCGCCAAGCTTGCGGGACCGGACGCGGTCCTCCAGGATCAAGCGGGCCGCCCAGTTCCGTCGGACGTCGGGGTTGGTCTCGGCGATCAGGGTCCCGAGGTCGGCGCCGGGGTCGGCCAGGCGAGCCCGGTAGGTCGAGAGGTCCGCCCTCGCCTCCATCCCGCACTCCTCGCAGGTCCTGGAGAACCCGACGAAGATCCGAGGGCCATACGGGAGGTAATAGATCGACCGCGAAGTCTCGACCTGGGCGAGGCGGAACGGCCGGAAGTCGCGGCAGATCGGGCAGAAGTCGGCGACCCGGCCGAGCGGCCGGCGGGCGGTCTTCGGTCCCCACGGTATGTACATGCGAAAATCGCGCTCCGATCGGGAATCGCAAGGCTCGGGAGGACTTCGGGCCGGATGGCCTCGGCTTGACGCTCGATAATCTCGTTGCCGCCGCCCCGGGGACCCGGCTATAATGCGTCCGGATAGCGTCGCGGTAAAGGACATCCGGCCAGACCTCGCTTCGGGGTTGGGTCACGAGCAGGCGGGGGCTTGGTCGCGATGGCGAAGCTGAACGACTATTTTAGCAACGACCCGATCCAGGCCCTGGCCCTGCTGGCCGCACTGATCGCGTTCGCCAGCACGCCGATCGCGTTCGCCGTGCTCGGCCGGCTCGACTGGTTCCAGGCCCGCCGCGGCCGGGTGATGCTCAAGCCGTCGTTCCCTTCGATCGTCACCGGGATCGTCCTGGTGATGGGCATCCCCGCCATCTTCGCCGCCCTCGTCCTCAAGAGCCGGCACTTCGACGAGGACCGCTACGCCTTCGACCCGAACAAGACCTGGTCGGTCCTAGAGCAAGGGCGCGGGTACAAGTCGGTCGTCGAGGCCGACGAGGCGGTCAAGAAGGAGATGGCCCGGCTCGCCGAGGAGCGGAAGAACCTGGTCGACGGGGTCAAGAAACTCGACGAGGCGATGCTCGTCCTCCGCGCGGCCTCGGGCCAGTCGCCCGCCACGGCCCAGGCGATCCCGGGCGTCCTGGAGCGGCTGGCCGCGATCCGCAAGGCGGTCCAGGTCGACGGCCCGCAGCAGTTGATGGACTTCACCGCGCCGCCGGCCGCCCTGCCCTCCGGCCCGAGCCTGGCCATGGGCGGCGTCTCGCCCGCGGCTGCCTCGCCCAACCCGATGGCGACCCCGCAGCCGGCCGCCACCGTCTCGGCCCCCGCCGCCGCTTCGGGCCTGGCCAAGGCGGAGGCCGACGCCGAGATCGCCACCGTCCCCGGGCCCCAGCGGGCCCTCGCCTCGATGCTCCCGCTGGCCGACGTCCCGGCCGGCTGGACCGTCAGCAAGTACGGCACGAAGCACCTGGAAACCTTCAACGCCGACAACCTGTTCGAGAAGATCGACGGCCGGGCCGAGAGCTTCACCCAGAACAACGTGTCCGGGATGGCCTACACCTCCTACCACCCGACCGGCGACGACTCGAACGAGGTCCAGGTCTACATCTTCGAGTTCGACCACTCCAAGCCGCTCCGGGCCCAGTCCAAGTACGACTCGGAGAAGCCGGACACGATCACGCCGGTGAAGATCGGCACCGAGGGCTACACGTCGGCCGGCAGCCTCCTGTTCTTCACCGACCCGTTCTACACCCAGATCGTCTCCACGGTCGACGACGCCAAGTTCGCCGCCTTCTCGCTCGACGTCGCCCGGCGGATCGCCGCGAAGCAGGCCCCCGCCCCTTCCGTCGCCGGCGAAGGGGAGGGCGAAGGCGCCAAGCCCGCCCCGACCGGCGTCGCGACCCCGACGGCGCTCTACGCCCTCCTGCCGACGGGCCCGGGCCGGGCGGATCAGAAGTTCGTCGCCCAGGATGTTTTCGGCTACGGCTTCCTGTCGGACGTGTTCATGGCCGATTACAAGGAGGGTGACGTCACCTGGCAGGGGTTCATCCGCCCCTACGCCTCGCCCGACGAGGCCAAGGCCATCTTCGACAAGTACGTCGCCTCCGCGAAGCTGGACGGCGGCGACCCCAAGCCGGTCGAGGCCGAAGGGGCCGACCAGATGGTCACCAACAGCAACGTCGGGCTGGTCGACGTGATCTTCCGCAAGGGGAACGTCATCGGCGGTGCCAACGGCGCGACCCAGGCCGCCAAGGCGGAGACCTTCGCCCGGGCCTTCGCCAAGGGGCTCCCCTCTGACCTCCCCAAGGCCGCCCCGGCCGCCAAGTGAACCCGCCCTGCCTCCCCCCCGAACATCCGTCGCCGGCCCTCGGCCTTTCGAGCAAACCCTTCCTCCACGAGGTCCCCTGATGAGCGGAAAACTGACGCGGACCCAGCAGAAGAACCTCGAACGGCTCGGCGGCGTCAACCCGGCCGATCAGTCCTATTCGAGGCGGCAGTTCGTCAACCAGGTCGGCGGCTACGCCGCGGCGGCCGGCGCCGCGGTGGGCGCGGGGTTGCTCATCAAGGACCAGTGGGGCATGGAAGGCGTCAAGCCGCCGCCCCCCGTCCGGCTCAAGGACTACGGCGTCGCGATCCACCCCAGCAAGCCGAACATGGTCGTGGTCCGCTCCAGCCCGCTCAACCCCTCGGACTACGCGACGAAGGACGACGAGATGCGGGCCCGCGAGGACCAGGCCCTGAAGATGGTCAAGTCGGCGATGGACGAGATGGGGGGCGACAACGGCGTCCGCCACTTCATCACCCGGGGCGACGTCGTCGTCATCAAGCCCAACGTCGCCTTCGACAAGAACCCCGACCTCGGCGCCACCACCTCGCCCGATACCGTCTCCGCCGTCGTCCGGCTCTGCTTCGAGGCCGGCGCCCGCAAGGTGATCGTCGCCGACAACCCGATCAACAACCCCGAAAGCTGCTTCTTCAAGACCAAGGTCGGCGACGCCGCGCTCCGCGCCGGGGCCGAGCTGATGATGCCCCAGGACAGCTACTTCGAGCAGCTCTACGTCGGCGGCGAGACCATCACCCATACCTGGCGGATGTTCTACCGCCCGTTCCGCGAGGCGACCAAGGTCATCGGCATCTCGCCGGTCAAGGACCATAACCTCTGCAAGGCCACGGTCACGCTCAAGAACTGGTACGGCCTGCTGGGCAACCCCCGCAACCAGTTCCACCAGAACATCCACGGGATCATCTCCGACTTCGCCCTGATGATGAAGCCGACCCTGGTCATCGCCGACGGCCGCAAGCTCCTGATGCGGAACGGGCCGACCGGCGGCTCGCTCAACGACGTCAAGAAGTCGGACACGATCGTCGTCGGGACCGACTCGGTCTCGGTCGACTCCTGGTGCGTGACCCGGCTGCTCAACAAGCAGAGGCACGAGATCATCTACCTCGACAAGGTCATCGCCCGGGGGCTCGGCAAGGACTGGCGCCCGCAGTGGACCCGCGAGATAACGGTATGAGCACCCGCTCGGGTCGGACCCGCTCCTCGGCTCGTCGCGGCGGCCTCGTGCCCCTCATGGTCCCGCGACGGTCCGGCCTTTACGCTTCGCCCGAAGCGTTCTGGAACCTTTGCGCCGTCAACGACGAGATGAGGCTGGAGCGGTCCGCCCGGGGAGAAGTCATCGCCATGTGGCCCGCCGGTGCGGATTCGGGGATGAGGAACGCTGATTTAACCGGACAACTCCATGTTTGGAGTCGCGCCGACGGGACGGGGGTCGTCTTCGACTCCAACGCGGGCTTCACCCTGCCCAACGGCGCCGTCAGGGCACCGGATGCGTCCTGGATCGCCCGGAATCGATGGCTCGCCTTGCCGAAAGAAGACCGCCTGCGATTCGCCCCGATCTGCCCCGACTTCGTCGTCGAGCTGGTGTCACCGAGCGACGTCCTGGCGAATCAGAGGAAGAAGATGCGGGAGTACCTGGAACAGGGGGCCCGCCTCGGCTGGCTCCTCGATCCCAGGACCGGGCTGGCCGAGGTGTACCGCCCCGGCGCCGAGCCCGAAAGCCTCGACCGCCCGGCGAACCTGTCCGGCGAGGGCGTGCTGCCCGGCTTCGTCCTGGACCTCCGCGACATCCTGTCCGACTGAATGACTCCGCCCCTCGTTGTCCCTGACGGCGTCACCACCCAGGCCTTCAACCCACCCTGATCCGACCGGAGCCCCGGCGGCCGGAGATTTCGATGGTCAAGATCAGACGGGCTTACGAGGTGCTCTTCCTCGGGCTCTTCCTGTTTTTCCTCCTGATCACCGACCTACGCTACCTCAAGGGGTGGCCGGTCTCGCTGTTCCTGGAGGCGACCCCGCTCGTCGCCCTGGCCACGGCCCTCACGACCCACACCCTGTACCGGAACCTGGTCTGGGGCCTGGTCGTGATCGCGATCACGATGATGGTCGGGCGGGTCTGGTGCAACTGGATGTGCCCGTTCGGCATCCTCCATCACTTCTTCGGCTGGATCGGCAACCGCCGGAACACGAAGCAGATGATCGAGGTCAACCGATATCGCAAGATTTATGCGATCAAGTATTACATCCTCGCCGCGATGCTGGCGATGGCCAGCCTCTGGATGATCCCCACCACGCTCGACGCCCCGGGCAAGATCGCCAAGGCCTATCGCGACCAGCCCGCCGCCGCCGGCTTCTCGATCGGCGGGGCCGTCGGCTCGATGTTCCTGGTGGCGGCCCTCGTCTTCGGGCTGGGCAAGCTCTACGAGGCCCTCTCCGGCCGATTCAAGCTCGCGGCCTTGCCGACCCAGGCCCGCAAAGGCGCGATGCTCGGCCTCGGCATTGTCATCTGGGCCGGGACCTTGTTCGCCGGCCCTGGCCGCTTGGCGGCGGCGGTGAGCACCGGCTTCGGCGAGGCGGCCGAGGAGCACAAGGGGGGGAGCAGCACCCTCCAGATCGGCCTGCTCGACCCGATCGCGCTCACCGTCCGGTCGATGACGACGAGCGTCCTGCCGACCGTCCACATGGCCTCCGAAGGGGTCTACACCGAGCCCCGCGAATACTGGCAGGCATGGATCGTCGGCCTGATCTTCTTCGGGTTCCTGATCGCCAACTGGTATATCCCCCGGTTCTTCTGCCGGGCGATCTGCCCCTTGGGCGCCCTGCTGGGGATCTTCAGCCGGTTCGCGCTCTGGCGGATCGACCGCGACCCGGTCCGCTGCACCGACTGCGACCTCTGCATCAAGAGCTGCGAGGGGGCGTCCGACCCGCACGCCGACCTCCGCAAGAGCGAGTGCTTCGTCTGCCTCAACTGCATCGAGGACTGCCCGCACGACGCCCTGACCTTCCGGTTCCTGCCGAGGAAGGCGAGCGAGGTCACCCTGCCGGCCGTCGGCCGTCGGCAGATGCTCCTCGCCGGCGCGTTCGGCCTGTTCTTCTTCCCGATGGCCCGGCTCTCCGGCGGCGTCCGGAAGAACTTCAACCGGGCGGTGATCCGCCCGCCGGGCTCGGTGGCCGAGGACGAGTTCCTCCGCCGCTGCATCAAGTGCGACCAGTGCATCCGGGTCTGCCCGACCAACGTCCTCCAGCCCGCGCTCTTCGAGGGGGGGGTCGAGGGGCTCTGGACGCCGATCATGATCTCCAAGATGGGCTGGTGCGAGCTGAACTGCACCCTGTGCAGCCAGGTCTGCCCGACCGGGGCCATCCGCGAGATCTCGATCGCCGAGAAGCTCGGCGTCGGCCCGTTCGAGACCAAGGGGCCGATCAAGACCGGCACGGCGTTCTACAACCAGGGCCGCTGCCTGCCCTGGGCGATGGACACCGACTGCGTGGTCTGCGAGGAAGTCTGCCCGGTCAGCCCGAAGGCGATCTTCACCCGGAACGTCGAGGTCACCGACCGCTGGGGAGCCACGCTCCAGCTCAAGCGGCCGTACATCGACCCGGTCAAGTGCATCGGCTGCGGGATCTGCGAGCACGAGTGCCCCGTCAAGGACGACCCGGCCGTCTACGTCACGGCGATCGGCGAGACCCGCGACAAGACCCGTTCGCTCCTGCTCTCGC
>JAABUQ010001145.1_pt1 | contig 59087 bp, 48 predicted proteins | sample 5560001 | NCBI WGS metagenome assembly JAABUQ01 (sample SAMN10711888, study PRJNA513371) | rock metagenome | isolation source: Antarctica rocks | place: Antarctica: Victoria Land, Finger Mt nord | collected 2015-12-18
TTCAGTGCTCCTTCGGCGCTTCGCTCTCGCTTGGCTTCCTTCTGGCGCTTTACTAATCTAGCAACCTCCTTAAGAATCTGTCAAGCTTTTTGCTAAAACTTTTTTTGGAATCTCTGGAAACCCCCTATAGCACTGGTCTTGGGCTAGATTATTCTTGGAAACAAACAAGGAAGAAGTCAAGTTGTGAACACTGTTGCTGTTCTGCCGTCTTTAATCGTGTTAGACCCGCTCTTGCGTAGCTGGTTATTAGAGGATATTGGTCGGGGCGATCGCACAACACAGGGGTTACTGGCAGGAGAGGTTAGAAGGGGACAAGGTTCATGGGTGGCTAAAGCTCCAGGCGTCGTGGCTGGATTGCCGATTGCTGCAAGGGTATTTCAGCTTTTGAGCGATCAAATTAGCTTCGTCGCTGTGACTACTGACGGTGAGTGGTGTCCTTCAGGGCAGGTGGTAGCTCAGCTTCAAGGACCACTCGATGCACTCTTGACCGGAGAACGAGTCGCTCTTAACCTCGCTATGCATCTGAGTGGCATTGCGACGCTGACTCGTAAATATGTAGAACAAATTGCTGGGCTATCGGCTCATCTAGTGGATACCCGTAAAACGACACCAGGCCTAAGACTATTAGAAAAGTACGCGACTCAAGTAGGAGGGGCTGTTAATCACCGGCTAGGTTTGGATGATGCGGTAATGATTAAGGACAACCATATTGCAGCAGCTGGTGGGATCGGCACAGCGATCGCTTGCATTCGCCAGACGATCCCTTATCCCCTCACAATAGAAGTAGAGACAGAAAGCTTAGACCAGGTAGAAGAAGCCTTGCAACACGGGGCTGACATCATCATGTTAGATAATATGGCCCTCGACCTGATGCGCCGCGCAGTACAAATAATCCGTGCTCACAATAGCAAAATCAAAATCGAAGCTTCAGGCAATATTACGCTGGCAACCATCCGCGCTGTGGCAGAAACCGGCGTAGACTATATTTCCAGCAGTGCCCCAGTGACTCAATCAACTTGGTTGGACTTGAGTATGAATTTAGATACCAAAACCATTAATGAACGCAACACTAGAGCAACTAAAACTTCAACTTGAGCAGGCATTGGTCGTCGCTTTTGGCACTGACTACGCTGGAATAGACCCAGTACTGGTACCCGCTAGCAATCCCAAGTTTGGCGACTACCAGGCGAATATTGCTTTATCCATAACCAAACAGTTGGGACAGCCACCACGCGCGATCGCCGAACAAATCGTTCAGCACTTAGACGTAACTGACATCTGCCAACCGCCGACGGTAGCTGGACCTGGGTTTATTAATTTAACCTTAAAACCAGCCTATCTGGAAGCACAGGTGAGTGCTATTCAGGCAGACCCTCGATTGGGGGGCACAGCAGCAAAAACACCGAAGCGGACAGTTGTAGATTTTTCCGCTCCCAATATCGCTAAAGAAATGCATGTGGGACATCTACGCTCAACTATTATTGGGGATTCCATCGCCCGTCTTTTAGAGTTCCGGGGTCATGATGTTCTACGAATAAATCATGTTGGCGATTGGGGCACCCAGTTTGGGATGTTAATTGCCTATCTACGGGAAGCCTACCCAGAAGCTCTGACTACCGCTAATGCATTAGATTTGGGAGATTTAGTCACGCTTTATCGCAAAGCTAAGCAGCGATTCGATGAAGATGAAGCTTTTCAAAAGACTGCTCGGCAGGAAGTTGTGCAATTACAGGCAGGAGCTGAAGATACGCGGCGAGCTTGGGGACTTTTGTGTGAACAATCCCGCCGCGAGTTCCAGGTAATTTATGATTTGCTAGGTGTTCACCTAATTGAAAGAGGTGAATCTTTCTATAACCCTATGCTTCCGGCAGTAGTCGAAGACCTTGACCGCTTGGGCTTGCTGGTAGAAGATGCGGGAGCCAAGTGTGTTTTCCTAGATGGATTTACCAATAAAGAGGGTGAACCTCTACCTCTAATTGTTCAAAAATCTGATGAAGGCTATAACTACAACACAACGGATTTAGCTGCACTCCGCTACCGCATTGAGCAGGATAAGGCGAACTGGATTATCTACATTACTGATGCTGGGCAAGCAACGCACTTTGCTCAGGTGTTCCAGGTGGCACGGCGAGCAGGGTGGATTCCAGATGATGTTGAGGTTGTCCATGTTCCCTTTGGTTTGGTATTAGGGGAAGATGGCAAGAAGTTAAAAACTCGCTCAGGGGAAACGGTGCGACTGAAGGATTTGCTGGATGAAGCAATCCATCGCGCCCGTGCTGACCTAGAAGCCAGATTACAGGAAGAAGGTCGGGAGGAAACTGAAGAGTTTAAAGCTAATGTTGCCCAAACAGTTGGGATTAGTGCAGTTAAATACGCTGATCTGAGCCAAAACCGTACCAGCAATTACATCTTCAGCTACGACAAAATGCTGGCTCTTCAAGGCAATACTGCCCCTTATCTACTCTATGCTTATGTCCGAATTCAGGGGATCAGTCGCAAAGGCAACATTGATTTTGAGCAGTTGGGAGCAGATGCCAAAATTATGCTGCAAGAAGAAACCGAATTAACGTTGGCTAAGCATTTAGTACAGTTGAGCGAGATTCTCGCTCATGTAGAAGAGGATTTGCTACCCAACCGCCTTTGTCAATATTTATTTGAACTGAGTCAAAAGTTCAATCAATTCTATGATCGGTGCCCTGTACTTGTAGCTGACGAATCTCTGCGAGCGTCCCGATTGGTTTTGTGTAACCTGACAGCCAGAACACTAAAACTGGGTTTATCCTTATTGGGAATTTCTGTAGTCGAACGAATGTAGATACGCTGTAGGGTGGGCAGTGCTCACCCTACTAATAATCCTATGCTGGGAGAGTAATGCTTTTCAACGCTTGCGGATGTTTTTATGGAGCAAGGGATGAACTACCCCGCCGTATAGACGGACGGGGGTTCTAAGTCCCCACCATCATCTACACTTTGCGGCTTCTGTCGCTTCTTTTGCCCTAGTTGCAACACCCTCGCCGGTATGCTTGCGCTTTCCAGTCTTTGAAGTAGAGCTAAGACATCCACGATTATCGAGGTTCATTCCAAACCCCGGTTGCTTATTCAGCAACGCTTGATACATCACAACTGTTGAAGTCTTGTCCCTCGGCATCTCAAAACCGCATTCACAAATATGGTAACGATTACTTAGTTCCGCCCATTCTTTATGAACGACTCCACACTGAGGGCAACGTTGTGATGGCTTTAGTGTACGAGTTGGCAGAAAAACAACGAGTCCACCTTTGACTTCAACTTTGTAGGTAATCATCTGATTGAGAGTACCAAAGCTTACGTCAAGGATAGACTTGTTTAACCCCGACTTCTGCTTCTTACGTTTTTTTCCCTTACGGATCATCTTCTTAGTTTCTAGATTTTCAGTTACAACGATGTCATGACGACTTGCAATGTCTGTTGTAACTTTATGCTGCCAGTCTTTACGTTTTGCAGCAACCTTACGTTGTAGCCTAGAAACTTGGAGCCGTGCTTTCTTCCATCGATTAGACGCTTTTACCTTTTTCTTTCTGTTAGGCGCTCTCTTCCTTTTTAGCTTTTTAGATGCAAGCTTTACCCTCTTCTCACCTTTACGGATAAAACGAGGGTTAGTTACTTCTTCAAACTCCTTGCCGTTGTATAAAGTCAGGGCTGTTTCAGTCCCCAGATCAATTGCCGCAATTGATTCATACTCAATCGGGGATTGAGAACCAAATTTTACTTGGGGCGTGGGAATTTCTACAGTGATTGAGGCAGACCACTGGTTAAGATGGGGTTTGTAGACAATTGTTAGAGTTGTCGGGGTTCCCCATACATTCGCCTTGCCCCGCATCCTGAGAGTGATACCTAAATCATTTAGGGTAACTGTGCCATGAATACCTTCCGTGTTGGCTTTCCATCCGCTTTTAGCCGAATAAGTCCAGCCCGAATAGTCACGAATTGACTTGAAATTGGGAGGTTTACGCAAACCCTGAAAAAAAGAGTTATATGCCAAGTCAACCCGTTTTACCGTTGCTTGAAGCGCTTGTGAATGTAGTTGTTTATATTCAGGCCAGCAATCTTTGAATGCTGGCAAACAGTTCTGCTGGTCAAAGTAGGACACCGACCGCCCAAAGCGCTCATATTCAGTTTTGCGGTGCGCTATGCAAGCATTGTATAGATAGGTGTACAATCTCCTAGCTCCAAATAGAACCGTTGTCTGAGCTTTATTTGGGTATAGTCGAAATGTCTGTCTTCTAACCAGCAAAAGGTATCATTTCCTTTGTATTGCTTGACCCGCACTTAATCCGCTAGCTTTATATTAGCAGAAATTTTGGCGTGACTAGAAAACTTTATGACCAAGTTGAGAAGCAGAGCGCACGTTTTTTTTCAATTCACCTGCATATAGTTTTCGTCATCAAATATCGGCGTAAAGTCCTTACAGAGGCGATAATTCTGGATATGAAGCAAGTTTTTGGTAGGGTTTTAAGAGTTCATAACTCCCAAGTTGAAGAGCGTAATGGAGAACCTGATCATGTTCACTTACTAATTGACCTCCATCCAGATAACAACATTTCCGACTTGATAGCTTCTCTCAAATCGGCAAGTAGCCGTATCCTTAGAGAAAAATACAAATCGGAAATCGCTAAATACTATTGGAGCAAAGCTAAGCTATAGTATGACTCAAAATGTATAGTTTCATGCGGCGGTGCACCATTACAATTAGTCAAGCAGTATATTCACGATCAGTCAGGTGGAAGATGGGAAAAATAGGGGGTTCGATGCCCCCTATTTTCCGCGCTATCCATCCCCACCCTGTAAGAGGGTGGGGAATTCCGCGAAGAAAGTCAATAATAAATATGCTCATGTTTTTCAGTACCCAAAGGTCTCAGCAAAGCCAAAGGGGAAATTAACCCTTGAATGTGACGAAGCTTGGTCATTTGTAGACAATAAGGGAAACCAGCAATGGATAAGGCTTGCAATGGCTCGAAAGACTAGAGAAATCGTGGGAGTTCACGTTGGTGATCGTAGTAAACAAGGAGCAAGAGGATTATGGAACTCTCTGCCATCCGCTGATCGCCAGTGTGCCGTTTGTTCTCCAGATTTCTGGGCAGCTTATGCAAGTGTTATCCCGAAAAAACGTCACCGAGCAGTCGGCAAAGAAACTGGCAAGACCAGTCATATTGAACGCTTCAATAATACTATGCGTCAAAGAATTTCTCGTCTAGTTCGCTCAACTCTATCTTTCTCAAAAAAGCTAGAGAACCATATTGGTGCTATTTGGTACTTTATTCATCATTACAATGCCTGCTTACAAGCTTAAGAGGCTAATCACTACATATTTACCACTACCCATTAATCTAAGGATTTGCCTTCAGAGCATTGGCAATACGCTTCATCTCAGCATGTTGGCGGTGTGGCTGGGAGACTTTTAAGCGTAAGCGCCCTGGTGTACGACTGATAACGCGTGTAGGTATTAAGGTGGACAGCTGTTCTAAAGTCGCTTCCTTTGTAATTGTCAGCATATTAGCGTAGTTCTTATCGGAGCCTCAACCTAGGTGTTCTCAGGCTCCAGCCTGGGAACGAGGGAGACTGCATGTGCTTAAGTCTTACAGTCGAATATCATTCTTAAGAGTGAAGATTACCCGAAGTAGGAAGCCCTCTTGTTGCAATACCTTTTGGTAAAGGGAAAGAGGCAAGGGCAAAGGGAGTTTCTCTTCTCCTTTGGCCCTTGCCTCCTAACTTTTCTTCAACCAAATTAAAGGTTAGTAATACTTAACCGAAAAGTATTACATTTTTACTGAGCTTGACTCACGCGCAAAGTTTTGAGCAGTTGGGCACGGTGCTGGCGTAGGTCCTTGCCGCTGCGGACACTCGGGTAGGGAACGTTGTTTCCTTTAATCCCCGCCCAAATGAGGCGGTTGAACTTCTCAGCGTCAACTTTATCTTCGTTGGAGAAGTTGAAGCCCTTAGTCGCCTGCGCCCACCACTTGCCCTTTTGCAGCGATGCTACCGATGCTGTTTTGACCACGTTGGGATCATCGCAAGCTTGAGTTATACCAAGGGTGGATGCTGTCAATCCATTATTGTTACTACACAGCGCCCCGGGCAAGATAGCAGTATAGCTAGCAAAGTTGGGTGTTGTGGTAAACACATCCGACATTGGTTGGGCATTGGCATCATTTAGGCCAAGGTAGTTAATTCCTAGCAGATCCTCAATAGTGCGAACTAAATTGACCGTATTGTAGTTAGTGCTGACTAAAGCGTTGCGCTTAGTGTAAGGCGAGAGGATGTAGGCTATTGAGCGGTGCGAATCGACATGGTCAGGTCCATTCTGTGAATCATCCTCAATGACGACGATTGCTGTGTCCTTCCAGTAAACGGACTTGGAAACCGTTTCTACTATGCGACCAAGGGCATAGTCATTATCGGCTATTTCCAAACTTGGAGTATCGAGTCCGGCAACGACGTTGGGGAAGCCAAAATGGTCATGAGGCAGATCCACTAGCATCAAGTTAGGCAGATCATTGTTTGTAACGTAGCCCTGAAATTCGCGCAGCCACTCGTTGAACCGGTAAACGTCTGGAGCTTTCTGGTCAAAGCCACGGTAGAAGATATCGGTCTTGTCCTGCAGGTCAGTTCTACCAGTTTGCGCCTGGGGAATATTAGATGCGAACGGTGTGGGAGAGATGGGCCGGAAGTAAGGATTTTTTGGGTCAGGCTGCGTCGGGTCCACCGAATCTGACGAGGTGTCATAGTAGTTCTCGTCAACGTTGACGCCGTAGTTGCGTACAGTCTTGCCTGCTCTTAAGGCTGAGTCCCAGAGGAACCCGCCAATGGCCTTGGGATCTAAGTCATCGGCTCCCTCTGGAGCGTCGACGTCTTTAGACCCAGGAAGGATGGAGGAACTCCCAGAAGGGTCAAATAGCCCAGTTTCCCGTACCGTCTCCGGCGAGGGGTTATCTGCTATCTGTGGTAGACCTTGATTGTTTGTACGAACAGTCGATTCGTAGTCGTAGGTTAAACCGTTAAAGTTGCCATTACCGTAGAGCACCCACTGGGTCTTCTCGTTATAGTCAGTTGTACGAGCGTGAGTCGTCCAGTTCCAGCCCACCCCGCTCGACTCGCCACTGTCATAAAAGTTGTCGAGAGTGACAAAGTCGAGGGCCAACTGGTGATGGTTAGGCGTGTTGGACTGCGGGAACAAATTCAGGTTTGGGTCACCATTGCCCACCGGCAGGTCGCCGAGTACCTGGTCGTAAGTACGGTTCTCTTTGACGATGTAAATAACGTGCTTGATTTTTGTTTGCAGGAACTGCATCAGTGAGTTCGAACCCAGACTGTTACTGTAGCCGTTATTTGCGTAGACCTGTTGATCTAAAGTACTTAGTGTCTGACCGTCGGGCACTGGGATCACTGAAATGCCTGCTTTTTCCAGCGCCCAGTTGTAGTCATTCCTAAACGTAGTATTGGCTGCGGTAGCCGAAGGCGTCGTACGGGAATTGGCTGGGTTAGGACCAGAGATATCCTTAGCATTAATGACGTAAAGTTTGCTGCCATCTTGGCTGACACTAACTGAGGTCGGGTACCAGCCGGTCGGGATGCGTCCAATCACGCGCCCAGTTCGCAAATTTATGGCAGCAATGGCATTCTCAGCACCTAGTGTGACGTATAGAGTCTTTCTATCCGGACTGAGTTCTAAGGAGTTAGGATTGGAACCCTTGTATTTGTAGCCCGGTCGTGATAGCGAAATCGTCCGCACGACTACCTTTTTGGTTGTGTCAATAACCGAGATGTCGTCAGTATTGCCATTAGCAACGTACAAACGTCTCTCGTTAGGTGAGAGTAACAGATTGTTGGGCTGACCGCCGACCGGAATCCGGCTGACTGTGTTGCTAGCAACATCGATAGCCAGCACTTCATTGTCGCGCTGGCTAGTGACAAAGGCTGTGACGGGCGCACCGGCTTTATTAGACAGTACGGCTACACCAAAGGGGAACTCTCCAGTGGCAACTTTACTACCCGGCGTGAAGAACTTGACTTCCTGCAGGACTTTCCGGCTAGCAGTATTAATGATTGATAGGGAGTCATTTTCGAAGTTAGCAGCAAACAGGGTCGCGCCGTCCTTGCTCACAGCGAGGTTTGCCACAACAGCCCCGGTCTGCAAGATGCCATTATTAGCCGCTGGGAATCCAATAGCAGCAGCGGAATCAGCCGCTGGGGTCCCTTTCAGCAAACCCCCATCGTATTTGGGAAAGGGATCTGTCTGGTTAGAGTTGTGCCCCAGCAAGATAAAGGGTGCATCTGGGACGAACTGAGTGCCGCTGGATTTGTAAACGTAGACGCGATCGTCAATGCCAGCCGAGACGTAGAAGCGCTGACCATTAGGAGCCCACACTAGGCCGTTGTAGGTATTTGGTATGTTAATCTGCTGCTTTTTGACTGGCGTACCACTACTTACGTCGAAGACAAAAACCCACTCGGCTTTACGAGTCGTTGTGCCACTTGGTGCGCCAGTCGTCGGATCGAGAACCGGGTAGGTGATATTCGCCCCAGTCGTCTCGTTTTGAAAATTCTGGTTGTAGCCGCTAGTAAGAACCAACAGAGTCTTGCCATCTGGACTTAATGCTGTCTTTACGGCTTCTGCTGCATCGGCGTTGCCGTCTGAACGCAGTCCCGTGGAGAGGGTTGTAAAAGTGGAACCCGGTGCAGCTGTAGGTGTAATTGTCTGACCCGTAGGGAGTAAAGCTGTACCATTATCCTGCCTACCGACTGGATTAGTGGTCTGGGCAATCGCTGCCACTGCATCTAAACTCAAAAAAGAAGCTGCTAATAGCAGGTTCAGTAGATACCTGGTATTCTTGAAAATCAGCATAAAATGTAACCATTAGACAGACCTATATAGGAATATTAGGAAAGCCAGGTTACACCATGGGTTAGGTTTAGTTAAATTCGGTTGATCAATAGGTTAAGAAGATGTTTAACATTTTAATCCTTCGTTAAGTTTTACAATTTGTTTAGTTACAGTAAGAACAAAAATAGCCAGACTCTTTCACTCTTGGCATGCTTGCGTTGTCCTTTATGGCTATATCCCTCAACTACTGTGACGCCAGGGAACAGAAACAGTAGGGGCGAACCTGTGCGTAGATCCCGTTTTAGAGCTGCCAAGCTTTAAGCCATCTATTCAACAAACCATTGACTGATCGTCTCAGTTGTTGTCGGCTGTACCAGTTTTGAAAAGCTCTTTCGTAATCCTCGCCCTCAGATTGGTAGGTGTTCCAAGCATTGAGGCCGAGTCCTAAACCCTATACTAACAAAACGTACAGCGACCAAGTAAGATGGCCAACACTCACTAGATTTAGCAGAACGCAAAAAGAATTGGCAATCACATACTTACCAAAATGCTTCTGTAATTTGCCGTGTCGGTAGGTGTTAAAAGCTTGCCGCTTTTGGATTTCTCCCTGCGAGGCTTGCCACTCTCGTTCTGCCGTTTGAAGACATTCTGGAGAGATTTCTAATTCAGCCGCAATTTCCAGTAGCTGTTCGCGAGAAAATTCTCCTTCATAAGCTTGACGCGCGATCGCAATCTGGAGAATTTGCTGGATATCTTCTTGATGATAAGAGCGGGTAATTTTAGCTTCGGAAACCCTCATAATCCTGTCTTTTATCCCTTTTATAAAGTTTTTTACCCTAAAGAGGTTGCCTAATTGCGCCACTACACAGCCGTACTATTTCTATTATGCCTGAGCTAACAAGTGTCCGCCTTGCAGTGTTCTCAGGTTTCTATCACTGCTGCTAGGCTTGGGGCTGACGGAAAACATAAATATCCTTGAGCACTTGTACCCAGCCATCTGATATGGATTCCAGGATGCGATCGCCCTTCTCCTTAGTTGCAACTGTCGGATCACCTAATATACCTGTCCGACTAAGATCCCGCGTTGTCCAGGCAAAGGGCAGCTTGCCTTCCATAGTTAGCAGACTATTTTCTGGCAACCCACTAGGATACTCTGCCACAGCTGCCTCCATCTTCACCTGCTCTGGCAGAATTGACAGCATCAGACTAGTTTCCGCATCTCCAGCATGAATACCTAGCTGTTTTTCCTTCGGCGTCAGTAGTTCACCTACAATGCTAGGAACACGCCAGGTAAACAGTGGGAAAACCAGGAAGTCATCGTATTTCACATGCAGATCCCGCGCTGTAATCTCTATCACCTGTGGCTGCCCACCATGAGAGTTCATGAAAACTAGTTTGCGAAACCCTGCTCGGTAAAGACTCTCTGCGATTTCAGCAAGTGTTGCCAACAGAGTTTGAGCGCTGAGCGTAATGGTGCCAGGGAAATGCCAGTGTTCGTTCGATTTTCCAGAGTACAAAGGCGGCAAGGCATAGGCTGGAATAGCTGAGTCGAGCTTGGAGAGCGCATGACCCAAAACTGCCACACCAATAGCCGCATCCACAATCAGCGGTAGATGAGGACCATGTTGCTCAATTGCCCCTACTGGCTGAATTAATACTACATTTTCTTTATCTGGCATCGCCTGGATGTCAGTCCAGCTGAGATAGGGAAAAAAACGCTTTGGGGGAATGAAGCTGTGCATCGAATTACCGCTCTAGCCAATCGCATTTTACCTAAATTCTGCATACGCACCTCCTTCTCCGTAAGCTCTATAAATTTGAACCCCCATCTAAATTCATTGCCGCTAAAACAGCCTTTTGACCGACCTGTTTGTAGACAGTATCCAAATACTGCATTACTACCTCCGAGTCAGCCTTCGAGCCGCTTTCATCTAGCTCTGGCAGAGAAATTGGTCCCAAAACATCTAAAACCGTGTCGCTGCTGGGTGGTGGTGCAATTACAACTAATGTTGGCTCTAATGGCTCGTTGTATTGCCAGAATTGAGCAATTTCTAAGGGGTGAGGGGGAGCTAGGTTGCTCGTTCGCGTGCCTTCTGCAGAACTGACATTAAGGGATGTTTCAGAGTCAGAAGCTGCAATAGCAGATCGGAGATCGCGTAAGGCAGTGATAACCTGATCTTTTGTGCGCCCCCGTAATTGAAATAGGACAAACGGATCTTCACTGAAGCGATCGCCCAGGTGGTAATAGATAGCGCCTATGTGTTTGCAGGGATTGGCCTTGTCCGGGCAAGAGCACTTACTGTGGATATCAGACAGTGTGAAGGGAAAGAGAGAGAGACCATTAGCAGTGAACACCTCTTCAATGTTTTGCGGCATTTCTCCCGACAACAGCTTAGCTGCAAAGATTGCCCGCTGGGACATAGTTTCAATTACATAACCCCACTGCTCATTAGAAAATGGGTCAAGGGAGAGTGAAACTTGATATGGTTCTGCCTCCGTACCTTGTACCTTAGCCAACACCTTTGAGCCTTTAAACTCAATGCTGAGAACGTTTCCCTGACGAGCATAGTTGCGGGCACGTTCTAAACGCTTCTTAAAGCGATAGGAATCTAGCAAATCGAGCCAGCGTTGTGCCCACCATTCTCGACTTGCCTGAAGATTATGATTCGTCATTCTGCATCCTCTTCAATCACAGCACTGCGGTCAAGCAGTAGTAAGTTACGCAGCTGATCTGTATCAAGTTCAGTCAACCACTGTTCCCCAGCACCCACAACTTGTTCAGCCAGCTGCTTCTTGCTTTCGATCATTTCGTGAATTTTTTCTTCCAAAGTCCCGGTACAGACAAATTTATGTACTTGGACGTTGCGGGTTTGACCAATGCGAAAGACGCGATCAGTAGCTTGATTTTCGACAGCTGGGTTCCACCAGCGATCAAAGTGGAAAACATGGTTAGCTCGCGTTAGGTTGAGTCCTACACCACCTGCTTTAAGGGAGAGAATCATGAGTGGGGGACCTTGGGGATCGTGCTGGAAACGGTCTATCATTTCCTCTCGTTGTTTTCTAGAGGTGCTGCCATACAAAAATAAAGTTTCTCGACCCAGTTTTTGCTCCAAATAGGGTTTAAGCAGTTTGCCCCACTCAGCAAATTGAGTGAAGATTAAAGCGCGATCTCCCTCTGATAAAGCCACCTCTAGCATTTCCTCTAGCCGCTGGAGTTTACCGGAGTGATATTGCGGCTCTAGTTTAGTTTCCTTTAAATATTGAGCTGGGTGGTTGCAAATTTGCTTTAGCTTCACAAGAAGCGCCAATATCATCCCCCGACGTTGCAGTCCTTGGGCTGATTCAATCTCGGCTAGAGACTCCTCCACAGCTCTTTGATAAAGCGTTGCCTGTTCAGCGCTAAGACCACAAAATACAGTCATTTCCTGCTTTTCTGGTAGGTCTTGAATGATTTCCCGGTCTGTTTTAAGACGGCGCAGAATAAAGGGCTGGACGAGCGATCGCAATGTCTGCAACGAAGCCCCATCTCCATACCGCTCAATTGGCATTGCAAACCGGCGTTGAAAAAATTGGCGCGGTCCCAAATATCCGGGATTAAGAAAGTCCAAAATTGACCAAAGTTCTTGAAGCCTATTCTCCACTGGCGTCCCAGTTAGTGCAATCCGAAATGAAGATTCCAACTGCCGCACCGATTGGGATTGCTTCGCCTCTGGATTTTTAATATTCTGGGCTTCATCTAACACCAGACCCTGCCAGGAAACGCTCTGGAGTGACTTTACATCTCGGTGAATTAAAGCATAACTCGTGATCACCAAATTATGACCTTGAACTACCTGAGCAAAAGCTTTGCCTTTCGGTCGTTTGTCACCGTGATGGAGCAGCACTTTCAGCGAAGGGCCAAATTTCTTGACTTCCCGTTCCCAGTTCCCTAGAACAGAAGTCGGGCAAACTAGCAGCGTTGGCTTAAGAAGTGCATCCTGCTCTTTCAGGTGTAGCAGAAAGGCAATGAACTCAATGGTTTTACCGAGTCCCATGTCGTCTGCTAGACACGCTCCTAAGCCCCAACGCTCTAGAAAGGATAGCCAGCTGGCTCCCCGTGCCTGATAAGGTCGTAGCTGACCGTGGAAGGTTGCCGGTGTGGGCAGGGGCGTGATCGCCTGATTGTCTGCTAGCGTTACAATCAACTCTTGGAGTGCCCCGGATGCCTCAAAGCTAACCACTGGCAGTTTCTCAATCGCCTGCGTGTCCCCCGTACTCAGACGTAAGGCATCTTCCAGTGATAGAGCCATCTGGTCTTTACGAGTGGCAAAAAACGCTTGTGCTGTCTTTATATCCTGCGATCGCAGTTCTACCCACTCACCATTAATTTCTACCAGTGGGCTATTTAGCGCTACAAGGCGGTCAAACTCCTTTTTAGAAATACTTTGCCCACCGATAGCTAATTCCCACTGAAAGTTGAGTAGGCTTTGCAGCCCCAAGCGTTCTTTCTGTTGTGGTGGCGTAGTAGCAAGAATTTTTAAACCTAGGCGGTTTGCCCATCCATCCCGGGTTGCCAAACTGGGAGGCAAAACCACTCCCAGACCACTATCTTCAAAGCGCCAAGCAACTGACTTTAAAAACTCATACGCCTGTAATGGAGTAAGGTGACAGGACTGGGGAAACTGTTGTTCTAAGCTAGATGCAATTGGGGCATAAAGTCTGGAAGCCAACCCCAAACCCCTAAGAAAAGTTTCCTGAGGCTGCTCAATTGTCCGACCATGGATCAGCCAACGTTCAACAGGGTGGTCCCAGATTGCCGCTGCATCTACCAAAAATTCTGGGGCGTCCACTGCTTGTAGAAAATATGCCAAATCCCAATCAGTTTCTCCTGGCGCTGGAGACCGAAGCTCAAAGCAGGTGCGAAACTGGCTTTGTCCAGCCAGTTGGTACTGCAGTGGTGCAGTCCAAGCACTAAGTGCTGCCTCTAAACGTTCTACCGCCGCTTGCGCCTTGAATGTAGCACCTTCTCTTCCCAAGGCTTGTAGCCAGTCCCGCACTGGAGATTTTGCATTTGGTGGCAGAGGATAAGTACTAACCACCGCCCGTACTTGAGCATCTATCGTGCTATTGAGAAATCCCAGTAATAACTCCTGAGGCTGCGGCGGCAAGTCTACATAGAGAGAAGAGTGGGGAGTAGGGAGTATTTTCTTCTGGTAGGTGCGGCAAGCAGATGGCATCATCTGGGCAAATCTTTCTAGCCGGGAAGAATCTACGGCGCTATCAAGTAGCGATCGCCAGCCAGCGACGACAGAACTGTGACAGACCTCTTGGTTCAGTGTAGGCAAAAACTTACAGCGGCTCAGCAGATCCAAACTCCAACGGGCAATCTGCGACCAAAAACGTAAATCTCCCCCCAAAAACGCATTTTCTGGGCTAGCGGAGCCAAGCGGCAAAGAAGTCAGAAATCTCATTGCTTCCAGGGGATCTAAACAAATCCCTTCAATTTGCCAGGGTTGCAGGTAGGGTTTACTCTCTTTCTCCTCACCTAGCGTGGCAGAATGCACAGGGCAAAACGGTGTCGTCCGCAAAACACCGTCTGAAATATAGGTCGGTAGGGCGATGACTTGGGAGTAAGTTTTCCCAGTTTCTCCAGGGGAAGCGTTTCTAGCTTTGCGTGAACTTTTAGATAGGACATCAGCATGATCGGACTGTTGCAGCGATTTGCTACTCGGGATGCTTTGAGAACGCAACCACTCGACTAATTCCACTGATGTCATTGCCGAGGGATGGGTAGGCACATCTGCTAATTCAGGAGACTTCTCTGAATCAACCCTTCGCCAAGTTTCTCCCCAAACAAATAGATAACCTGTCTCAGTTTGTAGTAACCAACTACCGTGTAAAATTGCCATTTGATCAACACTCAGACTTTCTCAAACTTCATTTGTTTAAATTTAGATTTATTAAATTTTCTTTTGCATAGCAATCCAAGCAGAGTTACAATAGTCTGGGCATCTTGCCCTTGCAGGTTAAAAGTCCGGATCACGAATTAATCTCATAAATCACTCAAAATTGCTATGTTTTTATTCCTCAGTTGCTTTGAGTAACTCTTGCATTATTTCTTTTAATTACCAATACCGAGGCACACCAAGAAATTCTCTCAAAACATTGGTTCAATTTATAACTCTTTTAAACCTAAGTTAATTAACAGATTACCAACCCCAACATGAAAACTTATATGAGCCTGTAAAAGGCTAAACGATGGTATTTCATCATAGCAGAGAGGCAATTGTCCTTGAGAACGGGGTCCATCAAAGATATTAGATATTACTAAGTGTTGCAATGACTACAGAAAAAGATACTCTCTGATCAACCTTTAATTGAGATATGAAGTCTACTGCCTAACGACTTTGTCATTAGGCTTGTTTCCTTAGAGCTATTGATGAAACACCAGCATATTAGCTCTGTTGCGAAGAAGTCTTGGGTAATTTTTGTTTGAGACCCAGCTTTCTAGGACGCTATAGCTACATTTGCAATACTGAATTCATTATACAACCTGTGTCCCCATTATCTCTTCGCTCTCTGCCTGTAGTTGTCATCCACCTCAAGGCAGTAATAGTACAAAAATGCTAGGATTGCAACAGATAAAAAGTGAAAGAGAAGGACAAAGAACTGAATGGTAGAGATTGATAGGTCAATATCCTTCGACGGACGGGATATTCGACTGAAAGTTGGCCTGCTAGCTCCCCAAGCTGGTGGGTCTGTTTTGGTGCAATCTGGGGATACATCTGTTTTGGTGACAGCCACCCGCGCCCCTGGGAGAGAGGGCATTGATTTTCTTCCCCTCACTGTGGACTACGAAGAAAGACTCTACGCCGCTGGTCGGATTCCTGGTGGTTTCTTGCGGCGAGAAGGGCGTCCGCCAGAAAAAGCTATTCTCACAAGCCGTCTAATTGACCGTCCCATTCGTCCCTTGTTTCCCCAATGGCTGCGGGATGACTTACAAATAGTGGCAACGACTCTTTCAATGGATGAACAAGTACCGCCAGATGTGCTGGCGGTAACTGGGGCTTCTCTTGCAGTGTTGCTGGCAAAGATTCCATTTAATGGCCCAATGGCGGCAGTGCGGGTTGGTTTAGTTGGAGACGATTTTGTTATCAATCCCACGTATGCGGAAATTGAAGCCGGAGATTTGGATTTGGTGGTAGCAGGTTCGCCAGAAGGCGTCATTATGATTGAGGCCGGGGCAAATCAACTACCAGAACACGACATCATTGAGGCGATTGATTTTGGTTATGAAGCGGTGCGGGACTTGATCAAGGCTCAACAAGATCTGATAGCAGAAATGGGCATTGAAATTGTGCAAGAAGCGCCACCAGCGGTAGATCCAACACTGTTAAATTTTATCCGCGATCGCGCCGAAGCCCCTATTAAACAAATTCTGTCTCAATTTGACCTGGATAAAAACAGTCGGGATGCAGAACTAGACGTTGTGAAGGAAACGATTGTCGCTGCGATCGCACAATTGTCAGAAGAAGACCCGATTCGTGTTGCCGCTACCGCCAGCAGCAAGGTAGTTGGTAACACGTTCAAGGAGCTAACCAAACAGCTAATGCGGCGTCAGATCGTTGAAGATGGCGTTCGGGTTGATGGTCGAAAGCTGGATGAAGTCAGGCCTGTTTCTTGTCGCGTTAATCTCTTACCTCGGCGAGTCCACGGCTGCGGTTTATTCAATCGGGGACTAACCCAGGTGTTATCTGCTTGTACTCTTGGCACTCCGGGAGATGCCCAAAACCTATCGGACGACCTGCAAACGGACGTTGCGAAGCGTTACCTGCATCATTACAACTTCCCACCCTACTCTGTGGGGGAAACCAAGCCTTTGCGTGCCCCAGGACGCCGCGAAATCGGTCATGGTGCCTTGGCAGAAAGAGCTATCATTCCCGTGCTCCCATCGAAAGAAGATTTCCCCTACGTGATCCGGGTAGTGTCTGAAATTCTTTCTTCCAACGGTTCCACCTCTATGGGGTCCGTCTGCGGCTCGACCCTTGCCTTGATGGATGCTGGGGTTCCTATTTCTAAACCCGTTAGCGGGGCGGCGATGGGACTGATTAAGGAAGGAAACGAAGTTCGTGTCCTGACTGATATTCAGGGCATTGAAGACTTTTTGGGCGACATGGACTTTAAAGTTGCCGGGACGGATGAAGGCATAACAGCCTTACAAATGGATATGAAGATTCCTGGTTTGCCCTTAGAAGTTATTGCCAAAGCGGTTGAGCAAGCTCGTCCAGCACGGTTACACATTTTGGAGAAAATGCTCCTGGCAATCGACAAACCGCGGACTGAGATGTCACCTTTTGCCCCGCGTCTGCTGACAATCAAGGTCGAGCCAGAGTTAATTGGCATGATCATCGGGCCAGGAGGCAAGACAATCAAGGGCATCACGGAGGAAACCGGAGCCAAAATTGATATTGAAGATGATGGCACGGTAACTATTTCTGCTGTGGATGAGAGCAAGGCGAAAAAAGCACGCAACATCATCCAAGGAATGACGCGCAAGATCAATGAGGGGGATGTTTATGTCGGTCGCGTGACTCGGATTATCCCAATCGGTGCGTTTGTTGAGTTTCTACCTGGTAAGGAAGGGATGGTTCACATTTCTCAACTGGCTGACTACCGGGTGGGTAAGGTCGAGGATGAAGTGGCAGTTGGTGATGAGGTGGTGATCAAAGTGCGGGAAATTGACAATAAAGGCCGGGTTAATCTCACACGCTTGGGCATCCATCCTGATCAAGCAGCAGCAGCTCGTGAAGCTGGTGGCGGCTGATAGAATGTCGTAAGTCGTAAGTATGAAAAGGTACAAGCTTCAACCCTTGTGCCTGACAACAAATAGAAACTCTTGTTAAGATGGTGCAGCAGCGAGCCAAGAAGCCTCGCTGTTGATATTATGGGGACTGCACATAATTACTTGCGACTTACGACTTAAGTTAACTCTACAGCTCATAGCTTTGGCGTAAAATTGACCCCTTAAAGCTTTAGACTGGAGTTTACTTTGTAGTGTTCTGAACTTGACTGAGTCACCTGTGCGAAAAATTGTCATTGCCGGTAACTGGAAAATGTTCAAAACCCAGGTAGAGTCCCTGGAGTTTTTGCAGAGATTTATGCCCACCCTGGAGCAAACGCCCCAAGAACGGGAAGTGGTCTTGTGCGCTCCCTTCACTGCCTTAAATGTCCTGTCCAAGAGCTTGCATGGAAGTCTTGTGCAGTTGGGTGCCCAGAATGTCCATTGGGACGAAAATGGACCTTATACAGGGGAAATCTCTGGCCCCATGCTGACAGAAATTGGAGTGCGCTACGTTATTGTCGGTCACAGCGAACGACGGCAATACTTTGGTGAAACCGATGAAACCGTTAACCGGCGGCTAAAAGCAGCTCAGCACTACGGTCTCACCCCAATTCTATGTGTGGGCGAAACAAAGCAACAACGAGATGCTGGTGAAACCGAATCGCACATCACCAGCCAGTTGGAAAAAGATCTGGTTGACGTTGATCAGCAAAGCCTCGTGATTGCCTACGAACCAATCTGGGCGATCGGCACTGGTGACACCTGCGAGGGCAGTGACGCGAATCGAGTCATTGGTCTGATTCGCACCCACCTAAGTAATCCCAGTGTGTCTATTCAATACGGTGGCTCGGTCAAGCCTAATAATATTGATGAAATTATGGCTCAACCAGAAATCGATGGTGCCCTAGTAGGCGGAGCCAGTCTGGAACCAGCGAGCTTTGCGCGAATTGTCAACTACAGGTAGATTGCAATGAACCACCAAAACACAAAGCTGTAACCGCAGATGGACGCAGATACATGCTGATTAAGCGGATACTATCTGCGTTTATCCGCGTTTATCTGCGTTTGCAATGCCAACCAACTGGATACTTCGGGGACGCTCCTTTGAGTGGGGAAAGCGCACCTATTTAATGGGGGTACTGAACATAACGCCTGATAGCTTTAGTGATGGCGGCGAGTTCAATACCCCATCCGCTGCCTTGGCGCAGGCGCAGCAGCTTGTGGCATCTGGTGCAGACATTATTGACGTGGGTGGGGAATCGACGCGACCAGGAGCTAGTGGAATATCCCTGGAAGAAGAACTCGTCCGGGTGCTATCAGTATTACAGGTGATACGTCAAGAGATATCGGTGCCGATTTCTGTAGATACGACACGGGCATCTGTAGCAAAGGCCGCTGTAATAGCTGGGGCGGATATGGTTAATGATATATCTGGCGCTACTTTTGATCCAGATATGTTGCCTACTGTAGCCCATTTGGGTGTCCCGATTGTGTTGATGCACATCCGTGGGACACCTCAGACAATGCAAAAGCTAACGGATTATCAGGATTTGGCTGGAGAGATTTATCAGTTTTTGGAAAGCCGGATTTTAGCAGCGCTTGCCTCTGGAATTGACCAGTCCCAAATTGTCATTGATCCCGGTATTGGTTTTGCTAAGACTTACAGTCAGAATCTAGAGCTTTTTCGCCGCCTGCCAATATTCCATTCACTTGGATGCCCGATCTTAGTGGGGCCATCTCGTAAAGGTTTTATTGGTCAGATCCTAAATCAACCCAATCCTAAATCACGGGTCTGGGGAACCGCAGCAGCTTGTTGTGCTGCAATCTCTGCCGGTGCCGATATCCTACGGGTCCACGACGTTAAAGAAATGCACGATGTCTGCCGCGTTGCCGACGCCATATTTAGAGGGGTTAGGGGCTAGGTTTTAGCTCCTCGGTTCTAGCTGCCCATAGACATTAATATTAAATCTAAAGAGGATATTAAGCTGGCTCCCTCGGTAACCCATGGGTAAAGGACCAAAAGGAGCTGCTTGCCGAATCGCTGTCAGTGCCGCTTGATCTGTGAAGGTAGAACCAGAGGACTGGAGGATTTGCAGCTCATTAACCTGACCACTGCGAGTGACAGAAAAACCAATTACGGTCTGCGCAGAGGAATGAGTTACTACTTGAGGGTGCCATTGCTGTTTCACTTGTTGCCTTATTAGGTCTAGGTAAGGAGCAAGGTTGATGTCTTTGCGAGCATCTACTCCATAAGAATCAGGTGTTGAGCGATTAGTATTTGGCAGGTAATCTCCACGATCACTCATAAACTCACGGCTAGCTAGTTTAACAGGACCACCTAGAGCACTAGCAGTCTGGCGTTGCGACTGCCTTGAACTATATTTCAGGTTAGGCAAAGTTCCAGGAATGAATGGGTTGTTGTTCGAATTGCCATTTTGTGCTACACGCTTGGTATGTGGTTGGTAATTTCTACGTTCACTCGTGGACTCATGGCTATCTAAGTTAGCAGGGTTTTCTAGACCGCTGGCCTCCTGGCGCTGTGACTGCCGTGAGCTAGATTTCGGTTTAGGCAAAGCCTGAGCCACAATTGGCTTGGTTTTCGGGCGGTCGTCATCCGTCGGTGGCTGGGGAGCTCGATTTGGTGCTGACCGAGGCTGTTCAGGTGGTACCTGCTGCCTAGACTGGGGAGGTGATGATCTTGCCTGGGTTAAACTCGAGCGGCTTGAAGGCAAGGGAATAGTAGGTTTTGCCTCAGGTGCCCTTGTTACGAGCGGTAGTTCAGGACGGGCTTTGCCCCCAGCTCTTGAGTTGGTGGAGGCCTTTTGTTTTGCATTATTAGGCGGCGTCACCGGTACTCTATCTGCTGGCACCTCAACAAATTCAACTGGTTTCAGTTGGTTTGCCTCAGTCTGGAGAGGTTGATCCGCAACCTGATGCCGGTGGATTTCTAAACCTAAGAACGCTGCTCCATGCAGGAGTAGCGATATCGCCAGAAAACGCATCAGATTGTGAGGGCGACTATGCAAACGGCGCTGGAGCTTCCAATCTAGGGACATGAGTCGTGCCGAATAAAAAGTTGTTTTTATGCTGTGGAGCAGAAAGTTAAGCGATCAAAAGCCCTGCTCAAGGTGTGCGGCCTTTTCTTCTGTGACTCCTATCTTCTGACTTCTAACTCCTTTCATATTTTAGATGGAACGCTTTGATTTCTTTTTCGGAAGCATTCTAGGAACGGCGCGAGAATCAGCAGTTCTGTTTTGGCTGTCCTAGGCGATGTGGTAGTTGCGACTCCACTACGACTACAATTCATCGGGTGATGCTTGTCGGTAGCTCTGATTCAACCGTTCCGTAACTGAAAAACTTGGTTTCTCGCAACATGGTTATAATCCATAGATAGCTGTAGCTAAATCAGGTTATTTTCTGCTTTGGGTGAATAAAAACAGTCTGGCTGGGAATCTCCTTACTTTTTAAGACTTATTAAGATGACACTTATTTGAGACATGACTAAAATAGTTAAGTTCAAATTGAATTTCCCGACAATATATGAACAGAATCTCCAATATGGTTTCTAAAAATCTGCCTAAATCAATGAATCAACCAGTTGCGGGTCTGACTATTTTGGCTTTGATCGGTATTGCTTACCCATCTGCTGTCCGGGCTCAAACGACGCCAGACTACAATAGGGTAACTCCAGCACACTCAACTATCCAACCCGGGCGCTCACAGGGGACAATAACACCGGCAACTACCCACCCTGTTACACCCCAGGGGACAATAACACCAGCAACTACCCAACCTGTTACACCCCAGGGGGCGATAACACCAACAGCTACCCAACCTGTGGCACCCCAGGGAACCACTCTAACACCATCAACCTTATCGATTACAGCTACCCAGCCCGTAGCTCCAGTCGATTACACACTAGGAGGAGGCGATCGCATCCACATCACTGTCTTGGATGTACCCGAGTACAGTGGCGACTTCCAGGTTCCGCCTGGTGGACGAGTGTATGTTCCTCTAATCGGCAGTGTATCTCTTCAGGGGCTGACACAGGCACAGGCTGCTGATTTACTTTCGTCTAAATATGCGCGCTACCTTAAGCGTCCCTTGGTTACAGTCAGTCTAATATCTCCTCGCCCGATCAATATTGTAGTTTCAGGAGAGGTAAATCGTCCTGGCTCCTTCACAGTAGGCTTACAAGGAGGAGCAGGAAATGATCCTGGGGTTCAATACCCAACCGTCATCGGCGCAATTTCATTAGCTAATGGTGTAACGCTGGCGGCGGATATTGGAGAGGTACAGTTACGCCGTCGGCAGGGAACCGGACCTGAGCAAGTCACCAATATTGACCTCAGGAAATTAGTAAAGATGGGCAGTATAGGTCAAGATATTACTTTGCGGGATGGAGACACAATATTTGTCCCGACGACTAATAGCGTCAATCTTGCAGAGATACGTCAGTTTTCGACAGCCAACTTTGCTGCCCCTCCAACTAACAACCCCACAATTACAATAGTTGGCGAAGTTAACCGTCCTGGACCCTATGTGATCAACGGAGGAGCTACATCAGGTAATACTACCCTAACAGCAGGAGGTACGATCACTCAAGGGCAAACTGGTAATGCAGGTGGACAGCCCACTGTGACCCGGGCACTTCAGATAGCTGGGGGAATTACGTCAACAGCTGACATTCGTCATATCCAAATCCACCGGCCTACGAAAGCAGGTCCAGAACAAACTTTTAGTGTGAATCTCTGGCAACTGTTGCAGACAGGTGATGTCACTCAAGACACGCTTGTGCAAGATGGAGATAGCATAGTTATTCCCAAAGCAAACGATATAAGCTCTGCAGAACAAACTCAAGTTGCTTTAACTAATTTTTCTCCTGATACGATTCAAGTTAGTGTAGTTGGAGAAGTGAAAAATCCTGGACTGGTAAAACTTCCACCTAACACGCCATTAAACCAAGCCGTGCTAAGCGCTGGAGGATTTAACAACAGTCGAGCTAAGAAGGATTCTGTTGATTTAATTCGCCTTAACCCCAACGGTACTGTTACGAAACGCACGGTGGCAGTTAATTTCAACCAAGGCATTAATGATAAAGGCAACCCCACGTTGCGTAATAACGACATCGTTGTCATTAGTCGTTCCGGTATAGCCCGGATTGGCGACACAATAGGAACTTTGTTAGGTCCTCTAACTGCGCCTTTAAGTGTTTATGGCGTTTTCCGTTAATTCCAGAATACCAATGCGTATAGGAGCTAAGCTCGTAATCCGCTAATTTGCCTAATTTCCAATGTGGCGATAGGGGGGATAAGGTGCTTACCCCCCTATCTCCTGGCTGTTCTTTCAGCTAAAGCTCGTTCTTCATCACAACTAGTTGATTTAATCCCTCGTTGTTGGAGTTGAGTCAGAAAAAACTCTTCCAAGGAGGGGCGGGACAAGTTCATAGCAATAACTTGTGCCTTAATGGTACGAAGACGGGTAAGAAAATCATTGGGGTCATTTTGTAGCTGACCATACCAAGAACCATCTTGCTTGAACTCTAGATTAGATACCCATTTATTTAGGACGTCCAAGTCGCCGCCCTTGCCTTTGATATGGTAAGTGTCAGTTCGCCCTAGAAGTTCATCAAGGGAGCCAGTGCAAATCAATTCACCTTGAGCAAGGATGGCAATGCGATCGCAAATCTGCTCTACCTCTGACAAAATGTGGCTATTGAAGAAGATCGTCTTGCCTTGGTTCTGAAGTGAGAGAATAATCTCCCGCATTTGATAGCGTCCCAACGGGTCGAGTCCAGACATTGGCTCATCCAAAAATACTACCTCTGGGTCGTTAATTAAAGCTTGAGCCATGCCGACACGCTGGAGCATCCCTTTAGAATACTGGCGTAGCTGCTTGTTGCGGGCATTTGACTGAGATAGGCCGACTAATTCCAATAGTTGGGGAATACGTTGACGCTGCACAGCATCTGGAATTTGGAATAGTCCAGCTGCCATCTGCAAGAATTCCCAGCCAGTCAAGTAGTCATAGAAATAGGCATTTTCTGGCAGGTAGCCGATTTGTTGCTTAACAGCGCGATCGCCTAAGGGCTGTCCCAACAACGATCCTTGCCCATACGAGGGACGCACAATTCCTAGTAGTAGCTTCAAAAGAGTCGTTTTACCAGCGCCATTTGGTCCTAGAAGACCAAATGTTTCTCCCTGGTAGACAGTGAGTGAACAGCTTTTGAGAGATGCGATTTTTTGATTCAACCAGAAGCCAGTACGATAGACCTTGCCCAGCCCAAATGTTTGCACTATCGGTGGTTGGTCAAGTGTATTGGGTTCAAAGGAAGGTGAGTCAGCAACAGAAGTCATCTTGGTTAAATTAGCGCTGTCGCAACGCAAAATGCCATGTGGATTATTCCAAATATCATAGCTTGGTGACCTATAGACAACAGGTTATCACCTGCTTCAATTAGTATGGCTCAAGTCCTGGGCTGTGTTCATTTGCGACTGGGCTGTGGCAGAGTTTGATATAGAGACCGGATAAAATTTTCAATTTCGACAAACCTAATGAATCGCTCAAAACTCCTTGCAGTTATTACAGGCGCAATTTCCATAATTCTGGCGATCGCCTATCTAATCATCGCGCAGCTATTAGACTTTCGGGGCGAGATGCTACCAGCCCCCCAAAGTCAACTGCCTCAATCACCTATGGCAGTTGCCCAGATCTTGATCGAATCGCACCCAGCCCATATTCCTGAACCGGTCAATGACCCAACACTGAAGTGACTGGGCTTCCAGCCTAAGACTTTAGTTTCAGTTGACGTTCTCCCGACGCTCGCCTTCGGCAGAGCACAGGATTCTAAGGTAAATTCTCAGGAACTAAATAAGTTATGAGTGTAGTCAGATCTCAAAATGTGCTGACTGGCTCTTGCCTGTTGGAGGGTAGGAAAATGAAACTTGGAATTCTGTCAATCACAGCGCTACTCGTCTCTGTTGGGTTAGCAACTCCAGTTCGAGCAGACGTGCAATGTCGGGGGGCCAATGCTGTAAGCATTTGCTTAGACGAAACCAACTGGCGAAGTTACAGACTAGCTGATTACGACCGTGATTACAACGCGGGTTATGACAATGATCACTACGCTGACATCAACCAGATTTATCAAGAAGTGTTAGGGCGAAACGTTGACCGTTCAGGGCTTCGGACCTACGGCAGAAACTTAGATAGAGGTCAGTCGCTAGAAGATATCCGCGCTGACATTGCCAATAGTCATGAAGCTAGAGATCTAGTTGACAGGATGTATCGGGAGCGAGTGGGCCGCAGCGCCGACCGCAGTACCCTCAAAAACTACACCAGAAGGCTAGGCAAGGGGTCGACTCTGAACGATATCCGTGCTGACATCGAAGATAGTGATGGCTTCAGAACCAGAAGAGGCAGTGGAGACTTCCCATCTGCGCCACCGGCACCCGGAGGCAATGGAAACGTCCCATCGGCACCACCGGCACCTGGAGGGTTTGGTAACGTCCCATCTGTCCCATCGGCACCACCGGCACCTGGAGGGTTTGGTAACGTCCCACCGGCACCACCACCACCAGGTAGACCGTAGTGAAGAGTTTTTCTCCCGTGCTCCCTCCTGCTCCGGGCGGGCACAAGGCACCGCCCCTACTACCCTCTGTCACAACTAGGGGTATTCAATCAGAGACGGAATTAACCCCTCTCGTCTTCTTCCACTTTTGAGTTGTCGGTCAATGGCTTGACAACTCTTGCGATCGCTTCCTGCACAAAAGCTTTCACAAATTCATCTCGGCGGTTCAGCTGAAATTGTTTCTGCACCACCTCAGTCATACCGCCATCACCCCAATCTTGGTCGTGACGAAAGTACTCAATAAAACTTTTCCCAGCAATGCGTGTCAGGTAAGCCGCTGTGACTCCTTGAATTGCCCTACCAACTAAAAATGTGGCAATATTTAGCTCAAGCGCTGTTGAAACTAATTCAATTGCTCCTTTGACAATGCCCAAACTTGCCAGGGTTTTGGCTAAAGAAAGCGCTAGTTCCCGCCCCCGCTCTAGATTCAGTTCACAACCATAGATTCTACCGATTTCAACTACCATTTGAGCATTCACAGCGGCAGTTCCTAAAAGGTCTATCACTGGTAAAGGCATGATCACAACCACACCAGCACTAATCCACTGGAAGCGTTCTACCACCCTATCAGCTTGACGCCGACGCTGGGCATCGACCAAGCGACGAGCTTCTTCTCCCAAACGTTGAGATTGCAGCAAGATGTTGTCTGCTACCAAGTCTTCGCCTTCGGCCCGGAGGATAGCTGCTATGCGCCGGAGTAATAGCATAATATCCGGCTCTGGTTGAAAGGTTTCGCCGGTTTCTAGCACTACCGATTGAGGATTAGCCGCGACCGCCACTACATCTGTCGCCGCAATTAACCCTCGTACTCGCTCCCTTAATCTTGCCAGAATTACCTCCTGGTCGACTTCAGTATAAAGGTCAGTTTTGTTCAGGACGAGGAGCGATCGCTTGCCAATTTCCGCCAAAGTCCGCAGTGGCTGGTATTCAGACCGATGCAAATCGTTATCTACTACGAACAACAACAAATCCGCTTCCGTAGCTAGCTGCCGTGCCAGATGCTCTCGTTGCGTTCCAGCTATACCGGCCTCTAAAATCCCCGGTGTATCTGTAATCAGAATCTCTCGTTCTAATCCCTTCAGCTTAAGGCTATAGGTTTCCCCTACCTCAGTCGTTCCCATTGGTGCATCCACTCTACCAATCATGCGCCCAATCAACGCATTTACTAGAGAAGTTTTGCCAGCTGAACCAGTGCCAAAGACCACTACCTGCAACTCGCCACCAGATAAGGTCGCCTCAATCTCCCGTGAACGACTGAGTAAAGCTTGTCGTGCCACTTCATCCTGAATCTGCTCTACCTGTTGCCGTACAGCTCGCAGCGTTTCTGAAGCTGCCTCGGATTTGACAACTGGGATTTGGGGCTGTAGTCCCTGCCGCCGTCGCGATCGCTTCTCGGCACCCTGAACCATCAGCACGTAATAGACAATTGCAGCAATTAAAACCACCAGCAGCACAATTAGCAAAACCACCAGCAGGTTGCCCAGCAGAGGAGAGCTAAAAGAAATGTTCCAGTACAGCCGCGACAGGTTATCAACCAGCAACAGCATTAGCCCCAGAATTACAAGGAGGCCAACAGTCAGGGTGATGAGGCGCGGTAGGGGCATAGATAATTACGGCAACTTGGCACTTGATCTAATTTTGATTCTAATCAAGGAAAACAGCTGTGGCAGTATCCTTCTGTGGGGTAGTGGTAAGCAGCAGTTAGGGTGTGAGACATTGGGAACAGTGAGTTCTTAAATGCCGCTAGAGATGGCAATGTCAATATTGCTGATGCTATACAACTGGCTAGTCGCTACCTCAGTCCATGAAGGGGCGCTTGAATGAGAGTAGTCTTTTTTGGTACCCCCCAATTTGCGGTGCCCAGCTTAGAATGCTTACTGAGTCATCCGGAATTTGAGGTGTTGGCTGTTGTCACCCAGCCAGATAAACGCCGAGGTCGCGGCAATCAGTTAATTCCTTCACCTGTGAAAGCAGTAGCTTTGGCTCATAACGTTTCCGTCTGGCAACCCCAACGGGTGAAAAAAGATGCTGAAACGCTTACCCACTTGAAGCAGATACGGGCAGACGTATTTGTCGTTGTTGCTTACGGGCAAATTCTGTCCCAAGAGATCCTGGATATGCCTCAGATAGGTTGCATCAATATTCACGGATCGCTCCTACCCAAGTACCGAGGTGCAGCTCCGATTCAGTGGTGTCTCTATCACGGTGAAACCGAAACTGGCATCACGACAATGCTAATGGATGCTGGAATGGATACGGGAGCAATGCTGCTGAAAGCCTTTACACCAATTCACCTGCTGGACAACGCTGAAGATTTGGCACAGAGGCTAGCCGGTTTAGGGGCAGATTTATTGGTGGAAACCCTGTTAAAGTTGGAACGTCAAGAAATTCAACCGATTCCTCAAGACGCGTCTATCGCGACCTACGCGCCACTAATTCAGAAGCATGATTATCTGATGGACTGGTCCAGACCTGCAATCGCATTACACAACCAAATTAGAGGATTTTTTCCTAACTGTGTAGCGACGTTCCGGGCCAATCAGCTGAAGATCAGCGCTACCTCCCCCCTAAGCACTGCTGATTCGACTCAACTGCTCCCGGATTTAAAGGCATTGGAGCAGAATTTGTCCCTCAACTACAATTCCACCTGCCCAGGAACCGTGGTGAGCATTGCCAAGGGAATTGGACCGATTGTTCAAACTAGCGAGGGGTTATTGTTGCTGCGTGAAGTACAGCTCGCTGGCAAACGGCCTCAATCTGGGTGGGACTTTGCCAATGGTACCCGCTTGGCAGTAGGAGAGGTTTTAGAAAATGGCTAGTAATGGCACTAGATGGGACTTCATGCCGATTGCTCAAAGAACCGGCAGCGATCGCAAGGTCCTTCTGGGTTGACCGCACAGCGTATTAGTTCCGAGTTAGCATTAAAGCGACAGTTGGCATCTCCGATTACCCAACGCCCCTTTACAAGGCTTTTCTCGACTTGTTGCTGAGCCGGCTGTACGTAAATGGCGACTTTTTGCAATCGGTAGCGCCCTGCCTTCAATTGGTAGCGGTGGCGGCGCTCTAAAACAGCGTAAGTTTGACCTTCAAGATCGAGATAGTTACCGGGTTGGGGTGTCCAATCCAGGTTGACGTTGCCGAGCGACCGACGCGGGTGCGTTAGAATTATCTCCGTCGGTAGAGAATTTGGCTCCATAATTTGCTCAGGTGTAATGGGCACTACATCTGGATAGTATCGCACTCTCCCCTCATAGCTTTCCAAGCTAGAATTATCCTCAGGATTTGGAGATAATAGCTGAAGTGTTTGCAAATATACTTAACCTACTATGGTTCTGTTGACGAATTGTCCCTATTGCGCTCATACGGCTATTAAGGATGAACAATACTGCTGCCAAGACGGCACTAATCCTCAGCCCTACCACTGTAAATTCTGTGGCAAGAGCTTTGAGGAACACACTACCACCCTAGAGGCTAGGTTAGATACTCAAAATTCTGAAGAACTCTTATTAAAGTCTCGGGATGAGATCGAGATCTTGCGTGAACAAGTGGAAAGCCTAAAGCAAGAGCTGTATGACCAAATTCAGCTTACAGAAGAGTATCGTCAGGAGGTGAAGCTTACAGAGCACGAGTTGGTATTAATGCAGCGCGAATTATCTTCCCTACTTATATTTCCAGTAGACCCTTGCCTTCGCTTAAGTCCGGATCAGACTAGATATTCTCAGCACTCGTTCCCAGGTTCGCCCTGGGTATGCTTTTTTTAAGGCTCCAGCCTCCAGTCCCATTACCGAACCAGAGGCAGAGCCTCGAATCATGCGTTCCCAGGCTGGAGCCTGGAAACGAGAAATTTGTCTTTCAGCTTAATGACAAGGCTTTTAGATTGCTGGTTCAGCGGCTTGAGTCGCTTCAGTATGGTTGGCTTCGGCAGTTGGACTAGTCACTTCTGGAGTTTCAGTAGTGGTATCTGTCAGATTAACTTTGACCACTTTATGACGTGCTTCAGCTACTTTGGGCAATGTCAATGTCAGGATGCCATGCTTGAACTCGGCTTGCACCTGGTCATTTTGAATCGCAACTGGCAGCGAAACAACGCGCTGAAACTTACCATAGCGGAATTCAGTATGGTAGTAGCCGCGCTCCTCGGCTTTTTTCTCGTAGCGATGTTCACCAGTGATCGCTACTGCTTCCCGCGTCACCCGGATATCCAAATCTTTACCTTCAACACCGGGAATCTCCGCTCGCAAAATCAAGCTGTTCTCTGTATCTTTCAGCTCAACCGCAGGTTTCCAATTCATTTGAGTACGGTTGACGCTTGCCAGTTCGTTGAACGTTTGCTCCATTTGACGGCGCACGGTTTGGATTTCTTGGTAGGGTTGCCAACGAATTAGTGCCATAGGTCTAGCTAATCTCCGTTCTCTCTCTTTCATTCGTGTTTGTTTCATACCTCTCCATAATGCCGAGTTCAAACTGTGGAAGCAGTGAGGTAAACCGGATTAATGTAGCCGTATTTACCAGCCACCTGGGAAAGGGGTCAGGGCTCTGACCTCTTCTTTGGTATTACAGAGTTTAAAGTTCTGTAGCCTTTTGCTGAAGGGGGCTCAGGTGCTGCGGTAAACTATGGCTTGATTATGAGCCTGTCGTTAATAAGAACAATCGTTAGGAGTCTTAATTCAATGTCTCATAGCGTCAAAATCTACGATACTTGCATTGGCTGCACCCAATGTGTCAGAGCTTGCCCAACAGATGTGCTGGAGATGGTCCCCTGGGATGGCTGCAAAGCCCAACAGATAGCCTCATCTCCCCGCACTGAAGACTGTGTGGGCTGCAAGCGTTGTGAAACTGCCTGTCCCACCGACTTCTTGAGCATCCGGGTTTACCTAGGAGCTGAAACCACTCGCAGTATGGGTTTGGCGTACTGAGAAATTTACCTAAATTTCTCTGTCAGCTGGCAATTAAGCGCCTTGATAGCAAGCGCCCTTAAATTAATTGCCTTTTTCAAAATGCACCTGAGGCAAAACAGAGGGAGCGATTTGCTCCCTCTTTTGTGCTGTGAAATGCCGGAACTCAAAAAAATCAGTTATATTCACGACCGTTGGTTATCCCCTCACTATCGTGTTATGACCCAATCACCTGCTTCCCAGCTAAAGTCTGAAATTGAGGCGCTGCCAACTTGGTTACGCCGCTCTATTGGTAAAGCTAGTGAACTTTCGACAGTACAACGAATTATTAAGCAGCGTCAAATTCACACAATCTGCGAAGAAGGACGCTGCCCTAACCGGGGGGAGTGCTATGCTCAAAAAACAGCGACTTTCTTGCTAATGGGGCCAGTTTGCACCCGGTCTTGTGCCTTTTGTCAAGTGGATAAAGGTCATGCACCAATGCCCCTAGACCTAGAGGAGCCGCAAAAGGTAGCAGAGTCGGTGCAGTTACTGGGGTTGCGCTATGTAGTGTTAACATCCGTGGCTCGTGACGATTTGCCCGATCAGGGAGCCAGCTGGTTTATAACTACGATGGCAGCTATCCGTCATCTGAACCTTGAAACTCAAATTGAGGTTCTGACACCAGATTTTTGGGGAGGTCAAGGTGAAGGTATGCAAAACCAACGTCAACGCATTGAGACGGTCGTTAATGCAAAACCAGCTTGTTACAACCATAATATTGAGACGGTAAGACGGTTACAAGGGCCAGTGCGGCGCGGTGCTAAGTACGATCGCTCGCTCCGAGTTATTCAGATTGTTAAAGAGCTGGACTCCACCATTCCTACTAAATCTGGGCTAATGCTGGGGCACGGTGAAACAATGACCGAAGTGATCGAAACGATGGCTGATTTACAGGCGGTGGGCTGCGAGCGCCTAACATTGGGTCAGTATATGCGTCCAACGCTGGCACATCTGCCAGTGCAGAAGTACTGGACTCCAGAAGAATTTGATCAACTGGGTGCGATCGCACGAGAAATGGGATTTACCCACGTCCGTTCTGGTCCTCTGGTTCGCAGTTCCTATCACGCTGGAGAGAGTGCTTGAGCGACTCTAACTACAAAAATATTTCTAACAAAGTTTGGTAATGGGGACACCTCTTTGGTATTTCTTAAAAAGTCCTTAAGTTAGGAGCAAAGCCTATGACTGCTCAAACAAAGAAAGTGCCTGCCAATAAACCAGTCGGAACAGAGGTAGCCAAAACATCAGGCAAGCCTCCCTATACGTTTCGCACGGCAGTCAGCCTGGTTCTGCTGGCTGGTAACTTCCTTGTAGCGGCGATCTATTTCCACTTAGTCAATCCTTAATCGCCACCGCGTGAGAGGGACCAGGGGTCAGGTTAACTTCTGACTCCTGGTCCCTTCCCGCATTTTGCTGAAGGTGGGGACGGAAGAGCGAAAGTGAGCAGTTTTGCTGCTGGCTACTCAAGGGTACACGTAGACAGATTACTCAATCGAGTCAGGGCACTGCCGAGCTATAGGTGCTCGACCAGTATTAATAAAATTTGCTTTAGCATAACGCGTTGATTTATAGGAATAAACTATGATGCACTAAACATGCTACGAGTTAAATTAATTTTATTTACGTCTGGCAGCAAAATAATTGGATTGGTCTAGATAAGCGCCAAGTTCGTTCTTAATTAGTAGGCCGAAATTCAAACTGCCTCCCGACTTTTTAATTTCAGACCAAATTTTTGGGTCTTTTATTCTCGCTAGTCTGCTCTAAATCGTAGAACTGCTCTTCACTGGTTGGCATTCTGTATAAATTAAGTTTTTGTTTTAAAAGCAGCCAAAAAAAAGGCAAGTCTTCTAGCAAATATCTTTTCCATAATCTTTTGGGCTCACACAACAGTCTGAATAACCATTCCACGCCAAGCCGGCTCATCAATTTTGGAGCTCTTTTTGTCTTGCCTGCTTCAAAATCAATAGTTGCACCTATTGCAAGAAATATTTTTATATCTGGTAGCTTGTCTTTGTATTTGTATATCCAATTTTCTTGTTTTGGTGAACCAACTCCAATTGCCAATACTGTAGCTTCTGACCTATTAATTATTTCAACTATCGTCAGGCACTCTTTTTCGTCCTTCTCAAATCCAAAAGACGGAGAGTGCGAACCTACAATAATATTCCTGCCAATTTTATTGTTTATTTTGTCTTGAGCTTTACTAGCAACACCTTCAGATGCTCCCAACAAAAACATTTTAATGTTCTCATTGTTTCTGTGATAAGTGTAAAAAGCTGGAAAAAAATCAGAGCCTGAAATTCTTTCTTTGATTGGAGTACCTAGAAAGCGAGCGGCAAAAACTATTATCTGACTATCACATACTTTAAAATCAGCAATACTATAAGATTTGAAAAAATTTAGGTCATTTTGTAATGTCATCATATGATCTACATTAGGCGTAAATACAATTCCATAGTTTAATTGTTCTAATAACTCTGTTTTCGATAAATTATCAAACCAAATATTTAAAAGCTTAACTCTTTTCATCTTTGCTCCCTCACTTCCCTAAATCTTTATCCCGCACAAAAACTTTTTATGTAAATGCTTACATAAACCAAAATTTTATTATGATGAATTAAAACCTTTGCTCACTTTTAGCTACAAGTTATACTTAAGAACGACACAGTAATTTAATTGTAAAGAAAGTTTATTAGGGGAAATTATTTTAGTATTATTGTCTTATTTTATAGTTATTAGAGTAAAATGATTATCGCATGAATAAATAGCTGATGGTAGTACTTGAGAAATAAATCCTTGTAAAACTTTAGTTAGAGATCGGTAACGTAACCTGCTTGGTTCCGACTTTCAGGAGAAATTTTGAGGATGCGCTTCGCAATCACGATTCACTGGGCAGAGAGGCTTTTTATGAATACCTTGCCGCACACCCTGTATCCTATTTAATAGCTCTACTGTCCTGCAGGACGTGCACACCCCAAAGCCAACGTCATAGGAGTGGCCTTGTGCCCCTAGTAGTGAAGTAGAAATGTCCCTTCTTGAAGGGGAGTGAGGAACGGGGTCATTCAAAATGGTTAGTGGTACGGAAATCCCTGTACATTTTGGGTGATCCAACACCTACTCAAATCTCCATGTGATCATTCAAAATCAATATTTAAGATATTTTAGGCATAGAGAGGTAACAGCAATGACCACGCTGGAACAAGGCACGATCAGTATTCATACTGAGAATATTTTCCCGATTATCAAAAAGTCACTCTACTCAGATCACGAAATCTTCTTGCGGGAACTGATATCTAATGCCGTGGATGCCATCCAAAAACTTAGCATGGTATCGCGTGCCGGGGAGTACACGGGCAATACTGGTGAACCAGAAATTCAAATTGCGATTGACAAGGATAAAAAAAATATTTCAATTACCGATAACGGTATCGGTATGACTGCTGAGGAGGTCAAGAAATACATCAACCAAGTGGCTTTCTCCAGTGCTGAGGAATTTATTCAGAAGTACCAAGGTAAGTCTGATCAACCTATCATCGGTCACTTTGGCCTCGGCTTCTACTCCTCATTCATGGTGGCGCAAAAGGTAGAAATTGATACCCTTTCCTACAAAGAGGGGGCTCAAGCCATTCACTGGTCTTGCGACGGTTCCCCAGAGTTTCGCTTAGAAGATTCACAACGCACTACTCGCGGCACCAGCATCACTCTTACCCTCCAAGAAGAAGAGTTGGAATATCTAGAACCGGCACGACTCAAACAGTTGGTAAAGACCTACTGTGATTTTCTGCCGGTACCAATCAAACTTGAAGGAGAGGTAATTAATCGGCAAAAAGCACCATGGCGGGAATCTCCCAGTAGCCTGAGTAAAGAAGATTATTTGGAGTTCTACCGCTACCTTTATCCTTTCCAGGAAGAGCCGTTGCTATGGGTCCATCTCAACACCGACTATCCCTTCATCCTCAATGGGATTCTCTACTTTCCTAAGCTAAGGCCAGATGTAGATGTCACTCAAGGACAGATCAAGCTATTCTGTAACCAAGTCTTTGTCAGTGAACATTGCGAAGAAATCATCCCGAAATTTTTGCTGCCGATGCGGGGTGTGATTGATAGCACAGATATTCCGCTGAATGTTTCCCGCAGTGCTCTGCAAACTGATCGCACCGTTCGAAAAATAGCAGATTACATTACTCGGAAAGTAGGCGATCGCCTCAAGGAACTCTACCGCGACAACCGCGAAGAATACATTAGCAGTTGGCAAGACATTGGCACCTTCGTCAAATTTGGTTGCCTCAACGACGAGAAGTTTAAAAAACAAGTTGAAGACATCATTATCTATCGCACCACAAAAGAGGCAGGGGAGCAGGGAAGTAGGGGCGGTGCCTTGCGCCCGCCCGGAGCAGGGGAGCAGGACAGTCCTGCTGTTCAGGTACAGTCCCAAGAGGGGGATGACTGGCAAGATGTCACTCCTCCCCCTGTCGCCCCATCATCCCCAGAGGGGACACCGAGTCCCTACACCACCCTTAAAGAGTACCTAGAACGCAATAAAGAGCACCACGAGAACCGGGTTTTCTACTGCACCGATACAGTCACACAGGCGACCTTTGTAGAACTGCACAAAAACCAGGGTCTGGAAGTCCTGTTTATGGACTCGTTCATTGACACCCACTTCATCACTTTCTTGGAGCGGGAATATCCTGATGTCAAGTTCTCGCGAGTGGATTCCGACCTAGATGAAACCCTGCTTGAGCAGGATAAGGCAGGGGAAATTATTGACCCCAAGACCAACAAAACCCGCAGCGAACTGATTAAGGATCTGTTCGAGAAAGCCCTCAATAAGCCCAAGCTCAACATCCGTACCGAAGCACTGAAGTCGGATAATCCACAAGAGACGCCACCGGCAATGGTGCTGATGCCCGAGATTTTGCGCCGCCTACGGGAGATGAATGCATTGATGCAACAGCAAGGCGTCCAGTTCCCTGAGGAGCACATTCTGCTCGTCAACACAGCCCACCCGCTGATCCAAAATTTAGTCAATCTCAGCCAAGGTAGTATTCTCCAGAGTGATCGTCAATCTCCTTCGGGGGAACTAGCAAACTTGATTTGCCACCACGTCTACGATCTGGCTCTTATGGCTCAAAAGGGATTTGATGCCGAAGGCATGAAAGCCTTTGTGGAGCGTTCTAATCAAGTTTTAACTCGCCTCACTGAACGGGCTGCGACGTAGTAAAGAGTTGAAGGGAGCAGGGGGAGCGGGGGGAGAAAAGATGAGAGTTTACTTCCCCCCGTTCTCCGCTCTAGAGGCGTTTGTCGATACAAGCGGCGCTCCTTCCTGCTTATAGGCGGCGGTTTTTCTCTCCCCTTACCTCCCCTGCCTCCCCTGCCTCCCTTGCCTCCCCTGCTCCGTTCGGCGACGATTGCTGGTTTGACGACGGCATACTCTGCTTGCCGTTTTGAGGCAGATGACCAGTCTGATTCCACAGAATCATTGAAAGTAGCCCATCTACCAAACCATTACTGCTGCCGTTGCTTCCTACTAGGACATCTGGAATGAGACGCACATTGTGATCGCCAATAATTTGCATCAGCTGCATTGCCGTATAGCCTTGTGAACCCAAAGCCTCCACCCCAGTGCGATAGGTCTCTGCTTTAGCATTACCAGTGGCGCGAATCGCATCAGCCTCCCCAACAGCCCGCAGTTTCGTCGACTCAGCTTCACCCGTCGCTTGTTTGATCTGTGCGTTTGCTTTCAGTTCAGCAATGTTCACGTTCTGCTCGGACTTGACCATTTCTTGCTGAATCTCAGCCATCGCCGTCTCGCGGACAAGTTGCTGACGTTGCGTTTGGGCTAATTGTTGGACTTCATACATTTTGCGCTCCTCCTCAGCAATTTTGCGCTGCGTTTGCGTTGCCATCAGCGTTGCTGGTGGCTGAATATCGCCGATTAGGGTGTCAATAGCCTGTACGTCATAACTCCGCAGTGCTATCCTAATGTACTCAGATGCTTCAGCCTGTCTCTCACTACGGGCATTCAGAAAGTCCAGAACAGTGTAGTCTTGAGCCGAATTGCGGAAATAATTACCGATGCTAGGCTCCAACACATTGTCCACCAGATTTTGCATCGCGCCCACGCGGGAGATTACCTTTGGAGCATCCAAAGCACCCACATGGATAATTTGCGACACCTCTAAGTCAAAGGCAAATCCATCCTTAGAACGCACAGTTAGGGCAGCAAGATTGGCATCGTACTTATGCCGCTCTGTACGACCTGACCAGTTCAACACAATGTTGATAGTTGGCACCAACTCGACTTTCATGATGCGGGTGTTTAAAGGGTGTTTGCCGGGATAAAGAGGTTCAACCCATACCCCCTTGTGCCCAAGATTGACCAAGTTACCGTGGGTGAAGGCGGCACCACTGACATCTTCATGCGCTTTACCCACGAAAGAAATCACTACACCGACATAGCCGATGGGAATTTCTGTCATGGGGACTTGCTCAACGTTGACTAACCAAGGATTTAGATTCCAAGAACCTGAGAGTAAGATCTGCTCTTGCAACCCGCGTCGCCCACCTCCATCAATGAATTTCTGCCCATTCTGGAAGTTGTTGTGTTCAGGGATAATAGGACCAGCGATCTCACCGGCGGGAATTGGAATACCGTCCAATGTGGTTACGATGCCAACTTTGTCAGAAGCAACAGTATACACCCGCAGTTGGTCAGGTTTCATGTCATTCTTGCTAGCGTTTGCCGCCATAATTACCTTAAACAGGGCAGTGTTAATGCGGTAAGTACCGGCAGTCAGAAAACCCATTTGACGGCCTTTTTCCCCACCTTGAGTGAGGAACTTACGCGCATCTTGAAAATTGTCGCAGGGTACGACCTTGCCAAGGATACGTTCCGGCGGGTTAGAGGCACCGTCTGCTGCTACAAGGAGGGCAATCTCACCTTGAGGGACAACAATAACCGGTTCTTTGCGAACTGAGTACTGCCAAGGCCAATAGCCCCAGTGCCAGCCAGGAGCTAGTGTATCAGCTTGATATCCAGCTTCGCCCTCTAGAGCGATGAGTCGCCCAGGCGGGAGACCACGACCGGAAAGGGAAAATTTCTTAACAAGAATGCCAACTTCACGTTCGTTGATTACAACCAGTCCTCCAAAGACTAGGGGGATAAACAGGACTGCGCCGCCCACAACGATGATTGGTATAAGCCCCCATACGGATTGCCTTGTCTGTACAGACGATGTCTCCTCACTACTACCACCACTCGGCAACTGCCCAAGTACCTGTAATGTCTGAGCAGGCTGCACCCATTGCACGCTAATTGGCTTTAGATTTACCTGACTAGCTTTACCTAACATAGGCACTTGGTTTTCAGCGATGCCCCAAGGAGTCTGTGTATGGCGCATCACTATTTGGTTAGGAGAAGCACTGACCGAATGAGTGCCACCGGCGAGCGAAATACTAGCCAATATTGATGTTGCTAACCGAAGAGCTCTATATTGCTGACGTGAACTAAGGGAGTCTTTGATAATTCTCATATTTAATAAGTTGGATAGTTGACAATTCAGTTATAGTCATCTACCATATACGACCCTAGCACTCCCCAAAGAATTTACCCCGATTCTTAACAATCTGCACGGGAAGACCCGATCAGAGTGCATTAGGGTAGCTCATACAAGTCTGACGCGATGATATTTGACAAAACCAAATTCCAGGGCAAGATAACTCCCACCCTGGCTCACTTTATTCAAATAATGATTAATTGTGTATTAGGTAATGAAGGCGGACAGGAACCTCTAGCCCCTGACCTCTTCTGTAGTTACAGTGTACCACCAGCGGCTTGAAACCTGGCGCGGGCACGTTTCAGGGCTTGGGTTGCCTGAATTTTTTCTTGGCGAGTGGCGTTCTGAGCTTGATTTACTCTGGCTTCTGCTTGGGTGTAAGCAGTGCGGGCGGATTCCAAATTAATTGTGTCGCCGCGCTCAGCTCCGTTAACAAGAATTGTGACTTCGTCGTTTTCCACTTCCGCGAACCCACCCATTAGGGCGATCGCAACCCAATCTTGATTTTGAGCAGGACGGACTCGCATTACAGCGGTGTCCAGGGCTGTCAATAATGGCGCGTGTCCACTGAGAATACCTAGTTGACCAGTCGTGCTGGGCAGGATAACTTCTTGAGCTGTAGCATCCCAAACAGTTTTGTCTGGTGAAACTACACGGACAGTTAAGGTCATAAGTTATTAGGGAGAGGGGGAGAGGGGGAGAGAGGGAGAGGGGGAGAATTCACCCTCCCCCACAAGCCATCTAGAGGAGGCACAGTGGATTAAATATCTAACTGGTTATGACTTAAGCTTTTCGGCTTTAGCGATCGCCTCGTCAATATTACCAACCATGTAAAAAGCTTGCTCCGGCAGAGTATCAAGCTGACCAGACAGAATCATCTGGAAGCCCTTGAGTGTTTCTTCTAGCTTCACGTACTTACCGGGCGAACCGGTGAAGACTTCTGCTACAAAGAATGGTTGCGACAAGAATCGCTCAAGCTTCCGCGCCCGGGCTACTGTTATTCGGTCATCTTCAGACAATTCATCCAAACCCAAAATGGCAATAATGTCCTGAAGTTCTTTGTACCGCTGTAAAGTTGACTGCACTTGACGAGCCGTGTTGTAGTGTTCGTCACCTACCACACTTGATTGCAACATTGTCGAGGTTGAACCCAGAGGGTCAACAGCCGGATAGATTCCCTTTGATGCTAAGCCGCGAGATAGCACCGTTGTAGCATCTAAGTGAGCAAAGGTCGTTGCTGGTGCTGGATCGGTCAAGTCGTCGGCTGGAACGTAGACGGCTTGAATTGAAGTAATTGACCCTTCAGTTGTAGAGGTAATTCGCTCCTGCAACTCACCCATCTCCGTTGCCAGAGTCGGTTGGTATCCCACCGCTGAGGGCATCCGTCCCAGTAGCGCCGATACTTCAGAACCCGCTTGCACAAACCGGAAGATATTGTCTATAAATAGTAGTACGTCCTGCTTACTTACATCTCGGAAGTACTCAGCCATCGTTAGCGCTGCTAGTCCCACGCGCATTCTTGCTCCTGGTGGCTCATTCATCTGACCATAAACTAGCGCCACTTTAGACTCACTGATATTTTCTTCGTTAATGACCTTCGACTCTTTCATTTCGCTGTAAAGGTCATTACCCTCGCGAGTGCGTTCGCCCACACCACCAAATACCGAAACACCTCCATGAGCCTTGGCAATATTATTGATCAATTCCATGATGATGACGGTTTTACCCACACCGGCGCCGCCAAACAAACCGATCTTGCCGCCACGACGATAAGGAGCTAGGAGATCAACTACCTTGATCCCAGTTTCAAACACCGAAGGTTTGGTTTCTAAGTCAGTAAACTTTGGGGCGGGGCGATGGATCGGGAAAGTTTCCTCATTATTAACCGGCCCAAGGTTGTCTATTGGTTCACCCAATACATTAAAAATCCGACCTAGTGTAGCAGGACCAACTGGCACAGTGATAGCAGCACCAGTGTCAGTAACTTCCATGCCGCGAACCAAGCCATCTGTGGTACTCATAGAGACAGCCCGTACCTGGTTGTCGCCTAGCAGTTGCTGCACTTCGCAGGTAACAGAAACTTCCCGCCCAGCTTCGTTGGTGCCTTTAACAACCACGGCATTGTAGATTTGTGGCATCTTGCCGCCAGGAAATCTAACGTCTATAACGGGGCCGATGATTTGCGTGATGTAGCCTACTTTTGTCTTCTCTGTGGTTGTGACCATGCTTGCGCCTAATTTGGAATTAACTTAAATAAAGAATTCAGGAGTCAGGAGTCAGGAGCCAGAATGGAGCCTATACGAATAGCATATGAGTTCAATCGGAAAGAGTGCTCCTGGATTTGTCTATAGAGAACAAGAGTAGCGTTGCATCTTGTTTGAAACCCTGGATTAATCTGGGGAATTTCTCCTAACTCCTGACTCCTGACTCCTTTCATAATTTAAAGTCGCCGTTTTCTAGATTACCACCATCGCTCTCGTAGAGGCTAAGACTCGACCTGTTTGACTCGTCGGATCGGTAAGTTGGCAATCAAAGCTGTTGACCTTTGGTTATTCTCCAGGGAAAACTCCAACCCCTCTGGATCAATCTCCACGTAGCGAGAAACGACTTGCAGAATTTCCTGCTGCATTTTCTCAACCGTTTGTGGACTGAGATCAGCCCGATCATGGGAAATCACCAATTGCAGACGACGCTTAACTTCCGCGCGACTGTTATCATCACCAGTGCGAGGAAAAAGTCGTTCTAGAAGGTCGCTAATCATAGTATTGGGTGTAAGGGAGTTAAGTTCAACCGAATAGCCAGCTACGAATGCGGGAAAAGAAATTTTCGTCGCCTGCATTGAGGTCAAGAAACTCTACCGTCTCCCCTTCCAATCTGCGAGCAATGTTATCAAAAGCTTTTCCCGCCAAAGACGCGTTTTCCGCCAATACTAATGGTTCGCCGCGATTCGTGGAGATGATGACGCGCTCATCCTCAGGTATGACCCCAATCAGCGGAATTGCTAGAAGCTCTCGAACGTCCTGCACAGACATCATATTATTAGCCTGCACCATAGCAGGTCTCAGCCGGTTAACAATCAGCTGAATACGCTTAATGCCTTGTGCTTCTAGCAACCCGACTACTCGATCAGCATCACGTACTGCGGCAATTTCTGGTGTTGTAACGATTATGGCTTCCTCCGCTGCCGCGATCGCGTTCTTGAAGCCTTCTTCTATTCCAGCCGGACTATCTATGATTACATAATTGTATGTTTTTGTCAATGAATCACATAACTGTTTCATTTGCTCTGGACTTACTGCCTCCTTAGTGCGATTTTGGGCTGCAGGGAGGAGTGCCAGTCCGGGCTCTCGCTTATCTTTCACTAGTGCTTGTTCTAACCGACACTCTCCAGAGAAAACTTCGATAGCGGTGTAAACTACCCGATTTTCTAACCCTAATAGCAGATCCAGATTTCTGAGGCCAAAATCAGCATCTACTAAAACAACTTGACGCCCTAACCGGGCTAAAGCCATGCCTAAATTTGCTGTAACTGTGGTTTTACCCACCCCGCCTTTACCGGATGTGTTAACAATAATGCGACTCATGACTTTGATAAAAACTGGGACTTGGAAAAATCAGCAGCTTTGGTGATCCGAATTCCTTCAGGAGTAACGTAGGCAATCTCAGGATAAAACTGAGTTGGCTGAGATTTTGGTGCCCTCGCTACAAAATCCGCAATCCGAAGCTGAGTAGGCTCCATCTGTAACGCCATAATTAGACATTTGGAATTGCCACCAGCACCAGCATGGGCAACCCCACGTATGCGACCCCAAACTAAAATATCTCCATCTGCTACAACAATACCGCCAGGATTGAGGTCTCCCAAAATGACAACCGTGCCAGAGTGGCGAATTTCTATTCCTGAACGCACTGTCATTTGAAGATAAAGAGGTTCTGCTACATGCTGAGTAAAGGGTGTTGGCGTTTGATTAAGGGAAGAAGAGGGCTGTTGTTGCTCGACCGAATAGCCGGCTGTTGCAGCTGCTACAGCAGTTTGGCGACGGTTGGTGTGAACGCACTTTAGCTGGAGCTGAACTTCACAGAGGGCATCAGCGATCGCCTGCAGTTGTCGTCCATCCAACAACCGATCCGATGCCATGAGATGCACTACTGTGTTCGGTTGCCAAAAGCGTTCACCACCATTCAGGCGCTGCTTCATCTGTTGCCAAAGGTCAGTCCAATTGGCAGCAAAAGGTGTTTGTGCTTCTGCTGGCAAGATCAACAGCAGCCGTCCCAGCTCACTTTTAAAGTGGACTTGTAGGTTGCTATTTACCTCAGATGAAGGCGGCGAAACGGTTGAGACTAAATCGGGAAGGGCAGAATCAGAAGCCATGGGGGATAAGCCTGAGACGCGGTCGAACAGACTAACTAACCATATATATTAGATTAGTTGTGGCTCAACCTTTTGTAAATTGTGACTAAGGCATCTGCATCTCCCACATTGCCAGGGAACAACACCACTGGCAAATTTGGAAACTGGGGATGGCTATCTGGGGTACGCACAATTGAGCATCCGGGCAGAATTTGACCCAGTAGGCGCGCTGAAGTTAAGGCAAGACCAGTACTCAAAACATCGTTAGAGGTAATACCTCCCTTGCTGATTAAAAAACCAATATCTGCCGGTAAACCCCGCACAACATCCATCAGTAAGGATGAAACACCTGCCCCGAACTGCAACCGTGTCTGGACATCGGCAAAGACCAGTTCTTGACGGCTAGTGTAAACGACTGGTGTTTTGCCAGCGCTGTGCACAGCATAAACTTTTTCGAGAGTCTGGGTTAGAAGGTTGCCTGGTTGCTCTAGGGAATCGTCAAGCAACTCAACCACATCAACTTCGATGCCGACGACTATACCCAATTGCAACAGATTTTCCAGCTGTTGGGTGGTCTTTTTCACATGAGAACCCACAATGATCGCGCCTGGTTTGCCGCCCCGCACATATTGTAACATCTCCTCAGCTGGGACAGGTTGAGGCGGAAGCTCAGCTAAGGCAGTTAAAATACTGGCGGCACTGCGAAACAAAAAGCGTTTACCTTGGCTAGCTGCTACGAGGACATCCTTAGCAAAGCGGTCAAGGTCAGCTTGGGTTTCGGCATCTACAACAGCACACTGGTTGCCTGTGAGGCGCAATAGTCGTTCCAGGCTACCAGCGCGAATGTCCTTCAGCAAAAATCTTTCTACAGCCTCAGCACCGATGCAGCCTTGGGTCTTTTGCTCAACATAATCAGGTAAATAACTATGCTGATAGCCAAAGACCGAGTCACGGGCAAATTCTGTTTCGTGGACTGGAGTTGGGACGCCATCAATTATCAGGTAATGCACACTATCGCGGGTGAATCGTCCTCCTTCAAAGAAAGCTGGGACGAGGAGATGAGCATCAAAGGGGCCGAGTTCTTCAGCAATAACGTCTGTCTCAATTGGGTAATGCCCACGCAGGGTAGAGTCAGAACGACTAACGATGAGAAAATCTTGGGTATTTGACTCTGCAATCGCGGTTTTTAAGTTGTGGCAGACCTCTCTAGTAACATCTGCTGCTTGGTCGGCCGGGAGCGCTCTTGTATTCGTTAGTACAAAGAAAATCGGCGAGTCATCCACTAACCCTAGCCGCAAGGTATCCACATCCCAGCGCGTTAGCAGCAGGCAACCATGAACTGTCTGAGAACCAGTCGGATCATCATCCAGGACAATAATTTTTGGTTTAGTATTCATTAATTATCAAAGTCAAACTACTAAGGAAACCCTAGATAAATGCAGATAAACGCAAATACATCTGCGTTCATCCGCGTTCATCTGCGTTTACATCTGCTAATTAGTAAATTCCAGCCTAACCAACCAACTCCAAAGCGCGTTTCACCAAACCATCAGCTGTCAAACCATTGAACACCATCAACTCAGCAGGGCTAGCTGTCGTTTCCCCGCGTTTCCAGGCAAAAGTATCCCGCTTCGCGGTACTCCGCAGCATAATCGGTTCTAGCATCCCACTTGCCCCAGCAGTCACCCCAACCAAGGCATCACCACCAAACAACTCCTCAAACCCAGCATCATCTAAAAAACCACCATCAGGTTCACTACAGCTGTCCCACGCCACATCACTAGGACGATACAAGCGACGAGGATTGACTACAGATACAATCCGCACACCCACTTCTTGGACTTCCAGGTAGGTAGCGGCTTCAAACACTGGCATCAGCACCATATCTCCCACAACGGCAAACACGACTGTCTTGCTGCCAGATGTTTCATGCAAAACAATCCCACCATCATTAAGCGCTTGACGATTCTGCTCAAAAGTAGTCCGAATCGGCAGAGGCGATTTGCTAGCCGTAATCACAATCCCCTTATTCTTGGTAGTCAGCGCCCAATCATAGGCCACTTGAATGCTATTGGCATCAGGGGGAAACAAAGGAAACACATTGCCATTGCGCATCATGGCGGCAAAATAGGCTTCGATTTCCGGCCGCTGGTGAGTCCAACCGTTGCGCCCTTGTTCCAATGCCCCAGCTGTAAATAGCGTAACGGTAGAGGGAGTTGGGCGACGCAGTTCTGCCATTGCCTGCGTCACCGTTTGCATAATTGGTAAGCCGTTGATTGCAAACGATTCGTAGGAACACCAAAGGGTACGACTACCCATCAAAGCCGAGCCAGCTGCTAAGCCTGCACAGGCATCCTCACTTAGAGGCTCGTAAACCTGCCCAGCAGGATTTTGATTATAGAGGGGGTCATCTGTGGGATGGATGATCTTGAGCGCCTGGTTAATGTTGGCAATTCCAGAAGCCTCATTGCCATCGGCGTTGGTTACTAGGTAGTTGCGATCGCTCTCTCCTACCTTCGCTACCAATTTCCCCATTGTAGTCGTTGATACCTTCGGATCACCACCCACAGGATATTCTTCTAAGGGCAATTCTCCCAATTCGGGCAAAGGCAATACTGATTCTGTCACAGCCGTGCGACTAGCTGGGCCACCCCCAGCGCGTTCAAAGTTAGTACGCACCAATTCCCAGGCAGATGGGGCTAAAGCACGGGTTTTGAGAGCATCTACAATCTGAGGATTATCTAAAGTGTCTTTGGCATAGAGGTTGTGAGATTTAGCCCCTCGTGCGTGGACGCCTGCCCCCTTCAGCTGTTTGATAATTAGTACGGTGAGCTTGCCACCAAGGGCAGACCGAGAGGCTTGATCAGCTGCTGTTAACACGGCTTTGGTGAAGGCCAATCGCTGCTCAAAGGAGAAGGCAGTGCTATCTACATAATCACCAGGCTGATCTTTGTCGTCGAAGTCCTTAGCATTTACCAGCACAACTTCTTCAAACCCATTGCCGTACCAGTAACTCGTCATCTGTTCGTTGGACTTCGTAGACACCATACTGTGATGTTCCTGGCTGTAGCCATTCCACACCAACACAGGCAAGAAGTTTGTCACTTGGGGATAGGCCGTATGGAAGTGCGCCATACCGCTCATTATGTAAGGTTCGCCTAGTCCACCATCACCAACTGTGAAGGGAAAAAGCTTGTCAGTGTGGAGTCGGGCAGCTGCCATGGCAAAGTGTTGTCCTTGTCCCAAAGGCCCAGCTGGGGAGAGAATGCCAGGAATATAACCGGATAAGTGACCCAAAAGACCATGTTTTTCCCGGAAGCGATCGCGTAGCTGTTGCACTGTCTCAATTCCCATGTCCTCCAATGAGCGATCAAGGAACATGGCGCTATAAAAACCAGGGGCGTGATGCCCCACTTCTGTAAGGATGTTCTTGTAGCCCAGCATGACCAAGGCAGCGTAGGCTTCAACTTGGCTGGCGAATCCGCCTGGGTGTCCAGAAGCTTTGCTAGCAGTGACTTGCAGGGTTAAGTAGCGTAGGGCATCGGCAGCAAGTAGGGTTTGGAAGACAGCAACTGGGTCAGATGGATCGGTTATGGCTACTTGGTCTTGTGCGATCGCGGGAGCCTTCCCATACGTCTCAAATCCTGGCAGCGCCTCGCCAAAATACTGAATTCCTTGACAAAAATCTGGAGTTGCTAACCTTGCCTCTGGGGTCGATACGGTCATGCTGAGTTCTCTCTCCAATCAAAATAAATATACTATTTGAGTAATTTAACAATGATTTTACATTGATGCATTACTAAAATTGATTAATTCTGCTTTCTGCTTATATTAAATAGCTAAATCTACTCTTAGTAGGAACAACAAGCAGCGAACACTATTATTTGTAAGTAGCCAGCAAAACTTGTATAGCAATTAGACACTAAATTTCAAATACTTATTAAACTTTTTATCACAGTACTTCTTGTAAATATTTGTCTTTACTAAAATTATTAAATAGGCATTGCCAAAAAGAAGCCAGAAGTTGGGATTAAACAAAAATATAAACCTCGGACCTTGTGAGCGAAAACAAATAAAGATTCTTCTTGAGGAGCGTAGTGCCAGATAAGAGGTTTAGCTCTTATTCCTGTAATTTACTCTACCGCCTTACTTATACCGTAGTGTAGATACGCTGCTGAGGGTCTGGCATCTAGATTAACCAGTAACACAGGTCACAAGGAAATTGCATCATGCCAGATGAGCCACGGTTGGAAGAGCAGGTACTCTCACAGGCAGCTGAAATGGGATTATCTAGTCAGCTAGACGAAGTAGGAGACATTGATATAGATCTCCGAACTGATCTGCTAAAGATGGTCCAAGGGCAGGCTGATTCGATCTCAATTGAAGGTCACGGGCTGGTAATGCAAAAAGACATACGTGTGCAGGAAATGGAACTGCATGCAGATGGCGTCGCTATCAATCCCCTAAGCGCTCTTTTTGGTCAAATTGAACTAAACCATCCAATAGATGCCACTGCCCGTCTTGTACTAAAAGAACAAGATATCAACCGTGCGCTCAACTCAGAATACGTCCGTAGCAGGATGCAAAATCTAGAGTTGAATGTGGATGGTCAACCTGTGAGCCTGGAAATGCAGCAAATGGAATTACTGCTACCAGGTAGTGGCAAGATGGTATTCAATGGTAAGACTCTGCTCCACGAAATGGGCACGAAGCGGCGAGTCAATTTCACTGCCGTGTTTCGCCCACGCACTCTTTCGCAACCGGTAATGATGGAGGGATTCAACTGCACAGAGGGAGAGGGCCTTTCACTGGAAGTAACTACTGCCTTAATGCAAAAGCTAAAAGAACTGGTGAATTTGCCCTATCTTGATCTGGACGGAATGGCGCTTCGCATCAAGGATATGGAGGTACAAGAAGGTAGCTTGACACTTCATACTGAAGCCCATGTTAGGCAACTTCCCTCGCCTTGAAGCAATCCCCACAGCTAGATGCCGAGGGATTCTGTTGAATTACAGCTTCAAAAATTTAAGGGTGGAATTTCGTGTCCTTGACTTCGAGGAACATTTCTCACCTTCAAGGCTTGAGCGATCGCAGTTACATCCTTAAGGAGTAATTGAGTTTTAGCATTACCTGGGCAACTGATATCTGGAGATTGTCCTCGACCTAGCCTAATAGCAGTGGCAGTACCAAAAGAAACAGATTTTATACACGGCTGCTTAATCGGCAACTTTTCTAGCGGCATAGCAGACTTGATATCATCAAAAAACTTTTTCGTCAGGGCGGCTGAGATTTTGCCATTACCCCGACCATCGCCATCAATGTACCTAGCCTGTCCAGAGAGAGGTACAAAGATGCGGTAGCTGATAGTATTAGTTGAGCCACTATTGAGAATAACTGCCATTGTTCTAGGGACAAGATATCCTGCGAACGTCACTGGTGAAGGCACAGTTTTAGCAGAAGTCGCTCCCTGTTCCGTCTTGTGAACCTGAGTTCGACTGATTTTTGACGAAAGAGCAACTGATAAGCCCGCTAGGGTTAGCAAGCTTTTAAAAAGAAGTTTCCACATTTTAGAATCAGAGAAATATATCTTTTTTGTTTCAGAAAACGGCAATTAACCATCAAAACCCAAACTGGCGTAGTATCGAGGCAATTGTGTCACGGCGATGGCAATCTATACAGGTTGCCACAAAAGGTAGGCTCTCTAACTGGCGAAGGATTGTATAGTATTTAACTTCTTTTTAAGATCGGGAGAATACATAATCCCTGGAGCGTCAGTCATGCAAGCGTATGATGTTGTCATTATTGGTGCAGGCCATAATGGACTAGTTTGTGCTGCTTACCTGCTTAAAGCTGGATACAGCGTACTGCTACTGGAGAAGCGTTCAGTCCCTGGTGGGGCGGCAACGACTGAGGAATCCCTTCCTAAAGAAGCCCCTGGGTTTAAGTTCAACCTCTGTGCTATAGATCACGAGTTTATTCACTTAGGGCCAGTGGTTCAAGATCTGGAGTTGGAAAAGTACGGCTTAGAGTACCTTGAGTGCGATCCAGTAGTCTTTTGTCCCCATCCAGATGGCAAGTACTTCTTAGGTCATAAATCGGTTGAAAAAACCTGTGCAGAAATTGCCCGGTATAGCGATCGCGACGCGAGAAAATACGCCGAATACACAGACTTCTGGCAGCGTGTGATCGGAGCCATGATTCCTGTATTCAACGCACCGCCGAAATCAATATTTGACATAGCTGGCAACTACGACTTTAAAAAGCTGAAAGATTTATTTTCTATAATTGGTGGTCCCGACAAAACGCTGGACTTTATTCGTACCATGTTAACCAGCGCTGAGGATGTTCTCAACGAGTGGTTTGATTCCGAATTCCTCAAAGCGCCACTGGCAAGACTGGCAGCAGAACTTGGTACCCCACCCTCACAAAAAACTATTGCTGTAGGCGCAATCATGATGGCAATGCGTCACAACCCCGGCATGGCTAGACCAAAGGGTGGTACCGGCGCGCTCACCCAAGCCTTGGTTAAGTTAGTGAAGAGTAAGGGTGGTGTTGTGCTTACAGACCAGCATGTTGAGAAAATCTTAATCGATGATGGTCGTGCTGTCGGCGTTCAAGTTGCTGATGGTACAGAATATTGCGCTAACAAGGGCGTGGTCTCCAATATTGATGCTAAACGGGTGTTTCTACAATTGATGGACTCGCAGGAGGTGGATGACGCTGACCCCAACCTACGCGAACGATTAGAGCGCCGCATCGTCAACAACAACGAAACGATTCTTAAAATTGACCTCGCTTTGGATCAACCGTTGCGCTTTGAGCACCATAATCATCGAGATGATTACTTAATTGGCTCAGTCCTAATTGCGGATTCGGTTAGGCACGTTGAAAAGGCTCACAGTGACTGTACGCTCGGCAAAATTCCAGATGACGATCCATCAATGTATGTGGTCATGCCCACTATGCTAGATCCTTCGATGGCACCGAAAGGCAAGCACACTCTTTGGATTGAGTTTTTTGCCCCGTACCAGATTGCCGGTGCAGAAGGCACTGGTTTAAAGGGTACAGGTTGGACAGACGAACTGAAAAACAGAGTCGCAGACAAGGTGATTGATAAGCTGGCAGACTATTCGCCAAATGTCAAAAACTCGATCATCGCCCGTCGTGTGGAAAGCCCAGCGGAACTGGGAGAACGCCTGGGAGCTTACAAAGGGAACTACTACCACATCGACATGACGCTTGATCAAATGGTGTTCTTCCGTCCCTTGCCGGAATTGGCTAACTACAAAACGCCGATTGATGGTTTGTTTCTCACTGGCGCAGGGACTCATCCGGGTGGCTCGATTTCGGGGATGCCTGGACGCAACTGTGCGCGTGTGTTTTTGCAGACGCAGCAACCGTTCACTGAAACGTTAAAGGATATACGAGATTCGATTAAATCTACTGCCGCTTCAGTCTTTCGGCAGGGATAAGAGCAGTGTCTCCAGATTTTTTACCCGAAAAAAGTCCTTTCTAAACAGGTCATCCTTGCTACAGAGGAAAACGAGGATTCAAATCTGCTGCACTATAATTAGTGCAGTTAACTCTTAACGTATGGCGGCTAAGGTTCTAATTCTTGGAGGTCGAGGGCGAATTGGCAGCAGTGTCGCCCAAGACCTTGCCACCCATACGCAGGCACAAATTACAATTACCAGCAGGAAAAAAGCCGCTGGCATAGCTCTTAGCAAACAACTGGGGCCGCAAGTGGAGTTTCTGGCCTTGGACTTGGCTGAGCGGGAAGGGTTAAGGAGTGCGATCGCCAACTCTAACTTGGTCATACACTGTGCTGGTCCCTTTCACTACCGCGATACCGGTGTACTCAAAACCTGTATTGAGCAGGGTGCCAATTATCTAGATGTCAGCGATCACCGGTCATTTACCCTCAAAGCTGTAGCCTGCCGCGATCAGGCTATCTCTGCCGGTGTCACTGCAATTGTTAACACTGGCGTTTTTCCCGGCATTTCTAACAGCATGGTGCGCCAAGGCGTTGAGCAGTTGGATGAGGCAGAACGGATTCATCTAAGCTATTTGGTATCAGGGTCTGGTGGCGCTGGGGTTACGGTAATGCGAACCACGTTTTTGGGACTACAACGACCGTTTAAAGCCTGGCTTGATGGCAAGTGGCACGAAGTCAAGCCATACAGTGAGCGTGAAGCCGTTCAGTTTCCACTTCCCTACGGTCGGTCACATGTTTACTGGTTTGACATGCCAGAAGCTTTTACCCTACCCGAAACCTTCCCAGTCAAAACTGTAATTACTAAGTTTGGCTCGGTTCCTGATTTTTACAATCACCTCACCTGGATAGCTGCCCACTGGTTTCCTAAACCATTGATGCGGCATCGAGGCACTATTGAGTTTTTGGCTCATGTTAGTCATTTGATGACCGATGCTACTAATCCCTTCAGTGGTATTGGTGTAGCGATTCGCTCTGAAGTCACTGGTCAAAAATCCGGTCAGCCAGCAGGCTATTGCTCAACTTTGGTACATGAAAATGCCGCGATCGCCTCTGGTTGTGGTACCGGCAGTATTGCCCAACTGTTGCTAGAGGGCAAACTCAAAGAACCTGGGGTTTGGCCGGTTGAGCAGGTACTTCCCACCGCTCTATTTGAACAGACTATGCAAAGCCGAAGGATTAAGATTCATCACCAATGGCTATAACAACGGTATTAATGCGTCCTCCGATAGAAGGCATAACCGTAACTAGACACTTAGGATGCGTCATGGTTTGCTAAATTGTTTTAGCAGGCTTGTCCAACATATTACAAAGATTGACAAAAGCAAAGGAAGAGGTAATTTATATGCAGCGAATTCTTCTAGCCATCAGACAAAGATTAAACCAAAGCATTTTGGTTATAGGACTGATGGTTCTAATCAGCTTAGGGCTATTCATTTTCGTTTCTGTACCTGTTTATGCAACAACATTAGAAGAGCTGAAGCTGACCCCGGCAACTGAGAGGTTGACACCAGAGGAAAAGATAGAGCGTGCCTACGATTTGAATGAAGGCGCAGGGATAATAGAAGAGCGCAAGCAAGAAGCAATAAAAGCTGAAAGTGGGATCAAGGAAAAGGGTGAAGACGAAAATCTAGAATCCTACAAAGCTGAACCAGCGCCACTCTTAATAGAAAAAGCGCAAAAACTAGTTGAAAGAGTAAAAGGCAAGTAATAAGTTAGAACTTGTAGCTTGTGCTCTACCTAATGATAGATGTATGATTAGTTAACACTGAAGGGGAGTAGCTACTGGCTTAATGACCGAGCCAGCACACCTGAGTCAACACGCTGGCGGACACGCCTGGTTCAGGTGACCGGTTCAATGCCAAGAATTCAGTCATTAGTGATGAACTAGACTGAAGCATTGCTAACTTGGGAGTGAGACCTTCACTGAGTTCACAAAGAAAAATGTGAGCTTGGTGAGGTCTTTTGGCTCTTATCAAGCTTACTAATCAGAGTTAGTCAATTCTGAGGAGCTTGATGGAGTGTTGAGTGCTTTCACAGCCGGTTTATTACTTATTGTGGTTTCAGAGCTAGGGGATAAAACCTTTTTTATCGCCGTCATTTTAGCTATGCGCCACTCACGCAGGCTGGTGTATGCAGGAGTAATGGCGGCTTTAGCACTAATGACCGTCTTGTCTGCTGTAGTTGGACAAGCGGTGTCTACACTACCCCAGTGGTATATTCATTACGCGAAAATAGCTTTGTTTGTGGGCTTCGGTGTCAAGCTGCTGTATGAAGCTAGTCGAATGCCTGTAAAGTCTTGTGATATCGAAGTAGTACAAGAAGCAAAAGATTTAGTCAAACAGGCTGAGTTGAAACTGCCCAAACGACAGACTCATCTGGTAATTGTTCTAGAAGCCTTTTGGCTCACATTTCTGGCAGAATGGGGCGATCTGTCCCAAATTGGGACTATTGCCTTAGCTGCCTCCTCCAATCCAACCGGAGTAGCACTCGGTGCCATTCTGGGGCACGGAATTTGTAGTGCGATCGCTGTAATTGGAGGAAGAATGTTAGTGGGGCATATTTCCGAGCGTACAATCACTTTCTGTGGGGGATGCCTGCTTCTCGTCTTTGGTGTTGTTGCTTGCTTAGAAGGTGCCTGAGTGAAGAAGAGGGGGTTATTCAGCTAGCTGCCAGTTGGTTAATCTGATTTTTAAACTGGACTGGCGCTAGGTTAGCTGCATTCTCAAATAGAGGTTTGGCTTGCTCAGTCTTACCCTGTTTTTTCAGCACAACCGCCTTTGCCAACACTGGGCGAAAATCCTGTTTAGTCTTTTCAATTGCCTGATTGTAGACAGCGACAGCTTCGTCATAGCGTTGCTCTGTAGCATAGACCTGACCAAGTAGCAATCTTACTGAAACTACATCCACACTTCCGGGCTGCTCTTGATTCGTTTGGCTTGCTGTTTCTAGCGTATGTTGCAGTAAATTAATTGCGGCTTCTGGACGTTTTTGCTGTACTAGTAAATTCGCCATCCCTCTTAAGGCATCATCATCTCCTGGTTTCGTTTGTAAAATCGAGTGATAGGCTTGAGCTGCCCCTTCATGATCGCCGTTATACTGCTTGATTTGGGCAAGCAGCAACGTGTATTCTGTCCGTTTCGGATTCAACGCTGTTAGCTTTTCCAAGGGGGCAACCGCCTTTTTAAGCTCACGTAATTCGAGTCGCGACTGTACTAAGCCCTGTAGTGCAGTCTGATTCTCAGGCTCCCGCTGCAAAACCAGTTCATAACCCTTTGCCTGGTCTTGCAGTTTCGATTTTTCTACGACATTAGGCTTTTGACCAGATGCTGGGGTAGCAATCGTTGATTGTGGGTCCCTAAAGGCGCTACTAATTAGGGGAAGCATGGAAAACCCCACAAAACCAATAACTGCCAGCACTAATACAACACTAATTAACCAGCGACTGCGCGGTTGAGACACAAAACTATCCTTGAACTCTATTGCCATTATCAACCAGAGCACAAGCACTGCTAAAAATTACAGAAAACTTGACGAAAAATTTACAGAACCCTCGATTGTGCCAGATAGCGATATGGTGACCACTGAAGGGTCTTCACCAGAGGCAGAACCGTCTTGCTTGCAGCTATGCTATGCTTCGCACACTAGACTCTGTACGATGGGGGTGAGCTACGCTGGCACACTGGTAACCAAAACGGGAACGTGAAAGCAAGTCGCTCAAACTAATGTGCAGCCACAAAACAAAATCCCAAACAGGATGTGTCTCCGCCGCAAGGAGTTTTTATGAATTCCTCTGTCAATCCGTCCTCCGAATCATCCAATCCTGCCTCTGACCCGGTTCAGACAGGCGAACAGGCTTTTTCGAACCGGCAGCAACCGATTCCGCCTCCTAGTGATCCAATGCAGTACCGGGCCATTGGCTTAGTTCGTGGTAGCTACAAAGCCAGTCCGGAACAATTTACCCAAGGTACACTAGTAGCAACAGATGGGACAGAACTCAACGCGGTTCTACTGGGCCGGATCATGAGTCTGGTCAAGAATCATCTGGATTTAGAACAAGAACATCTGTGGGTAGTCTATCCCCACATGGGGCAACAAGACGGCAACTTGCACCTCCAGATTGTTGGAGTTTGGGAGCCAGAGAAGCTAACCAGACAAACCTCAGTAAATAATGAGGAGGTAGCAGACGTTACGGCCCTCCATAGCCTGGCTTCTTCTCACCCTTCATCTGAAGCTGAAGATGGTTATTTTTCTGTTCGTGGCGAAGTTATTTACCAGTCCACCTCAGATAGTCATTTTATTGTCAAAATCAAGCAAGCTCCTCGTAAAGAGTCTGATAAACCAAAGTATTTCAAATTAAAACTTCAAGGTGTTCTAGCAACCAAAGCAGTGGGACAGTTTTGGGATCTGCAGGTCACACGCCAGGTGGACAGTTTGGTGCTACAGGAGGGCAAGGCGATCGCGGTCCTGCCTTCCAAGCCAAAACTGAAGAAAAACAAGCCACGCCAAGGAGGGTATTCTGGTCCTAGTCGTCACGCGGACACTCCGCGCCCTGTTCGTAGATTAGGCGACTCCACATCTCCAGTGACGCGACCTATACCTAAATCGCCCAGTCCCAAGCCTATCAAGCGCCAGAAACCGCAGCAGGGGTGATAGAGTTCACTCCAAAGTCATTTGCGCCCTCCATTGGTCCTGGGGGAGAAAAGACCTATCCATCGGAATCGGAGCAACTGGCTCAGTCAGAGTAAATTTCCTTGCCTCGATCCAATGTTTCAACTCCAAAGCTACTTGCCGCGACAGAAATAGACTTGCGAGAGGGGCGACTCGCACTGGTTTGCTGTCAATCATGATTCGACCAGACTTTAGTTGGGCATAGGTGACCAAACCGAAAGTGGGACGGACACGCCGGGGGATGGAAAAGTCCATTACCGGCGCGACCAAGTCTTTGTCTTGCACAGCACAGCTAGCAACTATTTCCTCATTCACGACTGGAAACGGCACACCCACGCCCAGCATTAAGGAAGGACCGTAACTTTTGAAGTAGCAACCGCGCACCCAACGGGCATCCATCTGCTTGGCATCGCCAATCAAAGCTAAGGTGGCAGCAGGACCAACAGGTGTGCGGTTGGGGAGACGCTTTTGCAATGGAAAGTGCTGAGTACCTTCCCAAGCCACGTAGCCTATGCCGCCGCCAAGAAAAATCCGAGTACCAATGCCAATCATTTGTATCTCAGGGTCGTTAAGTAGGGGAGAAACAGCACCAGGATTGGAGTAAACGGCATTTCCGAGGCGGGGTTGTAGGGGGCCAAGGTAGGTAAACAGTTGGTGATCGCCCGCGTTCACCCCTACAATAAAATTTTGGTAAAGATTACGAGGATTAAATAGGTAAAACTGATTTATTGTTTCGCGAGTAATCGTAGTTTCAAACGAAGCACGGGGGTAGCAGTCTGTCACTTGTCCGAGTGCTCGCACCTGTACTGGTTTACCGGCAATCAAATCTGAAATTACATGACCACCGCCCCGTAATGCCTGCGACTTCGCTTCGCCAGCACGAATTTCCTCACCGTCAGTTGGTTCAACTGCTTGGGTCGCCCCCAGATACAGATCCACCGCTCCAAAGCCTGAATAAGCAGGAACACTGTCTAACCAGCACCGGCGAATTTTAATTGGAGGGTCCGTGTGTCCTAAATTAATAATCGCTCCAGAAGACTCCATCGGCTCGAAAGTGCCAGTGGTAATTACGTCAACTTCCTTAGCAGCCTTAGTGACGCCGACTGATGCTACCCGTGCTTTTAATTCCTCAACTGTCCATACCACTGCACAGCAGCGGCTAATCTTATCATTGATCTCAGCAATGGTCCGCATGATTTATCTTTTTGCGCGACTGCTGATTCTGTAAACTTCGCCCTAAAAGCATAATCGCCACAATCAAAGTCGGCACAAATACAAGCGTAAGTGCGTTGGTCGGCGTTGCAGGAATAGATAGATTTGGGCCACCGTACTTAATCAAAATCGATAGCCCAGCTGAGATGACTAGCACTTTGAAAATGAATCCAGCCTGTTCCATATTTCAATCTATCTTTATGAGTGTAGTTATGGTTTTGATTGGCTTCAATGCTTGACCCAGCTTTATGCACTCGCCCCCCTAGCCAGTACCTCTTCTTGAAGTATGCTTTTTACCACTGGCTAATGACACCCTCACTGGTAGTACTACCACTCTTAGCTCTCATAGTACTACCATGGATAATTCCACGACTACGTTGGAAGCGTCTGTTGAGTGGTCTGGGAACCGTTTTATTGCTGATTTACATCACCGCCCAATTACCGCTAACGATTGCTGTGGCAACCAAAGGGCTGGTTGAGTTTTTACCAAAAGATCCTGGTGTGAGTGCAGACGCAATTGTTGTGCTAGGGCGCGGAGATTCATTCAGAAAGTCCCGAGTTGAAGTTACGGCCCAGCTGTGGAGGGCCCATCGGGCACCTTTGATTTTTGCTAGTGGTGAAGGAGATGGTTCTCAAATAACTCAGCTGTTGGAAGCAGAAGGCATTCCTAAGCGAGCGTTAGATAACGAAAACTGTTCTCAAACTACAGAGGAAAATGCTCAATTCACAGCAGCAGTCTTAGAACCGCAGGGAGTCACGCGAGTTGTGCTAGTTACTGATCCTCCTCACATGTTGCGATCGCTGCTTACTTTTCGCAGTTTGGGATTTACGGTCATTCCCCATACCAGTCCACTACCTGATCTAGCTCCAGCAGAAGAATCCATGGTTGTTTTCTACGAATACATCGGCTTAGTTAGCTATGGCGTGAAAGGGAGGTTTCTTCCCCAAGACTCAACTGGGGTAAAAAAGGCCCAAGCTCCTATTTGATGTCCGGCAATTTGCTTGCTAGCCCATTCTCTGCCTAGTACCGCTCCACTATTGCTGCCATATCTGGATCAGATTCCACTGGTGTTACCCCTTGTCTTTCCTGATCCCTCCGAATCTAGCTGTCTAATCTTGCTATGCAAATCTAATTCTTGACTGCTACAGATTATCTCCAAATTAGCCACTCGTTGCTCTAGCTGCTTTACACTATTGGTTGACAAGGAGCTATTTTCCGATTGATTGTCCGAGCTGCGCCAAACCGCAACGGTACCAACAGCTGCCCCTAAAATCACAGCTATAGGCAGAACTACGCCTCCTCCAGTAACTGCTGCAAGCGGAATGCAAATCGCTAGCATTACCGTGGCAAGACCCCAGATTTTTGAGGTAGCAGAGGCGCGGATATCTTTTCCAGGTTTATGTGCCATAGGTGAGTCTTATCCCTCAGAGCTCTTGGGTTATTCCTATTGTGTTTTATCCAGATCTTACTTTTTCTTACTAGATATCAAACGTTTTTTAGTTAGTGGAAAACTTTGTGGTTTGATTTATGCATTCCTTACAGACCACCCTCCTTCCTCTGCGTTCTCTGCGCCTTGGCGGTTCGTTCCCCTACCGCATATTGTACCCAAACAAATTAGGGTCAACTTCCCCCATCTGCAAATCTGCTAGCCCATACTCTGCCCAACGCCGCTCCACCATTGCTGCCACATCTGGAGCAGACTCTAATGCTGCCCCCCAATCATGATCCGTTTCTGGCGGAATCTTCGTCGTTGCATCGATCCCCATTCGACCACCTAAGCCAATTTTCTCGCTGGCAAAATCTAGGGTGTCGAAAGGAGTATTGGGCAGAATGAACACGTCCCGCACTGGGTCAACCTTGGAGCTAATTGCCCAAACGACTTGACGTGGATCGCGGATGTTGATAGTTTTATCCACTACAACTACAAATTTAGTGTAGGTAAACTGGGGCAAGGCGCTCCAAAAAGCAAGGGCTGCACGACGAGCTTGACCGGGGTATGACTTGTCAATGGAGATAATCGCAGCTTTGTAGCTAAGCGCTTCCATCGGCAAGAAGAAGTCAACGATTTCCGAAACTTGTTGCCGCAAGATCGGCGTGTAGATGCGATTGAGCGCGATCGCCATCATTGCCTCTTCTTTAGGCGGACGACCACTGAATGTAGTCAGATAAATCGGATTCTTGCGGTGAGTCATGCACTGAAAGCGAATCAGTGGCGAAACCTCTACCCCACCGTAATAGCCCATGTGATCGCCAAACGGGCCATCTGGCAGCACTTCCCCTGGCGTAATTGTGCCTTCCAAGACAAATTCCGAGTCAGCTGGGACTTGTAAATCTACTGTCTTACACTTAGCCAGTTGGACGCCAGAACCACTATAGAGACCTGCAAACAGCCATTCTGACAAGTCAACTGGAATCGGCGTGGCGGCTGCCATGATGATTAAGGGGTCCACGCCAAGTGCGACCGCCACCTCCAATTTCTTCCCTTGCTCAGCTGCTTTACGCAGATGCCGCGCCCCGCCCCGCACTGACAACCAGTGAACCGTCATTGTGTCAGGCGACTGTAGCTGTAGCCGGTATACCCCTACATTCGGCGTACCCGTTTCACAATCCTTTGTAATCACCAGACCCAAGGTAATAATCTTGCCAGCATCATCCGGGTATGGACGAATCAGCGGTAGCTTAGTGAGATCTAATTCATTGCCCTGAATTACCATTTGCTGGCAAGCGGGGAAAAAATCACGCCCCGGTTTTGCCTTTAAAACATCAAACAGCACCTTACCAAACTCTACCGCCTGGGAAATTTTCTTTGGTGGCTTGGGCTGTTGCAGCATACTGAGCTTCTTCCCTAGTGCTTCCAGTTCTTCTGGTTGCTGCATATTCATCGCCCAGCAGATTCGTTCCACCGTCCCCATCAAGTTGATCGCTACTGGATAGGCTGAGCCTTTCACGTTTTCAAATAGTAGCCCTGGGCCACCACGTTGCAGCATCCGATTTGAAATCTCAGCAATTTCTAAATCTGGATCAACTAAAGCGTCAATCCGCCGTAGCTGCCCCCGTTCCTCTAGGAGTTTCAGGAATCCCCGCAAGTCTCTTGCCATCGCTTTAGGAGATCTAAGTATTCAGTAACTGTTAAGCATTCTCTTCTATTATCAACTCAAACATGAGTTAAAACATTCCATGGCGCAGTTACAGCAGATTTCAAGTAAGCAGAGTACACGGGTTGTGCCAGGGTATCGGAGTTCACAGGTTGCCACTGTACTTCATCAAGCTGAAATCCGCTGTATCTTGTTCATAAGTGTGACGGGCTTTCTGACCGGCGCTACAGGTTACACCTTAAATCGGATGGCTATAAGTTCTAAACCTATTAAAGAAATTTAGAGTTTGAGCATTGTTTAAAACATGCGTTTAGCGCTTTTCCGATTTAAGCGCAGTAACCGTTCAGGGGGAGTCAGAGTGGGGATGAGTAATCGGGAAGAGAGTCTGATAAACTGACAGGCATGAAGGATGAGCAGAAACCCGCTAGAAAGCCAGAGATTCCCAAACAGGATTGGGAACA
>JAABUQ010001146.1_pt1 | contig 59062 bp, 69 predicted proteins | sample 5560001 | NCBI WGS metagenome assembly JAABUQ01 (sample SAMN10711888, study PRJNA513371) | rock metagenome | isolation source: Antarctica rocks | place: Antarctica: Victoria Land, Finger Mt nord | collected 2015-12-18
ATCTTGGCGAGAGGCAGAGCCATTTGTTACAGAATTGTCTTTACTGCCCTTCCCTAACAGGGGCCTTCCAGGGAGCCAGTGCTGAGGGAGCGACACTGAGGCAGGATGCCGCAAGTGCCAGGAACGAGCGGGAGGGGTTCGTTTCCATTTCTTTTCCGCCGGGCATAACTTCGTATGCCTATCGCTACTATTAACCCCGCAACCGGGGAAACGATCAAAACATTCACACCGCTGACAGACGCCGAAGTCGAAGCCAAGCTGACGCTTGCTGCGGACGCATTCCAAAAGCACCGGCAGACGACATTTGCCGAACGTGCGGCCTGCCTGACCCGCGCCGGCGCAATTTTAGAAGCCGAAAAACAGGCGATTGCTGAAACAATGACGCTGGAAGTCGGCAAAACGCTCAAAGCGTCGGTCGCCGAAGTCGAAAAATGCGCGGCAGCCTGCCGCTACTACGCTGACCATGCCGAAGGGTTCCTCGCAGACCAGCCGTATGACATCGGCGGCGAGGCACGCGCGTTTATCCGCTATCGCCCGCTCGGCGTCATTCTCGCCATTATGCCCTGGAACTTCCCGCTCTGGCAGGTCGTCCGGTTCGCCGCCCCGGCGCTGATGGCGGGCAACGCGGGCCTTTTAAAGCACGCCGAGAATGTCCCCCAGTGTGCGCTGATTTTGGAGGACGTGTTTCGCCGGGCCGGATTTGCCGAAGGCGTCTTTCAAGCGCTCCTCATTGAGACGCCGCAAATCCAGAGCGTGCTGGAAGACCCGCGTGTTGCCGCCGCTACCCTGACCGGCAGCGAGCGGGCCGGGATAGCGGTCGGGTCGCAGGCAGGCGGGAAACTCAAGAAGACCGTGCTGGAGCTTGGCGGTTCCGACCCGTTTATCGTCATGCCGAGCGCGGATTTAGATGCTTCGGTCAAGACGGCGGTTCAGGCCCGCACCCTCAATAACGGCCAGTCCTGCATCGCCGCCAAGCGCTTTATTCTCCACGATGCGGTTGCCGACGAATGGACCCGGAAATTTATCGCCGGGCTGGAAGTGCTAACCGTCGGCGACCCGATGGATGAAAAGACCGGTATCGGACCGCTGGCGACGCCGAAGATTTTAGAGGGTTTGGCATCGCAGGTAGACCGCAGCGTCGCCGCCGGCGCGACGCTCTTGACCGGCGGCAGGCGAATTGACGGGCCGGGCAATTTCTACGCGCCGACCGTCCTGTCGAGCATCCCGCAGGAGGCGCCCGCCTACTCGGAAGAGCTGTTCGGCCCGGTCGCGCTGCTGTTCCGCGTTTTCGATTTGGACGGTGCCATCCGGCAGGCAAACGACACCCCTTATGGCCTCGGCTCTAGTGTCTGGACGACCGACCCCGCCGAGCAGGAGCGCTTTATCAATGACATCGAAGCGGGGATGACTTTCGTGAACAGCATGGTCGCGTCTGACCCGCGCCTGCCGTTTGGCGGCATCAAGCGCTCCGGCTACGGGCGCGAGCTGTCCGAACACGGCCTGCGCGAGTTCGTCAACCTGAAGACGATTTATGTCAAAAACGGCGCACGAGAAACTAATCCACCGGAAACAGAGTAATCGGGAATAGGGTAATCAGCATGAGTCCGGCCCTTAATCATTTCTCAGATGTGGTAGTTAAGGTAGGCAGGGTGGCATATATCATCGTCTGCCTTTATAGAGTCTGGCCTCGGATGAAGCACCTCAGACAAGGCTTCAAGAAACTGACGCCGGAAGAGGTTCCGATTGAACAAACCTCCGACCATGTTGACTTCCGCACTCGCCTCATGTTGTGTCTGTTTTTCAGCTTTGCGTTGTGTTTCATGTTGAGCTTTTTGTTCCTGCCCACCTTCATGACATCCGCATCACCGCCCGACGTGACAGCGGACCCCGCGCCGGCCCCGCCGCCGCCGAAGATCGCCCGCTCCAGCACGGCGCGAGGCGGGGATATCGTTACGATTGTCTGCGGCGGTGGCAAGTTCTGCGCCTTGGCTACGACCGCGCAGGATGCCATTAAGCTGGACAGGGGGCAAATTCCAACCGGAAAAGCGGTCTCTGTGAAAAACGGCACGAAAGCGGTTGTCACGGGCTACGACCCGGAGGTTGACGGATCGGACACCGCCGATGTTTCTGTTCTCGCTGGAGCGGATGCGGTCAGCATCACTCTCACCGCCCGCTCCGATCCCGAAGAGGAGGGCTACATTCCTGGCCGCTGGATGCACAAGCTTCGAACGCAAGGACCCAAGATTGTTTATCAGGTTCCAAGCACGGGAGCACCAGGAAGCTGGAACGAAGCAGATCAGTTTCCGTCGCCGCCGGTTAGACCGCTCTCGGCAGGGCGGCGGACCGGGGACTCAGCACCAGAATAAGGTCCTCTTCGTCTTGGAGGCGGAAGCGGGTGGCGGAAAGATTGCCGCAGCTCATCAGATAAACGTACACCGGGGCGGAAACGGCATACGGGCCGAGCAGTGCCGGGAGATCGTTCAAACGCATCGGTGAGGTGACGACGGGAAGAGATGCAGAAAGCAAAGAGTCCGAAAGCAAAGAGTCCGAAAGCATGGTGTATTCCTTCCATTAAGAAAATCGCTCGGTGATGAAATCATCTGAAATGATGAAATCGTTTGACGCGAACCCTCTTTGGCTCAAACACCTTCTTCGGCGCTGCTACACTTATCGGCAGGCAAATTCCATTTCCTCAGACTGGCCCGCCGTTCACAATGTTCTTCTCTCTCTTGACAGACATCTCGGCGTTGTGAACGGCAGACATTTAGAAACTGGCAGACTTTCAGGGCAAAGGGGTGAGCAGACCCGGCGCATACGGAGTGAGCGGGGCGGCGACAAGCGTATACGCAAGCGGCGCTTGGAACAGCTTCGGAGCGAGCGGCGCCTCGGAAACGGAGCGCACAGTCCAGGAAGTCACGGTGACGACCGGCACGGGAGGCAGTCTTGCGGGAACATGGGTGACGACCACCTGCGCCAGCAGCGGCAGGCCGGCGTACTTGTCCAAAGCATCCGCCAGGGGCTGCTGGAACGGGCCGGCGGACACGGCGACAAGCTGGGCCGCCAGCAGAGTATTCTCTTTGGCCGGAAACTTCCGCGCGTCCGCGAGCCAGATTTCGCCGCGAATGGTCCAGACCGGCGCAATAAACGCGGCGCTGCGCCGGCGGCGTCCTTCGCGCTCTTGTTCCGCTTCCTGATCGTTTCGCGCTTCCAGGCGGGCGGGGCGCAGGCGCGTGAAGGTGACGGTTCCACTGACAAGGTACTGATGGGCGGCCAGCCCCGCGAGGGTCCGGGTCAGCGCGGTCCGGTGCAGGTCCAGCGTGGTCTCGATCTTGACTTCGTCCGGGTCCAGCGAGATCTCGTCAGCCGGGTCTGGCGGGACGGGGACGGTGATCGCGTAGGTCCGGCGAGCTGTGTTTACCCCATACAGGATGTTTGCTTTGCCGTCGTAGATCAGTGTCGGCGCTCCCAGACTTTCCAGCCGCGTGTTGGCCCCCTGGTAAGACAGCGTCACGGCGGCGGAGACCGGCGCGGCCCGCCCGGCGCTGACTGTCTGCCGCCCCAGCAGCGTCACATCGGCCCGCGCCGCTGCGGCAGCAAGGCCGAGCAGGAACACGGTTGCGGCGATGGGGAAGGAAGACTGGAAGTAAGAGAAGTTGCGGGTCATAGAATTAGGATAAAGCGAGAAAATGAAGATGTGATGAAAGCGCGACAAAGGAGCGTGGAACTGAAGTTCTACGCTGTGGGGCGCAGACGCCTAATGTCCGCCTTCCGCACTGGCGACTCGGAGAGCGCGGACAAAGAACCGAACAGGAATGAGATATTAATCCCTGTCCGCGCAGGCGGACATTAGGCGCTTCGCCCCACAGCGTAGAACTTCAGTTCCACGCTTCTACTTCCCCGGCTATGATCGCCGGGCTTCACTAAAGAATTCCATAAAGAATTGAATGACGCCTGCCGACACTTAGGGTATCTTTGGAGACACCCTGACATGTCCACCGCAGCACCAACAATCAGCTTTTCCGGCCTGGCGTCCGGCCTCGATACGACCGGCATTATCACTCAGCTCACCAACACCGCCCAAATCCCAGTTACTAATCTCAACAAGCAGATTACCGGGTACAACTCCCAGACCGCCGATTGGCAGTCGCTGAATACGAAGCTTGCGGCGCTCCAATCCGCCGTCAAAACATTAAGCAGCCAGTCTACGCTCAGTGTTCCCAATGCAGCCTCGTCTAACGCAGCGGCGGCAACGATCACCGCCCAGGTCGGCGCGGCCCTCGGCAGTCACTCGCTCACGGTGTCTCAGCTTGCAGCCGCCCAGGAAGTCGTCTCCGCCCCTGTCAGCAGCGGCAGAACCGCACTTGGACTCACCGGCAGCTTTACGCTGAACGGCAAAACGGTTCAGGTCAATACCAGCGACGCGCTTTTTGATGTCGCCGGCAAAATCAATGCCGCCGGCGCGGGCGTCACGGCCAATGTCGTCACTGTCGGTACGAACGATTACCGGCTGACCCTGAGCAGCACCCAGACCGGCGCGGCAAACTCGATTGCGGCGGCGGACGGCAGCGGCGGCGCGGTCCTCAGCTCTTTGGGGCTGCTCCAAACCGGCGCGGCCGGGGTCCGGCAGGCGATCTCCTACACGCAGGGGACGACGGCCTACACGGGGGCGGCGTCTTTAACACTCGGCAGCGCGACCCAGCCGGTCGGCGCCCTGCTCGGCATCGCCGCCGGCGCGGCCCAGGTGGGAACATTTCATCTGTCGAACGGCGGGACGGGCGCAGGCAAGGAGGCCGATGTCGCCGTCAACCTGAACACAGACTCGCTTTCGTCCATTGCAAACGCGATCAACAAAGCCGGTATTAGCGGCGTCTCGGCGGAAGTCGTGACCGTTCCCGATGCCAACGGCAACTTAGACCGCGTCCATCAGCTTCGGATTGTCGGCAGCGGGACGACCCCGCCGACCTTCTCCGACACCAGCGGGACACTCGCAACCCTCGGCGTCCTGCAAAGCGCCTACACGCATACCGTGACGCAGGCCCAGGACGCGAAGTTCAACCTGGACGGACTAGATTTAACCCGGTCCACCAACACGGTCAACGATGTTATCCCCAGCGCGTCTCTTTCGCTGCTGTCGGGAACGGCGGCGGCTCCGGCGGCGACTACGCTGAATGTCACCCAGAACACGGCTTCAACGGTGCAGGCCGTCAACAGCTTTGTTTCCGCCTACAACGCCGTGCAGGACTTCGTGACGAATGAAAACAAGTTCACGCCGCCGACCAACACGGCGCTCGGAGCCGCCGGGGCCAGCCCGGCTTTGTTTGGGAATACGGCCCTGACCCAGATCCAGCAGACGCTGTCTCAGGCGCTCACGGCGGTTTCCGGCAAAAGCACGCTGTCGTCCATTGGAGTCACTTTGAACGGAACCAACGACTTGGCTGTCGACTCAAACGCCCTGACCTCGGCTTTGCAGGCGGACCCGAATGCCGCTTCCAATCTGTTTGGACTGTCAGGAACCTCGGACAGCGCTTCCATTCAGTTTATCAAAGGCAGCGCGAAAAGCACGGCGTCCACCGGCGCGGGCTACGCCGTCGCGATCACCCGCCCGGCGTCTCAAGCGACCGGCAGGGCCGGCACGGCATCGGCGGTCGGCGCGGCCAGCACGACGCCCGAAACCCTGACCTTCGGCGGCCTGCTGTTCCCCAGCGGCGTCAAGCTGACGATCCCGTCCGGCAGCACGGTCCAGCAGACCGCCGCGCTGATCAATTCAACCAGCAGTTTGAACACGAACATCTATGCCTCGGTGGATGCATCGAACCATCTCGTACTCGCCTCCCAGAGCTACGGCACCGGCTCCAATTTCTCTGCCGGCTCCGATGCCGCCGCATCCACGACCAATTCCGGCATCGGGCCGTCGCTTGCGATCACCCAGGGCGCGGATGTCGCCGGCACAATCAACGGCGAGGCGGCCACCGGCGCAGGGCGGACGCTGACAGGGAACACCGGCAACAAGCACACCGAAGGGGTCCAGCTTCTCGTCACGGCCACGGCGGCCTCTCCCGCCGGCACGCCGACCGGCCATGTCACCGTGACCCACGGGGTCGCCGACGGCCTTGATTCGGCCTTGACCCAGATTTTAGACCCGACCAGCGGCGCGGTCGCCGGGGCGGAGAGCGGCCTGAACTCGCACATCGCCTCGGCCCAGGCCCAGATCACGCAGATCCAAACGACGGTAGACAGCTACAAAACGTACCTGACCCAGTTGTTCAGTGAAATGGAAACACGGGTCAGCAAATTGCAGGCCCAGGGCAGCGCGTTCTCCGCCGCCTTCGGCAGCGCCGGCAACACGTCGTCTTCAGGCACTTCGACGACGAAATCTGTCTGACAGCCCACTTCACTTGACCGATAAAGGAAAAGAATGAGTCTTCCGAACCCTTACGCCCAGTACCGCCAGAACTCCGTTGAAACGGCGTCCCCTACCCGCCTTATCGTGATGCTCTACGACGGCGCGATCCGTTTTCTGTCCCAGGCGCTTGCGGCAATGGCGGCAAAGCAGCATGTCCAGCAGTCGGTGCTGATCGGCAAAGCTCAGGCGATTATCGCCCACCTGCACGACACGCTCGATGCCGAAGCCGGCCGGGCATTCGCCGGCTCGCTTTCGGGGATCTATACGGCGCTTCTGCGGACGCTGACCCAGGCCAACATTGAGAACCAGCCGCAACCGGTCGAAGACGCGCTGCATGTCCTGCGCGAGCTGCGCGAAACCTGGGCGGAAGTGGACCGCCAGTGCCAGGCGGGGAAGCCGGCGGGCCGGGAACTTGTCGCGGCTTAAAGAGGAGATGAGGTTATGTCACTGACGGCACGGGATACCGAACGCGCGAAGTTCAAAGCTCTGCTGGAGTTGTCTCAGCAGCAAATCAAGGCGCTGGAAGCAGATGATATGCTGCGCTTCGACGAAATCCTCGCGGAGAAGCGCACGTTGATTGAGAGCCTGGCAGCGGGGCGCGGCTCCGTGACCATCGATACGATGCTGGAATCTCTGGTATCGCGTATCGAGGACGCCGACAAAGCCGCCCAGCGCCTGCTGTTCGCCAAGGTCGGAGTCATCATGCGCGAGATGAACCGGGTCAACCAGCAGGAGAAAGCACGCGGCGCTTACCGCCGGGAAGCGCCTTCCGCCGCCCCCAAGCCGCTCGGCTTCCTGCCCGACACCCCGATGTTTGTTGACGCCCGCTCGTAAAAGTCCCCCCCGCCCCAATTCTGGGGAGCCGGAAAGAAGAGCCGATGAGATCGGCTTCCTATCTCCGTATGGCTCCCCAGAATTGGGGCGGGGGGGCTTCTTTTTGCTCAAACTGAACTTTTGCCTGCGCTCGGCTGTAAGCAGAAGTGATGCAAGACGCACTTCAAACCAGCGGCTACGAGGCGAAGCGGCGCGAGTTCGCGGCCCTGGCCCGCACCCATGAAACCGCGCTCATTCGGGCCTCCATTCGCCTCTGCCGGGGCCGGCACGACCGGGCGCAGGACTTGGCTCAGGACACGCTGGTCCGCGCCTACCAGGCGTACCTCGACGGCCGCTTCCAGCACGGCTCCAATGCCTGGCCCTGGCTCCTCCGCATTCTCACCAACCTGTTCATCAATGACCTCAACCACCGGAAGCGCTGGGATGCCGACGTGGACCTCGACACCCTGACGCTGTCGGGCAATGCCGGTCCGGCTTCGACCCATGCCGCGCCCGCCGATGTGCCGGGCATGGACCTGATGGCCCGAACATTAGACGAGGAGCTGGAACGTGCCCTGGCAATGCTCTCGGACAGCCTGCGCGTCTGCGTTCTCTTAACCGACATGGAAGGTCTCAGCTACGAGGAGACCGCCCAGGTCCTCGGCATCCCCCTCGGCACCGTCCGTTCCCGCCTCGCCCGCGCCCGCATGAAGCTGCACGATTTGTTGCAGGACTTCGCCAAGCAGCACGGCTATTCCCGCTAGGAAAGACTTCCATGCCTCATAAAATTGACCCCGCAAACGTCAAACCCTGCTGGCACATGCAGACCCTCGTCTCCGCCTGGGTAGATGGCCGCTTGACCGGCCTCGCCCGTTGGTACACCGAAAAGCACGTCAAAGACTGCCCCCAGTGCCAAGCGTCGGTGCCGTTTCTGAAATCCCTGCACTTCCGCCTAAGCGATTTGGGCCAGAAGCCCATCCAAGGCACGCTCTCCGAGCAGCAGTGGCAGGCCGTCGAAGCCGCCTGGGAACAAGCCGAGCAGCAAAAATAGGCATCAACAGACCCGTTATGAAAAGATAGCGCCTTATCCTTTCATAACGGGTATCCTTAATCAAGTTTGCTTTATTAAGGAGTTTCCATGAAACGCAACGCAGGCCGTCTTGTCCGCTGCACGACCTCCCCGGAACATTTCTCGGCATTCGTTCCGGCCCCGCTGCCGCCGGAGCCGCCGCTTGTGATCTCACCAGACATCCAGGAATTGCTGGAGCAGGCCAACCGCGCTTTGGGGCGGCTGGATGGCATCGGGGCGCTGCTGCCGGACACCCAGCTTTTTTTGTACTCCTACCTCCGTAAGGAAGCGCTGTTGTCGTCCCAGATTGAAGGAACGCAGTCGTCGTTTTCTGATCTGCTGCTGTACGAAAACGAGGAAGCGCCCGGCGTCCCCCTCGGCGATGTCCAGGAAGTTTCGAGTTATGTCGCGGCTCTGGAACACGGCCTGCGCCGTATTCGGGCTGGTTTTCCTTTGTCTCTGCGGCTCATCCGCGAAGTCCATGAGATTCTGCTGTCGCAGGGGCGGGGCAGCCATCAGTCCCCCGGTGAATTTCGCCGGTCACAAAACTGGATCGGCGGCACACGCCCCGGCAACGCGCGATATGTGCCGCCGCCGCACGACCTTGTCATGGACTGCCTCGGCGCATTGGAAAAGTTTTTGCACAATGATCCGGTTCCGACCCCCACTCTCATCAAAGCGGCGCTGGCGCATGTGCAGTTTGAGTCCATCCACCCATTTTTGGACGGCAACGGGCGCGTCGGACGGCTCCTGATCACGCTGCTGCTCTGCGCGGAAGGTGCTCTCACCGAGCCGCTTTTGTATCTCAGCCTTTACTTGAAACTCCATCGGGAAGACTATTATACTCTGCTTCAGCAGGTTCGGGAGACCGGCGACTGGGAAGCTTGGCTGCGCTTCTTTCTGCAAGGGGTTCAGGAAACGGCAGAACAGGGCGCGGCCACGACCCGTTCTCTCTTGCAGCTCTTTCGCGAGGACCGCGAGCGGATTGAGGGATTAGGGCGAGCCGCTGCGTCCGCACTGCGCGTCTTTTCTCAGATGCAGACCACGCCGATATTCTCGGTCTCCCGGATTGCGAACACGCTAGAGCTGTCTTTGCCGACGGCAAGCGCCGCCGTCAGGAACCTGGAAGGTCTCGGGGTCATTCGCGAGCTGACCGGGCGCAGGCGCGGGCGGCTTTTTGTATACCGCCGTTATCTGGACATTCTCAGCGAAGGCACCGAGCCGCTCAGGCCAGACCAAGCTTAGTTCATTACAGAGGGCGCTTTAGGCGTGCTGAGGTCCTGCGTGCCGGGGGTGCGGGTCAGGGTCGCGAGCAGGGCATGACCGTCGTCGCGGTGCTGAGGCGCGAGCAGGAACAGGACGCCCTGCGACAGGCCCAAAGCGGGAGGAGCGGGCCGGCTGCCGCAGTCGAGGCGTAGCTTGAGGAAGCGCGGCAGGATGTCCGGCTGCCACCGGCCATGCGAGAACGGCGTTTCGCCCGCTTTCTGGTCCAATACAAACATTTCCCGGCGCGAGCGCAGGCTGCCCCCGGCGTACAAGGCGTAGAGCGACGCCGCCCGGACAGCCTGCGTTCCGGCGAGGATGCCTTCAATCAGCGCCTGCATCTCCGACAGCAGTGCCAGCGCGTCCAGCGGGGAGACCAGCCGGTGCGAGACCCCGCCGCCGAGCGCCCCGGCAAACTCTTCCGGCATCTCAGCAAGTTGGTAGTAGCCGCCCGACTCCGACACCACTGCGCGGGCGACTTCGTTCCGGTACTCGGTCCCCGCCCCCACCTGCTTCTTGATATACGCAATCGCCAGCCCGTGCCGCTCCGACTGAGCCGCTCGAACCGCATCAAAATCTGTTGTCTCCGGCATAAACATAATTACTTGAAATGCTGCTTGGAATGCTACTTGAAGCTTGGCAGAATGATACCCTTCATAATGACGTTTTGCGTCAAAACGAAGACTAAAAGTGTCGGCAGGGCGGCAAGCGTGAGCGCGGCCATCATCACATACATCGGAGCGCCGCTCGATTGCAGCTCGTAGAGCCAGACCATCAGGGTCCACATCTTGTGGTCCTGGCAGATCGTCATCGCATACAAAAAGCCGCCGTAAGCCGCTGAAAATGCGCCCAGCCCGATCACGGCGAAGATCGGACGACTCAGCGGCAGCGTGATGGTCCAGAACATCCGCAACTCGCCCGCACCGTCTAAAGTCCCAGCCTCGTACAGCTCGCGCGGCAGGCTGTCGAAGAAGCCTTTCAAGAGGAAAATCGAGTAGCCGGATGCCGCGCCGGGCAGGATCAGCGCGGCGTAAGTGTTCAAAAGCCCGAACTGCTTCAGCAGGAGAAAGTTTTGGATCAGCGAGATCTCGCCGGGAAACGACATGGTCGCCAGCAGGAATAGCAGCACGGCATTTCCGTAGGACAGATTATACCGCGAAAGCGCATACGCGCAAAGCGGGTTGACGACCAGGGTCGTCAAAATCGCCAGAAAACAGTAGATGACCGTTACCGAAACCGCGCTGCCGTGTAAAAAGATAAATTGCAAAACGAGGCGGTAATTGCGGGTCAGATAATCCCGGCGCAAGTCGCCGGTGTGCGCCTGCACGAACGCCCAATCCGACGCCAGCACAGGCAAAGCCTCACTCGCCCGCGCGGGGCCGGAGCTGCGCCAGCGGGTTTCCGGCGTGTCGGCAGACAGCGCAGGCAGCGGAGCGACCCGCAGAAACGCAATCCAGTCCAGCAGCGGCGGCCCGGCGGCGGGAATGGCTTCCGGGTCAGGCAGAGTAACGTCTGCAAGCGACGCCAGATGCGCCCCATATTTCTGGTTATAGTCGGAAATGCTCTTGTACTGCTTGGCAAGAAATGCTTGGTAGCCGGGCAGAGCCGACGGCGCAACGCGGATGTCGCGGAACGGGAGCTGGGTGCGGACAAACTTCTCCCAATCCTGACGCTGACCGCTAGTGCCCGCTGGGTGGGCCGAAAGCGGAATGTCGCCGTAGGAGCGCAGGTGGGTTCCCCAAGCCGCGTTCAGCGTCTTGAGGTCCGGCTCCGCTTCCTGCTGAAGCCAGCGCTGATACAGCGGGTCCGCACCGACCACGGTAAAGTAGTCGGCAGGCAGAGTCGCCTGGAACGCTTTCCAGTCCGTGCTTTTCGCCTCAGTGCGCGAAGTCCAGGTATGGGAAGACGGCTGCTCGAACGGTGGAAAGACCGTCAGAAAATCTTCGTCTTCCTGGCTGTAGGCCGCATCCAGCGCCCGGATGCCGCCGTGAAACCGGGTCCGCAGGAACGCATGGTACTTGTCGAGCAGCGGACTGGGGCTGTAAGCCGCCGCCGCGCCTCCGAAGCCTGCGCTCTTCGAGTGCCTCGGCAGGGCCGCCGCAAAAGCGTTCCATTCGCGAACCGCAGCGGGGTCGGTGCTGGCCGGCGGCTTGATGTTCTGCAAGGCGGCATAATTCGTGCCGTAAGCGGCGTTGATTGCGTCCATATCGCCCCGGTACTTGTCTTCGGCGTACTTGCCGAGAAGTGCCGTGTTGGAGTAGAGATAACGCGGAACAATTTCGGGGCTGGATTTCTCGTACTGGGATTCTGCCGATGCACCGAGCATCACCAAAAATGGATAGACCATTGCGACCGCGCCGAGCGTGAGGATGAGGTAGAGCGCCCCGACCAGGACGCGCATTTTAGGAGTTTTGCGGCCAACCGCCGGGATCAAAGCCATGCCCTATTATAACGGGAAGCGGGCCGGATTGCAAGGGGAAGAACCCCTCCCGCTCGTTCCTGGCACTTGCGGCATCCTGCCTCAGTGTCGCTCCCTCCCCTGTTAGGGAAGGGCAATACGGAACAAGGCCAAGAACGGGAATGCCTGCGTCTTCACGTTCCGCGCCCGGCTCTTGCCCTTCCCTAACAGGGGAGGGAGCGACACTGAGGCAGGATGCCGCAAGTGCCAGGAACGAGCGGGAGGGGTTCCTAGACCTCACCACCGCACCGCGTACAGCGAAAAGCGCGACGGCAGGTTTTCGGCGGCACTTTCTTTGCGGAACGTCTGCCGCGCGTATCCCTGCGCCTCGGTTAAAATCTCGGCGTGGTCAGTTTCGGGGATGCTCCACATCTGCGAGTACGTCCGCCGGGCCAGCGCGTCGAGCGTCTGCGCCGTTGGGACAGTCCGTTTCCAGGCAAGCGTGGGGGTTTCTAAGAGTGAAACACTCGCGCCTATCCCGCCGTCGCGCTCCCGGCGGCGCAGGAATGACAGCGCGGGCGACAGACCCGCCGTGCCGAGGCTTGCCGCCAGCACACGCCGGGCGCGGGCACGTTCAAAGTAGAAGTCTACCAGCACAGAGCGGCCTCCAATTTCAATGCCGAGAAACAGAACGCCGGCTTTAGGAACCAGAACACGCTGGGCTTCCGACAGCGCCAGCGGCCAGCGCTCCAGCAGATGCAGGATATGCACCATCAAGACGCCGCTGAAGACGCCTGAACGAAACGGCAGACGCTGCAAATCCGCCTGCGCCAGCGACAACGTCCCAGGGACGGACTTCGCGGCGACTTGGCCCATCATCGGCAGCGAGACGTCTGCCCCGGCAACTTGGCCTGGGTACAGCCGGGCCAGCGGGGCAGCAAACCGCCCGGTGCCGACTCCGGCATCCAAAAACAGGCCGCCGTTCTCTAAGTGCGTTTCGCGCCCCAGCAGCCGGACAATCTGGTCCATTTGGGCGTCGGGAATGACTCGCGTCAGGTCATAATCCCCGGCAACCTGATCAAACGACAAAAACCGGCCCGGCGTCATCGGCATTAGCTTGGCCCCATTTTCGGGGTCGAAATGGAGGGCGCGACGACATACAGCGGCACGAGGCTAAACAGGTTATCCGTGTCGCCGGATTGCAGCCGCTGCGCGGCCAGCCCGCACAGCCCGTCCGGCGGCGTCCAGGGCTGGGAAATAGACGAGCCGGACCAATCTGAAATCAGCGCCGTGTCGCCGCACAACGTCACGTCTTGACGCCCCTCAATCGCCTCCAAAGACGCCGCGAACGGCGCTTCGGTGCGAACGCCGCGCTCGTAGACCGCCGCGTAAACTTCCCCCCGGCGCGACGGCAGCACCGGCAGTGCCGCGCCGCCCAGACCAGACAACGCCGCCGCGTAGGCATCCAGCGTGCCTACCCCAACCAGCGGCTTTTCGAGTACCTGCGCCAGTGTCTTTGCCGTTGTCACCCCGACCCGCACCCCCGTAAACGAACCGGGGCCGAGGCCGACCGCAAACGCCGTCATCTCGACCAGCGTCAGACCGTTGCGCGAAAGCAACCCGTCTATCTCCCCCAGCAGCCGCCGGGACAAGCTGCGCTTGCTTTGGAACAGACTCGCGGCCCGCACACTGCCGTTGTCCTCCGCCAGTGCGAGAACACAGAACGTCCCGCTCGTATCTAGTGCTAAAAAAGTCATAGCAACGCCAGCACTTCTTCCGCCCGCGTACCCCACGCCGTCAGCACAATTTGCCGGGTGTCGGGGCCTTCGGCGGTCAGCGCAATGTCCAGGCGGTCTTGGGGCAAAGAGTCGGTAATTTTATCGGCCCATTCGATGACGACCACGCCGTCGCCGCTCAAATACTCGTCGAATGCAAGATCGTAGAGGCCGGATGAGTCGGGAAGGCGGTACACATCAAAGTGGTATAGGGGGACACGCCCGCCGGGGTGCTCGGAAACCAGCGTAAAGGTCGGCGAGTTCACGGGTTCCTCCGGCGGCAGGCCGAGGCCAAGCGCGAGGCCCTGCGTGAAGGTCGTCTTGCCCGCGCCGAGGTCGCCGACGAGGCAGAGCGTGTCGCCGGCTTGAAGCAGTGCGCCGAGACGCGCGGCAAGGGCGCATGTCTCGGCGGCGGAATGTGTCTCAAAGGAGCGTGTCATTGAGTTGGCAAGGCACAAGAACGAGGGAGTGAACTCCACTCGCTCCGTCGAAGTCGTCCTTCGGACGAAAAGATAGGGAAGCCAAGCGCCAAAAGCTCTTGCGTCCGAAGGACGATTTTGCGTAGCGAGAGGAGTTCACTCCCTCGCGTTTCTTTGCATCTTTCCGCGAGCAACTACCCGCCCCAGTTCCACATGACCGGGTTGTTGTCCAGGCGGTCGGTGACGGTGCGGCCAATCTCGTCAATCGCCTCCAAATCGTCCTCGTCAATGTCCACATCCCCGGCGACCGCGTTCTGACTCGCCTGCTCGGCGTTCCGTGCGCCGACAATCGCGCTGGTCATCGGCTGGGCAATCAGCCAGGCCAGCGAGAGCTGTCCGACCGAGACGCCGTACTTGTCGGCCAGCGGGCGCAGCTTGTCCAAAGCGTTCTGAGCACGCTCGTAGTTCTCGCCGGAGAACAGCTTGTTGCCGCTCCTGTTATCGCCCTCTTCAAACGTATGGCCGCGCTTGAACTTGCCGGTCAGAAGGCCCTGAGCAAGCGGGGAGTAGGCAATTATCGAAATCTTGTTGTCCACGCAGTACGGCCCGGCGTCGCCTTCGACCTGTCGCCAAAAAAGTGAGTAGGGCGGCTGGATGCTGTCAATGCGCCCGAACTTCGCGGCTTCCTGAAGCTGCGCCCGGCTGAAGTTCGAGACGCCGAGGCTGCGAATCTTGCCCTGCTCTTTAAGCTGGGCCAGTGCCCCCATCGTTTCTTCAATCGGCACGACATCGGTGCCGAAGCTGCCTGACGGCCAGTGGATTTGGTACAGGTCAATACGGTCGGTGCCGAGGTTTTGGAGTGACCGCTCGCAGGCTTCAATGACCTGATCGTGCTTGAGGTGGTCGGCGAACACTTTAGTGGCGATGATAATCTGGTCGCGCTTTGATCCCAGCGCTTCTTTCAGAATGCGCTCGGAATGGCCTTCGCCGTAGGCTTCGGCAGTGTCAAACGTGGTGACGCCTGCGTCGAATGCGGCTTTGTGAGCGGCAATGGTCTCTGCGTCGTCAATGCCGGTCCAGCCGGACTTGCCGGCCTGCCAGCCGCCGAAGATAATGGCGCTGATCTGAATTTTCGAGCGTCCAAGCTGACGGTGCTGCATGTGAAAGTTCCCTTCGGACAAAAATGTCATCTGTGTTATGCCCAGAGTGGTTTGAGTATAAGCGTATTGCAAAGATTTTGTCAAGCGCCGGAACTATTTGGAGCCTATTGCCGTAATCGCACGATAAGCAGAGTCGTAAGGAGACAATTCCATGATTTACGCGAACCCCAACACCGACGGCAGCAAAGTGTCGTTTAAGCCTCGCTACGGCAACTTCATCGGCGGCGAGTTTGTCCCGCCGGTAGATGGCCGCTACTTCGAGAACCCAAGTCCGGTCAACGGCAAGACGTTCTGCGAAGTCCCCCGCTCTAGTGCAAAAGACATTGAGCTGGCTTTGGACGCCGCGCATAAAGCAAAAGCGGCCTGGGGACGGACCTCGCCCGCCGAGCGTGGGAACATCCTGAACAAGATCGCCGACCGCATGGAAGCCAATCTCGAAATGCTGGCGGTCGCCGAGACCTGGGACAACGGCAAGCCGGTCCGCGAAACCCTAGCCGCCGACATTCCGCTCGCAGTGGACCATTTCCGCTACTTCGCCGGCTGTATCCGGGCGCAGGAAGGGACCGCGTCGCCGATTGACGCGAACACGGTCGCGTACCACTACCAGGAACCGCTGGGGGTCGTCGGCCAGATCATCCCCTGGAACTTCCCCATTCTTATGGCGACCTGGAAGCTGGCTCCGGCGCTTGCCGCCGGGAACTGCGTCGTCATCAAGCCCGCCGAGCAAACCCCGGCCACCCTGCTGATGCTTATGGAGCTGATCGGTGACCTGTTGCCCGCCGGCGTCGTGAATGTCGTCAACGGCTTCGGGGTCGAGGCCGGCAAACCGCTGGCCTCCAGCCCGCGTATCGCCAAGATCGCGTTCACCGGCGAGACGACGACAGGCCGGCTGATTATGCAGTACGCCGCCGAGAACATCATTCCCGTGACACTGGAGCTTGGCGGCAAGTCCCCAAATGTCTTCTTCGCCGATACGATGGCTCACCAGGACGATTTTGCGGAGAAGTGTTTGGAAGGCTTCAATATGTTCGCCCTCAATCAAGGCGAGGTCTGCACCTGCCCCTCCCGCGCCCTGATCGAAGCCTCCATTTACGATGAGTTCCTGCACCATGCTTTAGAGCGCACCCAGCGCATCAAGCAAGGCAATCCCCTGGATACAACCACGATGCTGGGCGCACAAGCCTCAAACGACCAGAAAGAGAAAATCTTGTCCTACTTCGCCATCGGGCGCGAGGAAGGGGCGAAAGTCCTCATCGGCGGCAAAGAAGCCAGCGTTTCCTCTGATTTGGCCGGCGGCTACTACATTGAGCCAACAGTCTTTGAGGGCGACAACAAGATGCGGATCTTTCAGGAAGAGATCTTCGGCCCGGTGCTGTCGGTCACCAGGTTCGCCGATGAGGCCGAGGCGCTTCAAATCGCGAACGAAACTCTGTATGGCCTCGGCGCTGGCGTTTGGACCCGCGACATGAACACCGCCTACCGCATGGGCCGAGCCATTCAGGCCGGGCGGGTCTGGACTAACTGTTACCACTTGTACCCGGCCCACGCGGCGTTCGGCGGGTACAAGCAAAGCGGGATTGGGCGCGAGAACCACAAGATGATGCTGGACCATTACCAGCAGACAAAGAACGTGCTGGTCTCTTACGACCCGAAGCCGATGGGGTTCTTTTGAGGAGCGCCCCCACCCCCGGTACTGCACTGGCAGACCTGGAAGGCTACGTACCGACCCCTCCCCCATTTCGTGAGAGAGGGGTTCCGAGTAGGAAAGGGAAGCTCTTGCCTCATCTGACACCCCTCTCCCGCTTGCGGGGGCAGTCGGGTGCAGTTGCTCCGGGGTCGGCAGGGACTGCCGGGGGTGGGGGTCTTTTCCGCGCCATTAACCTATCCTATGACAACTACACCGACAAGCCGCGTCGCCATCACGCCCGAAGCCGCTGCCTGGGTCGAAACCCTCACGGCCCAGCATGGCCCTCTCTTGTTCCATCAATCCGGCGGCTGCTGCGACGGCAGCGCCCCGATGTGCTACCCGGCTGGCGAGTTTCGGATCGGGGCAAGCGACGTGCTACTCGGCGAGATCGCAGGCTGCCCGTTTTATATCGGCGGACCGCAGTTCGAATATTGGCGGCACACGCACCTGACGGTGGATGTCGTCCCAGGCCGGGGCAGCGGCTTTTCCGTCGAAGCGCCCGAAGGCATCCGCTTCCTGACCCGCTCCCGGCTGTTCACCGAGGCAGAGGCAGAGGCTCTGGAAGAGCCGAAGCGAGGGCAGCAGGAACTCCCTAGCTCAGAGTAACCGCACTAGGGGGATTGTCCAACAATCCGAAAGTCTCCAAATGAAACGCAATCGCAGACTTCACATCCGCCATCGCCTCCTCATAAGTTTCCCCTTCGCCCACGACAACGCCGGTTACGCCAAGTGGATAAGCGATATAGCCGTTAGCGTGCCTCTCCACGATAATCTTGAACTCTTTCACACACTCCCCTTTTTGTTTCTGCCTCAAAATTTACCTAATGGCGGCGACACGCGCCGCCGAACGCTACTTACGCTGACCTCATTATGCAGCCCCTCGTCACTGGCTGGGGTTCTTAATGTCTTAGAAAGTTCGCGTTAAAGTTTCGTCTTGACCCATTCGGAGGCAATCCGCCGAATTAAAGTATTTGCCTCTGTAAATGACAGTGGCTCACCTGGTGGGTCTGGTGAATTATGTACGCCATGCCGGGAGTCACTGCCAGTTGCCCGAGGATCATTTGCGTGGTGTCTAAAGTTGCTCAACTGTTTATCTGTAGCCCATCCAAATTTAATGATATTAGCGTCCTTCTTTACAATCTCATAAACTCTGTACATTTGCGTCCAACTGAGAAAGTCAGTGTTCAGCATGTGAAGAACTTTATTGACAGTAGCATCTTCGCCAGCTAGAGTCAAACGCTCTGAAACGGAGTCGGCCAAAGATTTTTTGTAGGCTTCTTCTTCGGTGGCTGTCCACACTGTCGGTCTGACTGACAAAGACATAGGCAAGACGACCAAATGCATTTGAATACGAGCGCCATCTTCCTGATACCGTCCTATCTTGTCACCAATTTTAACAGGTGGTAGTCCAGTAGTAACGAGTGCGCCATTCAGTAAGTCTAGCAGATCTTGCGCTTTAGTTCGGATTTCTTCACGACCAATATCATTGCTTTCTTCTTGAACAAGAAACCAGCGTTGTCCCTCATTCTCAATGGAGTAAGTACTACGCAGTTGACCTAGAATACTAAGTTCAAATCCACTTCCTATTAGTTCAACCCACCATCTCATCTGATTTTCCTTAAAGTGCCTATCATAGTGTTGGAACATTCGTGATGTTGAAAGTATTATACCACGCAGCCGCTAAGCACAACAGCAAGAAACTCGCTCGCCTTTCGCATACAACTAGCTTGCGGGTACAATAGCGGCATGGCAAAAGAGGAACTGAAGGACGAGCCGAAAGACGAGCCGAAAGACGAGCCGAGGGCGGACGGCGGGGAGCTGGCGCGGGATGTGCGGCTGCTGGGGAACGCACTGGGGGCCGTGCTGAAGGAGCAGGGCGGAGACGCGCTGTTTGAACGGGTGGAGCGAATCCGGGCGCTGACTAAAGAAGCGCGGAGCGTGCCGGGGGACAGCGACGCCGAGCGGGAGCTTGACGCGCTGTTTACCCTCATGGACTTTGACGCGGCCCTGCCGGTGCTGAAAGCGTTCACGACCTATTTTCAGCTTGTCAATTTGGCGGAGCAGAAAGAGATTGTCCGGGTCAACCGGCGGCGGGCGTTTGAGTCGGGGACAAAGCCCCGCTCAGAGTCGGTGCGGAACGCCATCCAAACCCTAAGCGCGTCGGGCATGACGGCGGCAGAGATGCGGGCGCTCATTGAAACTCTGTCCATCCAGCTTGTCTTCACGGCTCATCCGACCGAGTCCAAGCGGCGGACGGTCAATGAGAAGCTCCATAGATTGTCGTCTGCCCTGAGCGCCCTCGAAATGCCGCAAATTGCGGAAAGCGAGCAGGAGCGGCTTGAAGCCGATGTTACCGCCGAGACCGAGATTTTGTGGCAGACCGATGAAGTGCGCCAGCGGCGGCTGTCGGTCATTGACGAAGCCAAGAACATTTTGTTCTACTTCGGCGAAACGCTGTTCCAAGTCACGCCCCGGCTGTACGAAGATTTGGCGGCGGCGCTTGAAGAATGTTACCCCGGCGAAGCGTTTGCGATCCCAAACTTTTTAGAATACGGCTCGTGGGTCGGCGGCGACCGGGACGGCAACCCGACTGTTACGCTGGGCCACACGGCGGAAGTGCTGCGGCTGCACCGGGCGCAAGTGCTGGTCCTGTATATCCCAGCGGTCCGCGCCCTAAGCGACCGCCTGAGCCAGTCCCGCCACTATGTCGGCGTTTCGGGCGAGCTGGCCGAGTCGCTTCTTGCCGATGCCGAAAGACTGCCGGAAGTCGCGTCTGAGGCCGCCGGGCGCAGCCCGCAGGAGCCGTACCGCCGCAAGTGCGAGTTTATCTGGGAGCGTCTGCGCCGAACCCAGGACGACCGGCCCGGCGGTTATGCGTCAGCAGGGGGGTTTGTCGCCGACCTCACGCTAATCCAGCGGTCACTTGAAACCCACAAAGGCCACTTCGCCGCCCGCCGGGTGCTGGCCCCGCTGCTGTTCCAGGCCCGCTTGTTCGGGTTCCATCTCGCCCGGCTCGACATCCGGGAGCATAAAGAGAAGTATCTCGGCGCCCTATCCGCCGTGCTGTCCGATCAAGGCACTGACTGGGGCGCTTTAGACGAAGCCGCGAAAATCGCTTTGCTGGAGCGCGAGATCGCTGGGCGGCGGCCCCTGGTTCCGGCGACGCCGCGCTTCGACGAAGACGCGAACAAAACGCTGGGCCTCTTCCGGCTGGTGTCGGACAAGATGACGACGCTCGGCCCCGACGCCTTCGGCTCGTTTATTCTCTCAATGGCGTCCGATGTCTCCGATGTCCTGGCCGTGCTGCTGCTGGCGAAAGACGCGTATCTTGCGGACTTAGCCGAAGACAGCGGCTGGTCGAACGTGGATGTCGTGCCGCTCTTTGAGACCATTGAAGACCTAGAAAATGCGCCGCACATCCTGGACACGCTGCTGAACAATCCCGTTTACCGGCGCAATGTTTCGCTCCGGGGCAATGCCCAGGAAGTCATGGTCGGCTACTCGGATAGCAACAAAGACGGTGGGTATCTGACCGCCAACTGGAAGCTCTATGTCGGGCAGGCCCGGATCGCCGAGGTCGCCGAGAAGCACGGCGTCAAGCTGCGGATTTTCCACGGACGCGGCGGGGCCATCGGGCGCGGCGGCGGGCCTGCGGGCAAAGCCATCTTGGCCCAGCCGCCCGGCAGTGTCCGGGGGCGCCTGAAAATCACTGAGCAGGGCGAAGTGATCTCTTCCCGCTACTTCGATCAGGAGATTGCGTATCGTAATTTAGAGCAGATCACCCACGCTGTTCTGACTGCCAGCGGCCCCGCCGCTGAGGGCGCGAAAGGCGAAAAGCCGGAATGGGCGGCGGTCATGGACGAAGTCTCGGACACGGCATTCGCGGCGTACCGGGCGCTAGTTTACGGCGACCCGGACTTTGTCCGCTACTTCCAGGAAGCCACGCCGGTCGGCGAGCTGGCCCAGCTTAATATCGGCTCCCGCCCGCCGAAGCGCACCGCGTCCGACCGGATTGAAGACCTGCGGGCGATCCCGTGGGTCTTCTCGTGGATGCAGAGCCGCCACACCCTCCCCGGCTGGTACGGTGTCGGGACGGCGCTCGGTGCGTATGCCGACCAGTCGCCTTCCCATTTGGAGCGCTTGCAGACGATGTACAAGCAGTGGCCGTTCTTTGCGACTACGATTGACAACGCCCAAATGTCGCTGGCGAAAGCCGACATGGAGATCGCCGCCCGCTATGCGTCGCTCGTGACCGACCGCACCATCGCCGAGCGTATCTACGGAGCAGTCGCCGCCGAGTACGAAAAGTCCATCGCCATCATCTGCCGCATCACAGGTCTAGACGCCATGCTCGACAACCAGCCTGTTTTGCAGAAGTCCATTCGCCTGCGGAACCCCTATGTGGACCCGCTGAGTTACCTGCAAGTGGAACTCTTAAAACGCCTCCGCGCCCTGCCGTCCGGCGATGTCTCCGAAGATATTAAAATCGCCCGCCGCGACCTCCGCGCCGCCGTCCTCCTGTCCATCAACGGCGTCGCTGCCGGCATGAAGAATACGGGGTAGAGAACAAAAAAACCATACCATAAATGGCACGGCTATAGGGCGCAGACGCCACAAAACACCGCTTCGCGGGGTTAAGAGCAGATAAAGATAGTTCCGAGTGCCGCGAAGCGGTACTTCGTGGCGTCTGCGCCCTATAGCCGTGCCATTTATGGTATGGTTCTTTAACGCACGGTCGCTTTTTCTAACCGCATTGCCACAAAAAGCGGCCTTTCGGCGCGACCGGGTCAGGCTGCACAAACAGATAAGCTGTGCCGCCGTCGCCGAAGTCGGCGGCTTCAACATCAAATCCAGAGCCATAACGCTCAAGCGTCAGGTCCGAAACATAGATTTGCCCGCGCAGACTTGGATCAGGATGGGCAGGCTCAGTCACCTCGTAGCTGAGGCTCCCATTCCAGCGTCTTGGGTCGAGGGGCGGCAACCCTTCCATTGAGGGATGGATTGATACAACAGCTCCAACCGCGTCTGCCGAGGGAACTGGATCGGGGAAGTGGTAGTACATGGCAAATTGCGCGGCAAAAGGAAGAGCCGGGTCTGTATCTTCAGGCTCCTGTACCCAGCAGGGAACGCTGCCCAACCTCGCCCCATCCTCAATGCTGTCTTCGACGGCCCGCCGCGCCTCATCCGGCTCATCCCAAAACCCGTCGGCGTTGTAAAAAGAAGCCTCTAGCTCTGGCGTCACTAAATCGTGCCGCTCTTCCCATTGGACAATCCGCATCTCGATTTCCCGGTTCGCGCCAGGAGCAGGAGGCAGTGTCGGTCCGTTGCCGATTTCGTCGGCATTAAGGAATACGACGGCGTTTGCGCCGCTGTTGACGTCCATAGCTTCGCAGTCGGTTTCGTTAGGGGTATGGCCGCATTGGAAGACCAGCACGGCGCGGCCTTCCGCGCCTAAATCCAGCCGTCCGGCATGGTGAATGAGTGTCGCCAGATGGGTCTGCGGGTTGCCGCACTCACGGCACAGCGGCCAGCGGTCAAGCGGCAGGCCCCAGGGCAAGCCGCCGAACTTTTCGGCAAGCTCCGTTTGCGGCGGCAGAAGCGGGCCGAGCGCGAGTTGCGGGACGAAGTATTTCAGCGGTCTTCCTCCGAATCCACTAACCCCTCTTCGGTGCCGACTTTATGGATGTAAACGGGGACGTAGCCCCAGGTGCGGTAGAAGCGCAGGGCAAGCTCGGCTTCGTCGGGATCGGCGTCCACAATGCTGCCTTGATAGACAGCGACATACTGGCCATAGTACTGGTCTACTTGGTAGGTCGGCATCTGGTTAAACGCCGTCACTTCTTTCCAGAACGGCGCTTCGTCCAGGCTTTCCCGGCGGCGTATCATTTCGAGGTAGGCATCAAGCGCACGGGCAGAAGCAAGTTCAGAATTATCGGCAGTGAGTTCAGAATTATCGGCAGTGAGTTCGGAATTATCGGCAGAAGACGACATGGCGTATTCCTCTGCCCCATTGTATCAAATGCGGAGAGATGTGTCAAGCAGATTACAACAGCAAAGCCCGGCACTAAAAGTACCGGGCTTTGCTTCGTTTAGAGACCGCTCGCAAACGAGGTTGACTCGTCTTTGTAGGTGTGGAACGGGTTCTTCAGCTCTAGGTGCAGGCGCTTGTTGATATAGATGAGGTCCCAGTCAATCACATAATCGCGGGAATTGGACGCCAGTAGCTTGTCAATGACAATGCCTCGGCCCTTCGCCCGCGTGTTGTCCGGCGGGGTCATCGTTGCCTCAAAGATGCGGCGATCGGTGGTCGCCCGCTGAATAGCCCCGGCCTGCTCTAGGCCGTAGTACAGGCTGGTTTCGGGGTTGACATTGTGGTACTCCAAGTCCAGCGAGTGCAGGATGTCGTCGCCCCACTTGACCGCGCCGCCTTCGGACTCCATGAAGTCTTCCATCATCTTGCGCTTCGCGACCCAGTCGAGCTTGTCGGCCAGCTCGTAGGGGTCACGCTCTAATGAGTCCAGGCACTTGGCCCACTCGGTCAGGACATAATCGGTCTGGGCGTCTCGGCCTGTGTACCGCTCTTGGGCGGCCTTCAGGTACAGGCGCTGCAAGTCTACGGCGCCGATGGTGCTGCCATCTTTGCGCTTGACTTGCCATTTCCAGGTCGGGTCTCGCGAGACCGACTTCAAAGCTTCGAGCGGGTCGCGCAGCTCGACATCTTGCAGCAGAATCCCGTCTTCGATGAGGTCTAAAACAATGCTCGTCGTGCCGATTTTCAGCAGCGTCGCATACTCGCTCATGTTGCACTCGCCGAACAGAATATGCAGGCGGTGCAAGTTGGAGTAGTTATAGTACGAGTCCCATTTCGGATTGATAATCGCCCGGTTAAAGCGGACACGGGACGAAATTGTCTTCACAATATGGTCGGCACGCTGGGAAAGCTGGAAGTCTACGGTTGGGTCCACTTCAACCCCATAGAAGTTGCCGACCCACTGGTAATCCACCTCGTAATCCGAGATGGTCATGATGTTGTTTTTAAGGCTCTTGTAGTTCAGCCGGTGGCCACCGACCCGCCCTACCCCGGCGAAGATCTGGCGCGTGACCAGGAACGGCAGCAGGTAGGACAACGCTTCCAGAAAGAAGCGGTCATCAATCGCGACCAAAAAGTTCTCGTGGCAGCCGAACGTGTGTCCGCCAAAGTGGTCTACGGAGTTGGAATGGAACGAAACTTTGTCTTCCAGCTCCAGTTCCCGCAGAAGCCGCTGCAAAATGACCCGGCCCGCTTTGTCATACGCCACGGCGTCGGCAAAGTCAGTGCATTCCGGCGTTGCATACTCCATGTGCGAGCCGACCGCGTCAATATACAGCCGTCCGCCGGAGCGCAGGAAGCCGCCGCAGCGGGCCGGCTCAAACGCATAGTCGCGGGCGTGCAGGTCGATCAGGCCCAGCTTATCTTTGTAGAACGCATGGTCTTTGACCTGCTCGACGATCATTTCCGCCGTGCCGGCGGAGTCGTCGTTGACGAGGCAGCCGAACTCGGTTTCAATTCCGAAAATACGCTTGTCCATAGTTTGTTCCTGAAATAATCCCCCACCCCCGGTACTTCGTACCGACCCCTGCCCCCGTTCCGGGAGAGGGGTAAAGATTAGGGGCGGAGCCTTCTGCCTCTTATTCTTACCCCTCTCCCACGCAGTGGGGGCAGGGGTCGGTACGAAGTACCGGGGGTGGGGGCCATTCCCTACTTGTACCGCCCAGTCACCTCAGACAGTTCGCTCTCCGACAGCAGGCGGAAGCGACTTTCGCGGGTCGTGTTCCGCTCCAAGACGCCGGCTTCAATGGTCCAGCCTTTGCCGAGGTGTTCGCTAATAAACGCGGACACATCCGGCTTGCCTTCGCCGTCGGTGGAATAATCAGCATCGGCCCGGTCTTCGGACTCCAAGTGCTTCATACCGACACCCCAGGCATACAGCGCGGCCCGCAGGCCGGCATCGAGGCTTGGTGTCCCACTTTCGGTCTCAGACTTCAGATGCTCTCGCATCCGGTCCTCGGCATACGCCGTGCCTGCCGCGACCGCCATGCCGGGCGAGGTCGAGAACTCGCCGTCATAAGAAAGCGTCATCAAAATATCACGTTCCGGCGTCTTGCCAAGCTCGGCAAAGATTCCTTTAATGACAATCGGCTGGGCAAACGGGTCGCCGTAGATTCGCTTGATCGCCGGGGACAACTGGAACGAGATCAAGCGCTGAACACTGACATCGTCGGGGGAGCGCGAGTAGCCTTCCTGGTGGGCGGCGTCAATCGCGCCGCGCCGGATTTGCTCGACATCACTCTGGTTGCCGATGGCGCTGAACATCAGCTTGTCGTAAACTTCGTAGATCTTGCGCTGGGTCTGCCGCGCCGACAGCAGCAGGAGGCCACCATCGTAGGTGAGCGCGACCACCGGGCTGCCGTCTTTCAGGCGATCTTCAATATATTCGTTTCTTTGCTGGATACTTTCGTTCCAGTCGTAGGGGCTGTAGGAAGGCAATGTGTCTCTCCAGGCTAAAAGTGGACGGCATCTTTGCCGCCGGGTTATCGGGAATGGGCGCTTTGAGTGGGCTTTTTGTCAAGCCAGACCAGCTTCCCTGTCATCCGGTCTGTCCGGGCGATAGTTGTCCCGCTCGTATCTGTAAAGATTGTGCCGGAGCGATCAGTTCGCAGTCCGGCAACGAGGTGGCATTTCGGGATATGTGTCATGTTGGGCATTGAAGTCGCCAAACTTCGGGGATGTGGCAGGTTCCTCGCCGGTCCCTGCCGGAGCCAGGGCTGCGGCACAGGCTTCGGGGCTGCAATCGCTACGCTTGACAGCGCGGCGACAAGTAAGATACTCACGACAGACCATTTGCTGAACATGACACAGTCCTTTCTTAAACAGAGCAGCAGGTTCTAAGAACGGTCGAGCGCGGCTTTGATCTCAGCATCGGAGAAGTCGCGGATGCCGTCAGCAGTGATGTACTTCGCGGCAGGCAGGAACTTCGCCGAGCCGCCAGTCGCCGTATCCAAATCGGCGGCGATGTCAAGAAGCGTCAGTGTTTCTTTCAGCGCCGTCTCCCGGTCCATTTCGCGGAAGGGGCCTTTGGTTTTAAGAATGTACTCAAACGCGCCTTTGATAGGCGCGGAGCCGCTGCCCGCCGCACCGTATTCGGCGGTCTCGAACTGGCCGCCCAGCACATCGTAGAAGTAGATGCGGCCCTGGTTCGTGTCCCGGTCAAATGTAGACAGCACGGGAATAAATGCGCCGATGCCCTGGAGCGCCGCCGGGACATTGTTCGCGATGACGCGCTGCAATTCCATCAGCTTGCCTTCCTGGGACATGGGCTGAAGCTGGGAGCGCTCAAAATACTTAAACGCATGGCGCAGGTAGCGCACGACTTCGACACTTTTGGCGAACGATCCCGAAATCGAGATCAGCGTGTAGTCATCCAAAGCGAGAACTTTTTCGGCCTGATCGTACATGACTGTATAGCCGGCAGTGGCACGGCGGTCGGCGACATTAATCAAGCCGTCTTTGTACTTGACCGCGATGACGGTCGTGCCGTGCGTGTCTACATCGCGTGCGCCCGGTACGTTCGGAACCGGCGTCGGCATCGGCAGCCGGTCGTGGAGGCTGTTTTGGGCATTGTTGTCGGAAAACAGGGCGGAAAAGCCGCCGCTGTCGTTGTCGAATCGAAGCATAAGTTATCACACTATTCGTAGAAACCAGCCATTCAGACGAGCCGGTTAGGAAATGCGCCACGGAATGAATTCCGAGGCTCGGAAAAACGGTGTCGCTGCGACACAAGAACCGGCAATGCCGGCTTCTCATCCTGCGTCGCCTCGACGCTGTTTTTCCGAGCCTCGGAATTCATTCCGTGGCATGAAGCGTCATCAAACCCAGCTACTCACCGCTGCGCTGGCGGTAGCGGCGGGCCTGATCGGGGTCCACCCGCTTCATGCGCTTCAGGAGGTCGCTGCGGTCAGGCCGCTGGACATCGGGCTTGGAGGGGCCGGTCTCGTCACCCTCTTTGCGGAGGGGTTCGGCGGGGCCGGTCGGGCGCGTCGCGCGGTCGTCATCGGGCATAAAATTCGGTCCGGTCATGGGTTCGGTCCTTTCCAGAAATAAGCAAGTGTGTAGTCATGTAACGCGGTTAATGTTCGACAGCCGAGGCTGCGAATCCTGCGAGATTGGCGCTATTTACCATTCTCGCGGAAATGGCGCACGAGTTCATCCAGTGTACGGGCCGCGGTAATCAGCGCCATCGCGTCGGCGACGGCGGCAGGTGTGAGGTAATCATCTAGATCGGCTACCCACGACTCGGTTTCGGTGCGCAGGATGACTTTGTTCCAGCCCAAAACGCCGATAGCGTCGCCAAACTTATCTACTAAATAGCCGCGAATAGCCGCGCGAGTATTCGTTGGCCCTTCGGTCTGAGCCGCTTCGACGGCACTGTCGCTGGTGAGGCGCACCATCTCGCCGGCCTGTTCAAGCGCGTAATACAGACCCTCATCCGGGTCAACATTGCTGTAGGCCAGGTCAAACGACGGCAGGGTCTCGTCGCTCCACGCAACGCCTTCCGACTCGACATAATCCGCCAGCAGATTGCGCTTGGCAACCCAGTCGAGCTTGCTGCCGAGCGAGAGCGGATCGGTTTCGAGCGCGTCTAGCGTTCGCTCCCACTCAGTCAAGGTCCAGTCCGTGTCGAAGCCGCGTCCCGACAGCTTTTCTTTTGCCGCCGCAAGATAAACGCGCTGAATGTCTATTCCCGAAATCGTGCCTGTTTCAGACTCCACCAGCCAGCGGTGCGACTGGTCACGCGAAATTTGCTTGATGGCCTCGGTCGGCGACTTCAGCTTAACCCAAGGCTGCCAGCCCAACTCTATCAGCGATGTTACCAAATAGGTCGTCCCGATTTTGAGCGCGGTCGCATACTCGGACATGTTGGCGTCGCCGCAGATGACATGCAGCCGCCGCCAGAGGCGCGGATCGGCATGCGGCTCATCGCGCGTGTTTACCAGAGGCCGCCGGTGCAGCGTATCCACTGACGCTTCTTCGGTAAAGAAGTCGGCCCGCTGCGAGAGCTGATAGATGCCGGCATCGCCGCGCGGCTCGATCCCCATCTTGCCCTGCCCCGCATACAGGATGCGGGTCGCGAAGAACGGCAGCAAGCCCGATAAGAGCTGTGCAAACGGCGTCTCGCGCGGGATCAAGTAATTCTCGTGTGTGCCGTAGGACGACCCATGGAAGTCGGTGTTGTTCTTGAAGATATGCACCTGGCCGACGCCGGGCTTTTCCATCCGCGCTTTTGCCGCCGCCATCACAATCTTTTCGCCCGCTTTGTCGTGGGCGACTAAATCCAGCAGCGACGCGCATTCTGGGGTCGCGTATTCTGGGTGGCCATGGTCGTTGTAGAACCGTGCGCCATTAATCAGCACACGGTCTGCCCGTTCCTCTTCAACAGGCAACATCTTCTGATTGGGCGCATCGAACTTCGCATCTTCCGGGTCAATCGTCAGCTTGTCTACATGGAAGCCGCGCATATCGTTGCGCGGGTCTTCGCCTTTGTAGTACCAGGGGCAGGCAATTTTACCCACATAGGCTTTCACGACCGCGCGGGATTCAGCCAGCAGGTCGCTCGCCCCTTTGCCTTCAACGGCAATCCCGTATTCTGTTTCCGTGCCGAATAATGGCAAAAGTCAGTCTCCTAAAACTAATATCTCAGTCGTGTCATCTTTGGGCCGTGGGCCGGACAATGATCTCGCCGACATCCACGCTTGCGGGCTGTCCGATGGCATAAGCAATCGCTTCTGCAATCGCGTCCGGCGGGATCGCCATCTTTTCCATTGCGCTGAGAGTCTGTGCCTTCAGCTCCGGGTTCGTCATAGCCTCCGCCAAGTTCGTTCGGGTGAACCCTGGCGAGACAACCGTGACGCGCAGCTTGTCGCCCGCCTCCTGACGCAAGCCCTCGGAGATCGCCCGCACGGCAAATTTCGTTCCGGCATAAACGGCCATGTTCGGCACGATACGATGCGCCGCCGTAGATGCCGTGCTGACGAAATGCCCGAAGCCCTGAGCGCGGAAGACAGGCAGTGCGGCGGCGATGCCGTGCAAAACGCCTTTAATGTTGATGTCAATCATCTCGTCCCACTCTTCGACGCGCAGGTCGTCCAGAGGAGAGATTGGGCCGATGCCAGCATTGCTGACGAGAACATCTAGCTTGCCGAACCGCTCACAGGCTAGTGCGACGAGATCGGAGAGGTCCTCACGCCGTTTGACATCTATGGGAAGACAGACGGCTTCGCCGCCCGCCTCGCAGATGCGGGCGGTTAGGGCTGAGAGGCGGTCCGCGCCCCTAGCCCCTAGAACAACCTTTGCTCCATGTTCCGCCAGCAGCAGCGCCGTCGCCTCGCCGATGCCGCTGCTTGCGCCGGTGATGGCGACGACTTTGCCCGCGATTTCCGGCATCGGGTGTTCTCCCTAAAGAACTTTCGGCAGTCCCCCCAGCCCCCAATAATGGGGGAGCCAGATTGTTCTGCATTGCTCCCCCATTATTGGGGGCTGGGGGGCTTCTTAACTACCTGTTCCTAAATCACGTTCCGGCGCGTGGTCTGAGTCGCCTTCTTGGGCGAGATTGGGTTCAGGCGCACGACATTGTCCGGCTCGTAATCCAGCAGCTTCAGCCAGTCCTCGATGTTGTCGGTCTTCGGGAAAATCTCGTTTTCCTTGAACTCCATCCGAACGGCTTTGTCCAGGTCATCCAAAGAAACGCCCTCTTTAGTGGACTTAACATCAATCGAGCGCTTGATGGCGAAGTCTTTCGCCCGCTCGACCACCGATGTCAGCAGTGCCCCAGAAACGAGGTCCTTCCAGTAGAGCGTGTCCACCGAGCCGTTTTTGAGATAAACTTCTAAAAACTCGGTCTCATGCGTCTTCGACCAGATCAGCTCGGTCGTCTTGTCAATCAGCATCTGCCGGGCCGGCTCGGTCCCGCCCTGCTCGTCCACCGTCTTGTAGTCCAGCGGCAGGTCTTTGTGCAGGTAGATACCCAGAATGTCGTTCGTGCTTTTCTTGTCCGGGCGCACGACCTTGACTTTGCGGTCAATGCGCTCCGGGCGCAGGATCGCGGGGTCAATATAGTCCGGGCGGTTCGACGTCAGCATGACGACGACGTTCTCCAAAGAAACCAAGCCGTCCATCTCGGCGCAGAACTGCGGCACAACAGTGTTAGAGATGTTCGTGAACCGGCCCGAAGACCGGGTCCGCAGAATGCTCTCCGCTTCATCAATGAAGATAAAGACCAAGTAGCCTTCTTTGGCCTTTTCGCGGGCCGTCGAGAAAATCTCGCGCACCTGCCGCTCGGACTCGCCGAGCCACATGTTCAGGATTTTCGGACCATTGATGTACATGAAGTACTCTTTGACATCCCGCTTGGTTCGCGCCTTATATTCCTGGGTGATGTTGTACGCGGTCGCCTTGCCGATGAGGGTCTTGCCGCAGCCGGGAGGGCCGTACAGGAGAATGCCCTTCAGCGGACGCTTGCCAAAGCGCTCGTACAGCTCCGGGTACAGCAGGGGCAGCTCAATCGCATCCTTGATGACCGCAATCGCTTCCTGCTGGCCGCCAATTTGGCTCCACGGGATTTCGGTGATCTGGTCCAAAAAGAATTCTTGGGACTCTTTGGCCGGGAACGCCTCTAAAGCGACCCGGAAGTTCGGCTCCATACGGACTTCCGTGCCGGTCTTGATTGGAGCTTCTTCCAGACCCGCACCGCGCACGACAATCCGCGTGTTCTGGCCCTGCTGGTCGCCGCCGATCCGCAGCCGCCCATCGCTCAACGCTTCGGCGACTTTGACGACCGGGCCATTTTGAGCGGGGCCGAGATCGCCGACAACCGCGTAGGCTTCGTTGACTTTGACCCGCGTGCCGGATTGCAAAGTTTCGACATCCACATTGGGGTCAACATTGGTGTAGAAGTCGTTGTCGCCCATCGCAATGTTCGCCGTGCCGTCTTCGTTCTTAGACAGGAAGACGGCGACACGGTTAGCCGGCGCAGTCAGCTTGTTGTAAGCATCGTCGTACTTCTGGATTAGCTCCTGGGCTTCGGCAGACTGCTGCTCGTCCACTTCGAGCTGGTGTCGCAGAAGCAGCAGGTACTGATAGTTCGGGTCAATCGGATCGGTGGATTTTAAAATCTCGTCCAGCACGGAGATCGCCCGCACCGCCGTTTCCTGATTTCGGGGGACGCCGCCGCCCTCATTATTGTCTCGGCGGTTTTGTCCGCGCCGGTTTTCGCTTGCCATGCGTTCTTTCCTCTCGTTCATTTCTATCTTCGCCGTCTTTTCGGTCTTCGCTGTCTTTTCTGCCTTGTCGGTCTTCTTTTTCGCCATAAATTGTTGGATTCCATTCGCCGGTCAGTAGAGCGACCATGCGAACGGTGTTGCCTTTCTCAAAGGCATCTACCCACTGCGCGACGATTTCTCGCGCTTCGGGATCGGACGCGGCCAGGTCAGCGACATCGGCGGGGTCACCGCCGGAGGGATGGCGGGCCAGCGTCTGACGCGCCCGCCCCAGCGCATTCTTGACCGCCGGGACGGTCGTCTCCAGAATGCGGGCCGTTTCCTCCGCGCTCCAGCCGAGAACATCGCGTAGCACTAAAGCCGCCCGCTGGCGCGGGGGAAGGCTTTGCACCAGGGCGACGAAGCCAAGCCGGACATTCTCGCGACCCAGCTCGGCCTCCTCGGTTTCCGACGTCATTTCCTGCCGCTGCGCCTGGGCTTCTTCCAGCGGTGCCCAGACCGGCGGCCGGCGCTGGACATGGTTGAGGCATAAGTTGTGGGCGATCTTGTAGAGCCATGCCCGCAGACTAGCCCGTCCTTCAAATGCTTCCAGCGCCTTGAAGGCCCGCAGGAAACACTCCTGGACCATGTCTTCGGCTTCGGTTAGTGTTCCGGTCAGCCGGTAACAGTACGCGATCAACTCCCGGCGGTACGGCTCCGTCAGGCGTCCGAACGCCTTGCGGTCGCCCCGGCGGGCGTGGGTGAGTGCAACTGCCGCCGCGCGGGCAGGCGGGTCATTTATCGTGGCCACGAAAAGTCTCCTGCCTAAACAATGGGATAGAATTTAAACGCCCCTGCGGACGGGTTAAGTTCCCATTGGTCCCTATCGTACTCCCTAATGTAGAGTAGACACGCGCAGACTGGAAAAAGAACCGGTGCGGGCAAAATAGATAAAATAATTTAATCAAATAAAAAAGACGCCGTTTCCAGCGTCTTTTGACCATTTTTCATCCAGCGTTTAGCTTTTGCCGTTCGGCATAGATTTGATTAAGAAGACGGACGCTCCGCCCTCAACAATACAGCCCCGGCAAACAGCCAGCGCATCGGTCAGTGTTTCCATCAGCGGCAGGCCGCGCCCATGCGTGTCATGGCGGTGGGCTTCCGGCATGAGATAAGGCGGCGCGGGCGGATTGAAGCCAAGCCCATTGTCCCGCACATGTATGATAAGACGACTTTGGAAGTTCCACAAGCCGAGGTAGATTTTCCCGTCAGTTTTCGCGCCGCTGCCGGTCCCGTGCGTGACCGCATTTGCCAGCGCCTCGCCGAGTGCAAGGTCAAGCGCGAAGCAGTCGTCTTCGGTCAGGCCGGCGTCCGTGCAGGCGCGCATTGCCTTCTTCCGCGCGGACGGCACGGCGTTGAGATCTGCCGGCAGCCAGAACTCCATCAGCGGCGGCGGTGATTTTTGAGTGCACATCCCGTTTTCCTTCCTCCGCATTAGATTTTCGCGGCTCCTCTTCATTTCTATTTCATACGTTACCCCTGTCGGCGGCGAAGCAAACAGAGGAAGATGAACAGGAGGTGACGAAATAAGCCATCGCCCTTTCTCAAAAGCTGTAGGAAGCCCCCCGCCCCAATTCTGGGGAGCCGGAAAAGGAAACTCAGGGCGCCGCTTGCCGCGCCCTTTTCCTTCCTTATCCATCCGGCTCCCCAGAATTGGGGCGGGGGGCCTCCTCGGTCCTATTTCTCTTAACACAAACTTAATCAAAACTTAACATTCTCTTAACACAGAAGTAGAATGAGGTGTGTTACACTATTTCTGAAATCCTCCCTTCCTTCTGAAATCCTCCCTTCCTTCTCAGGGATAACTCAGAACTAGCCGAAGATTATCCTGCCCTGCAAGGCATTCCGAGAAGGTGCTTCGATGCCGTATTCCGACGCCGACGAGCGCAACAATTTTGTGGATTTGGTCGCCCAGACCGTCATTGACAAAATGGAAGAGCGCTCCCGCCTGCACGAACTCGCCGATCTAGTCGTCGCCCGCGTTCTGGCGCTCCAACAAGAGCAGTCCGACGCCCAAGCTGAAAAAGCCGCCCACGACGCCCACGCCCTGTCTCCCGCCCTACTCAACGGAAACGAGGAACATCATGCCGTCACCCACTGACAAACCGATCTCCGACACGACACCTGCCGAACTCATCCTTTCCGAAACTGCCGCGCCTGACTCCGCAACCCCCAAATGGGACAGAGTGGAGCAGGAACGACTCACCCGCCGCGCCGCCCTTCGCAAGATGGGCTACACCTCCGGCATCGCTCTGTTCTCCATGTTCGCTGTGGACGACCTGGCTCGCATGGCAATCAAGAAGATGGAGCAGCACAAAGAGACTAAGCAAATTGCTGAGACTGTTGCCAGAGAGTTTAAGAACTCTGGGATTGCACTTGCAAACAGCGGCTCTAACTACAATGGCTGTCCGACAATCTTCTGCGATTGCACCTATACATGCGGTCAACCTGGCACTGTCGGTGCGGACGGGCGAACTTTCGATCAATGCATCGGGCATTGTGTTGATGTCAACAACCCACCTTCAGGTTGTTCTTGCCCCTAGCGGTCTCCTTGCATGTTTCATACAAGGCTGGAGGAGACATACCTTCCGGTCTTGTGTGAAACTAGGAATTCGTTCTGTGTTACTAGGAGTTTGTAATGTCTAAATCAATGATGCGAATTCTCACCTTGGCTTCGGTCGCGCTCTTGCTTGTTTTCGGGCTAAAGACTCTCATCTCACACGCGCAAGCCGCGCCCACATCGCAAAAAGATGTTCTCTCATCACAAGAGTATAAGACGGTTGAGGGCATTCAAGATGAGTCAAGCAAGACAAAGCAGTTGACTGATGAACAGCTTGCGACGCTCGCCTCCGACATACATAGCCAAAGTATGTTGGTGCGGTTGCAAACATTGGTCGCCCTGCGCCATGCTGCTCCTAAACAAGCGCAAGCAGCTCTAGCCGTCGCTCGCAAAGGCTTCGCTTCCCCTGATGGCATGACCCGCAGCTATGCGCTCACCACATTGGATAGTCTTGACGCGCCTGATACTGTGCTAGTAGCTAAAAGCCTACTTACTGACCGCAGCCGCTACGTCACGGCAGAGGCACACCAGATTTTGACGAAACGTGGCGTGGAAAAGTAATGCTGGTCAAGTTCAAGCATAGTGATTAGCAATAGTAGCTGGATAAAACAATGCCTTTGCCGATAGGTGCACAACTGCCACACTTCGAGTATGCAACTCAATGGCTCGGAAATGACATGGCTTACGAGAAAATATGCTTTCCTCTATTTGTGCAGTTCTAGGCCATTTCATGCCCAGTTTGTAAAATCAATGTCCCGCAGATTCAACAATTATTGAAGACATATCAAGAGCATGAGCTTGGCTTGCTGTCCATTCATATGCCGCGCATGGAGGCAGATACGGATGTGGAACGGGTCAAAACTGCGATAGCGGAGATGGGATTGACGGGTCCTTGTGCGATTGACAACGACCACACCATTGGCGACCGTTTCCAGACCGGAGGCGTCTGGCCTTGCTACTTCCTCTTTGACGCGGAAGGCAAACTCCGAAGCCGGGCGTCAGGTGCGCTCGGCATCAAGATGGCGGAGAACTCGCTCAAGCGCCTGCTGGAACTGGAAGAAAAACTATGAGCCGCCGTGCCTTCACGCTGATTGAACTGCTGGTTGTCATCGCCATTATCTCACTGCTTGCCGCAATTCTGTTGCCGGTGTTTTCTTCTATTCGAGCCAAAGGCAGGCAGACGGTATGCGTCTCCAATCTGCGGCAGCTTGGGTTGGCAGTGGCTTTGTATGCTCAGGACAACAACGACATTGTTCCTCTGGGCGGCGATCCCGGCGATATTCACACGACCGAGTGGCAAAATCCCTCAAACGGACAGTATTGGGCGCAGGCCCAAAAGCTTCGCCCGCTGCCGGAAGTGCTGCATCCGTACACGTCAAGCAGCGAGCTTTGGCATTGTCCGAGCGATACGGGTTATGACAAGGCGGACTTTGCGGGGGCAATCGCATTAACGGCGCATCCCTCCGGGTTTGCGGTGTATGGGTGCAGCTACGGCTACCACACCGAACTTGCCTTCCGGCAGGAAACTCTTGCGGGAATGGTCGCTTACGACGATTTGCCTCCCTATGCAGCACATGGAGCCTCAGAAATTAATTTGCTGGTGGATCAAGTCGGGAATTGGCACGAAAGCGGCACTGAAGCTTTAGGCCGGTTCAATGTTCTTATGGGTGACGGGCATGTCAAAACTTTGACGGATGACGCACTCGGCAACAACTATGCTTGGACACTTGATCCGCCTGCCAAACCATGATGACCCCCTACACCGATCTCTTTCAGCCTCAAACCGGTGTCGGCTCCGCAATCTCGCGCCGCATCGGCCAGCGGCAAAAAGAGCAGCTCAAAGTACGCTTCTTGAGGCTGCTGAACGCCACGCCGCTATACGAGCAGCTTGTTCTGCGAAGCGGGTCGGCCCTGCACGGCGTATATCTGCATGAGCGATATACGGAAGACTTAGATTTCTTCGCGCCGCCTACTATTGCAGAAGATTTTCCGGCGGCGTTCCATAGCGTCGGCCTCAGTTTAGAAAAACGGGGCGCAGGCATTACGCCGGTCTATGCCGCGCCCGGTCTGGCTCAGGGACGAGTGGAGATCGGCGTAGATGTGCTTGCGATGAGCTACCCAGAAGAAAGTTTTCTTGTCCCAGAGACGCACACCTTCCGCGCCGTCAGCGGCGAAACGGCTTCCGTGCGGACTTACACTCTTCCCGCGCTCTTGGCCCGCAAGCTGCGTTATGTCATGTGGCGTCGCTACGCCGTAGATTTTTACGATTTGTGGATTGGGTTGGATAAGTGCCCGGAGTGCGCCCCAGAAATGCGCGAGATTGTGCGGCGGCGGGAACTTGACGGCACGGGCGGCGAGCGTTACCGGGCTGAGGGAGCAATGGTAAATTTCGCCGGGCTGGAAGCGTCGTGGCGCGAGGAACTCACGGCGCTGATGCCGCGAGTGCCGGAGTTTGGGCAGGTCCGGCGTGATCTCGCTCACTGGCTGCCGGTGTTTGAGAACAGAGAGTAAGGAATGTGATGACACTGCAAGTCGGACAGCCTGCGCCGCCGTTTTTCGCCGAGGCGCTTGATCCGGCAATGCCGCCCGGAGCGCAGACGCGGACGATCCGCCTGGCGGACTACGCCGGGCAGTGGCTGGGCTTCTTTTGGTATCCATCGGACTTCACGATTGTCTGCCCGACCGAGATTACCGCCTTGTCGGACCGGCTGGACGAGTTTGCTGACCTGGACTGCGCCATTCTCGGAGCCAGCACGGATAGCGTCTACTGCCATGCCGCCTGGGCGGACGTGCCGCGCGAACGGAACGGCATTTCGGGTGTCCGGTTCCCGCTGCTATCGGACCGGAGTGGGCGATGGGCGTCAGACTACGGCGTACTGGTGGAGGCGGAAGGACTGGCGCTGCGCGGGCTGTTCATTGTAGACCCGGACGGCGTGGTTCAGCACGCCACCGTAAACAACATGAATGTCGGGCGCAGCGTGGACGAGACCCTGCGCGTGCTGCAAGCGATCCAGTCCGGCGGGCTTTGCCTCTCTGATTGGAAGCCGGGGCAGCCCGTAGGAACGCCGAGATGATGTAGGCATCGGCTCATGCCGAGGCCACTTCCTTACCGCTTCCTGTCTTACCACTTCTTGTAGGGCAGGAACTTGCCGTTCATCGTCAGCTTCACCCGGTCGCCCTTCGGATCGGCTTCTTTCTCCACATGCAGCGTGAAGTCAATCGCCGACATGATGCCGTCGCCGAACTTTTCTTGGATCACCGACTTCAGCGGCAGGCCGTATACCTGCATGATCTCGTAAAAGCGGTACACGAACGGATCGGTCGGCACCACCGGACCGAGGCCCTTGATGCTGTATTCAGTCAGTTCGCCCGCAACTTCCGGCCCCAGACCCAGCGCCTGGGTCAGCTTCAGGGCTTCTTCGGGCGTGGCGGTTGCCTGGCGGTAAACAATGGCGGCAATGCAGACTTCATCGAGGCCAACCACCGGCTCTAAATCCGTGAAGCTCAGGCACATGGCCTTTTTGGCGGCCAGCAGGGTTTGGGTAATTTCAGGCAAAACGGTCATCAAGTGTTCTCCTTATTAGGATTATAATGCCTAGGATTGAAATCCTGGGCTAAGGCTTTATTGGGCTGAAGGGCGAAGCGCCGATACGAAGTAATCAGAATGATATACGAAGTAATGCCGCAGGCATGCTGTCCTGCGGACAGAGGAAAAAGAGCGTCTTCGTTCGGCAGTCCTTTGTCCGCAGGACAACCAGCCGAAGGCTCCTCAGCCCAGGATTGAAATCCTGGGCATCATAATCCTGGGCATTCTCTACATAATATCAGCAGGCGATCGGATTGGATACTACAGCGCCCCCATGTCGTGCTGAAGCTTCTTCAGGTGCTTCAGCGCCGGCGTGACGATGGCGACAAAATAGGACTCGCGCAGCTTACGCTCCGCCGCCGAGCCGGAGCGGTAGCCCGCCGCGCCGGTGTGCAGCATCGCCGCCTGGGACGCCCGCAGGGAAAGCTCGGACGCTAGAATGCGGCATTGTACCGCCTCGCGGGTCGCGTCCGGCCCTAAAATCCGCTCGCCGCAGCCGATTTCTTCGGCCAGCGCGTAGGTGCGGCACCGCGCTTCCTGCAAGTCCGCCTCAATCTCGTCCGCCCCGTCGTCTAAATAACGATTGACATGGCCGACGCGGTCGTTGGACCGGCGCAACAAATCCACGCAGCTTGCGACGAGGCCCAGTCCGAACCCGGCTTGGGTGAGGACAAATCCCGGCCGGATGGACGTGATGTACGCACGGCAGGGAGCCGCCAGGACAAAGTCATCGGGCAGGAACATGTCTTTGAAGACCGCGTTGTGGGTGCTGCTGCCTTCCAGTGCAATGAAATGGCCGCCGTCGCCGAGCGTGAGGCCGGGCGCACCGGGCGGCGTAATCGCCATCAGGTACTCGCCGCTCTCCCCGGCAATCCGGGCGACAAACGCAAAGCAGCCTTCAGGAACGGCATTGGAGACCCAGGGCAGAGCGCCGCTGATCGTGTAGCCGCCCGGCGCGGGCGTGGCGGTCAGCCGGATTTTCTCGATGTCGGCAAAATGCTTCATCGGGTTGGACATGCCTGTGCCGGCAATCATCCGGCCGTTTGCAATTTGAGGCAGGAACTCCGCTTTCAGCCTCTCGCTGCCGCCGTTCTGGATGTACCAGGCACAGACGGTCTGGCACCAGACGCAGAAGCCGGTGCTGAGGCATTCCCGCGCGACTTCCTCCATCAGCTTCACGGTGTCCTGAACGCCGTGGCCTGCGCCGCCGTAGCGCGTCGGGACGCCCTGGGCAAAGCCGCCAAGAGCGCCCATCCGCTCCATAAACGCACGGGGGTAGACGCCGCGAGCGTCAATGGCTTCAACGGCAGGCCGCAGGTCCTGCGCGACGGCATCGCGCAGACCGGACAGAACGGCCCCAAAGGGGACATCGGCAAACGAAGCAGTATCGGGCGGGGCGGCAGAGAGAGACATAAAACAGGTCCAGTTCTATCAAGCGCGAACCGCCGGGCGGGCGGGATCGGGAGCGCCTTCCTCAATCGGCAGAGACATATCGCGGGACCACTCGTTCCAGGACGCGAAGTAGATTTTCAGGTTTTTCATTCCCGCTTCGCTGAGCGCGACAAACGTGTTGGACGCCCGCGCTCCCATGAAGCAGTAAATGTTCACGGTCGAGTCCTCGGTGATACCGACTTTCGCAGCGATCTCTTTGATTTCTTCTTTGGGCTTGAACATCGGGCCGCCGCTGGTAGGCTTCATCAGAGTGTACCACTCAATCAGCACGGCGTCGGGAATACGGCCTTTGCGGGGGGGTGAAGTTTTTGCCATAAGGGGAGGAGCTTTCGGCAGCCCATTCGTCCCAGTCGCGCACGTCCAGCTTGACGATGGACGGATCATCCAAAGACGCCAGCATTTCCGGCGTCGTGACCATCAAGGACGAGTCTACCGCAAGCGGGAACATCTTTTTCTCTGGGGCAGGCACATCGGTCGTCAGCGGCATCCCGGCCTCGGTCCAGGCGGTCAGCCCCCCGTGCAGAATGGAGACGTTCTTGTAGCCGAGATAATTCAGCAGGAAATAGCCCCGGCAGGACTGACCGTAGCCGTTGTTCATGGCGTCTTCGTAGATGACGGCATGTTCCGGGCCAGACAAGCCCGCCGCGCCGAGCAGGTCGGCGAACGTCTGGTGCAGCTCCGTCAGACCATCGGGGGTGGAAGTCGCGAGGTAACTGAAAATCTCGCGGATATTGACTGCGCCGGGGATGTGTCCGGCGGCATACTCTTCCGGGGTGCGGGTATCAATAACGACCGCAGAACCGGCTTCCATGAAGGCGGCCAGCGCGGCCGGGTCAATCAGCGTCTTCTCCATCGGTGTTCTCCAAAGAAAATCAGCGCCGCGCGGCAGTACGCGGCGGGAGAAAGCATGAGGAAGGTCGTCATTGACCGGTGCGGATAAGATTATAACGGGATTGCGTGGGAATAAATTCCTACGCTGTGGGGCGAAGCGCCTAGTGACCGCCTTCCGCACTGGCGACTCGGAGAGCGCGGGCAAAGATAAGATTAGGTTAATGGCTAAGACGTACTTGCTCGGCTCCTTCTCCACGCAGGTGGAGACGGGGCGCTTCGCCCTACAGCGTAGGAATTTATTCCCACGCTCTTAGTTTGGGGCGTTTACTCGGCCAGCGTCGCCGTGACCTGGACATTGTTGCGGAGCGTAGAGGCGACCGGCGACCAGCGGTTGGCGTTCTGAACGATCCCGTTAAGCTGCTCGCGGGACGCATCGCCTTTGAGGTGTGCCTTGACGCGCAGGGCCGTGAAGCCAGCCACTTTGTCGTCGGGAACGTCGCCGAGGCCCCAGACAGCGGACACGTCAATGTCGCCTTCCATCTCAATCTTAATCTCGGTGAGTGTGATGCCGTGATGGCTGGCGTTCGCCATGTAGCCGACCGCAAGGCAGGCGCCGAGGGCGGCCAAAACGGCTTCCGACGGGTTTGGGGCAGTATTCTCGCCGAGCAGGTGCGGCGGCTCGTCAATCACGACCGGCGCGAGGTCACGAATATAAGTCAGATTTCGCATCTGGCCTTCGGTGACGGTCGTAGCCCGCAGGGTCACTTTGCCGCCGGCGGGATTGGCTTTGTTCTTATCGACAAGGCCGGTCAGCCCCATGCAGTCAATCGGCCGCAGAGCTTCGTTAGGTACAAAATCGGTAGTGGGTGTGGTCGCTTCCAGTGTTGGCATAACAGAACCTCCAAGTGGTGTCAGAAAAGTATGCCATACTTTATCGCGTTTGTCAACCTACTGATAGATAGACTTTGTTTTCCGTAGCGAACGCAAATCTCGTACAACGGGGTAGAATAACGACATGCAGCAAAAAGCAACCATGCGCGAGCAGATCTTGGACAGCGCCCAGCTCTTCGTACAGACACGCGGCTTTCACGCCTTTTCGTATGCCGACATCGCCGCTGAGGTGGGTATTCGGAAGGCAAGCATTCACTACTACTTCCCGGCAAAAACCGATCTGGGGCGGGAGATAGTTGCCCGTTACCGGGAAGAAGTCCGCCGGCAGTGCCGCCAAATCCGGAGCGCAACGCCGGAAGCCGACCAGACGCTTCAGCGGTACGCGCAGGTCTTCCGCGACATGCTCCGCAGCGGGCCGGACACGCAGGGTGTCCGCGTCTGCCTTTGCGGCGCGTTGGTTTCCGAGTGGCACGCGCTGTCAGGCGAGATGCGGGAGGAAGTTGCAGGGTTCTTCCGCGAAAACGCGGACTGGCTGGCGGCAGTCCTGGACGTGGGCCGGTCGGAAGGATGCCTGCACTTTGAGGGGTCGTCTTTTCTGCAAGCCCAGGCGTTTTTGTCCGGCCTGGAGGGGGCAATGCAGACGGCCCGTGTTTACCAGGACGTGACGCTTTACTGCGCCATTGCTCATCAACTTCTCGGACAGATGGGGTTTCACACGTTCGACTTAAACGCGCTTTTGTCGGAGCCTCTTCCTCTTGGTGAGAGCAGCCTGTTTGCCTCCGGCCCCGCGCGATGAACTCCGAACTTTCCGCTCGTAAAACTAATGCCGGGACGATCTTCCTGCTTCTGTCGGCGATTTTTGCCGGGAGCGTGTTGCTGCCTCTGCCGCGCGGCGGGGGCGGCCAAATCGGGCGTTTCCCTTCGATCTGCCTTTTCTACCACTTGACGGGCCTGCCCTGCCCCGGCTGCGGCCTCACCCGGTCGTTTGTCTGCCTCGGCCATGAGCAGTTTCTGGAATCGCTGCACTGGCACCCGCTCGGTCCGGCCATTTTTCTCCTCTGCGCCCTGCTCTGGCTCCGCTGCGGCTTGTATTACCTGCGTGGTGTTACTTGGCTGAGGGTGCCGCCCCGCACCCTCAGCCGCCTCAGTGTCGCCGGGGGTGCCGCGCTTCTTCTTGCCGACATTGCTCGCATCGGCTGGCTGTCTGCCCACCACCTGCGGTTCTAGTCTTGGTGCACAGAAACTCGCTTGCGCCCCCGCCACGACACGCCTCCTGCCGCCAGTGCCAGCCATCGTTTCAAGACCGCGAAACTGCGGGACAATGCGAGAACGGAAAACCGTGTCAAGACACTTTCGGCATTTTTAGGAAGAATACCCATGAAACGAAGCCTTGTCCCCAGCCTCGCCCTTTCCGCTACCTTTGTCCTGCCGCTTGCTTCTGCGGCCCGCGCCCAGTCCTACAACTTCACGAGCTTTGATGGTCCGTCGCAGACAACCGCCGTCACTACCACCGTCACCGACCTCAGCGAGTCGGGCGTGGTTGCCGGCTTTACCACAGACAGCAGCGGCGCGTTTACCAACTTCACCGGCACCCCCGGCGCGTTCAAGACACTGAATCTGCCGACGACCGCCTTTATCAACGGCATCAACAGCAGCGGCCAAGTTGTGGGGCAAATGGAACGCAGGCATTTGTCTTGAACAGCCTCGACCCAGCGAATGTCCCCCTGCCGCTCCCGCCCGTCAACAGCACGACGACCAGCCAAGCCGCCTTCGCCATCAACAACAGCGGCGTTATCGTCGGCGCGTTCACCGACAGCGCCACCAGCACGACGCCAGGCTTTGTGGACGTGAACGGCGCGTACACCGTCCTGAACCCCGTCGCCCCGGTAGGCGGTGCCCTGGTGGTGAATGCCCAGCACATCAACAGCAGCGGCCTGGTGGACGGCTTTTATGCGACGAACAACACCGGCACCGACCAGCACGGCTTTCTGTTCAATAGCCAGACAAATGCCTACACCCTGCTGCCGGACCCCAGCACCGCCCAAACGGCGGATGGCAACCTCGCGCTGACCCAATTTCTGGGCCTCAACGACGCCGGCATCGCGACCGGCTACTACCAGACCAAAGACACCGGCAGCCAGTTCGGGTTTTTGTTTGACACAAAGACAAACGCCTACACGTTCTTAGACGACCCGCTCGCTGCGCCGTTCAATGGAACGCAGGTGACCCAGATCACCGGCATCAACAACACCGGCGAGATTGACGGGTTTTATATCGACTCAAGCGGAGCGCAGCGCGGCTTCCTCGCAAACCCTGCTGCTGTGCCGGAAGCGTCCACGACCGTTTCTCTCGGCGCCCTGCTGGCCCTCGGCGGCCTGACACTGGCCGTCCGCCGCCGAAAAGCCGCCGCTCACTAGGCAGCCTCCTTAAAAGAGGCCCGGTACATTCTGTACCGGGCCTTTGTCACAGCTTATGGCAGTGAGATCTTATGGCAATGAGATCACTTTGAAGCGCTTCCAGGGAAGGTCCGGTGCCTGCGCGTCCACTTCGCGGCGGTAAACAACCAGCGAGCGGCCCCGGCGGACGACGTACAGGTTGTCTCCTGCGCCAGCCCACCAGCCGAGGCAGGCTGTCAGCGCTTGAGCGGGAACACCGGCGTCTTTGTAGTCGGTCTTCGCGGGAATGCGAAACTCTTCCTCCGCCTGACGCAGCACCAAGACCCGCCGGCTGCCGACGCGCAGAAAAACATCAGTGTGCGGGTTGGTCTGCGCGTCATGGCGCGTTTGGAACACCCACTGAAGCGGCGGCGTTTGAGGCGCGGGCGAAGCCTGCGCCCAAACCGGCCTCACCGCCGCCAGGGCAAAAAGCGCAAAAGTCGGGACGGCATTTCGCATGAGCGTGTTTCCATTTTCGGTGCGGGCGTCTATAATAGATACTATGAAACGCACCTCCACTTTCACAGTCACCGCCGCCCTGCTGGCGGTGCTCGCGCTGCCGGGCTGTTCGCAGCAGACTCTTGACAGCGCCAAGCAGGACACGCAGCGCAACATCAATACGGCCAAGCCGCAGCTTGCCAAGCTGGAACTCGGCTCGCGGGTCACGGCGGCCCTGCAATCGGCCGATGTTCACGGGGTCCGCGTGGACGCCGACACGAACGGCGTCAGCCTGCACGGCACCGTGAGTTCGGCGGCGCAAAAGGCGCGGGCGGGCCGGATCGCGCGGGACACGCTCGGCCCCGGCAAGAGTGTCAAAAACGACATTCAGGTCAGCGGCGAGTAGCCGGTATTTCGCGCCCGGCGTCGGCATTTCCTCCTGCCCCGGCACGGAAACTGGGCCAGTTCGGGTATAATAGAACACAAGTTCGCGGCGGTCTTTGGAAGCCTTATTGGGAGTCTCTGAAGGCCGCTTTTTGCTTGGCGGGAGAAAACACGATGGGACAGATTATTGAAGCGGATGAACAAGGGCTGCTGCGGGTGCCGGTAGACATGATTGGGACCGCACAGCCTCATGGCCGCTACATTGTGGAAGTTGTCGGAAAGAAGCTAATTGTTGGGCCGGAACCGACAGAAGAGCAGCGGCGGCAAGCCTACGCAGAATGGCTCAAAGAATGGGACGAGCTATCGGAAGAGATCGGCAAGGTTTGGCCGGCAGGTCTCTCGGCAGTTGATGCTGTCGCTGAGCAGCGCCGCTGATGCTTACTGTTGATGCCAATGTTTTCATCTCTGCCGCCTCGGCTACTGAAGCCCAGCACCAAATCAGCCAAACGTTTTTCGGACGCGCTTCCATGCTATCCGTAGCCTTGTACTGCCCGACCCTTCTGCTGCCGGAAGTTGCCGCCGGTATCGCAAGACCTACCGGCCGGAGTGGCTTCGCAACCCGAACGGTGAGCGGCATACTACGCCTTCCTGATCTTATTTTAGTGGAGCTTGATGGAAACCGAGCGGAGCAGGTGACTGACGCTGCCATCACCTGCCGCCTGCGCGGTGCGGACGCTGTTTATGTGGCTGTCGCGCAGGAATATGGGACGACGCTGATTACTTGGGACGCGGAATGCTGACACGCGGCGCGGCGGCAGTCACTGTGATGACACCCGCCAACTGGCTGGCGGCAAACCCAGTTTAGGAACACAAGAAACTATGGACTTCAAAGTTATCTCGAATTACAAGCCGTCCGGCGACCAGCCGACGGCGATTGACAAGCTGGCGCAGGGCATTATCAAGGGCAATAAGTACCAAACACTCTTAGGAGCGACAGGCACGGGAAAAACATTCTCCGCCGCGAATTTAATTGAGCGGGTGCAGAAGCCGACACTGGTGATCGCGCATAACAAGACGCTAGCGGCGCAGCTTTGCTCGGAGTTCCGGGACTTCTTCGGGCAGAATGCGGTCGAGTATTTTGTCTCGTACTACGATTATTACCAGCCGGAAGCGTATATCCCGCAGACGGACACGTTTATTGAAAAAGACTCGGCGATCAACGACGAGATTGACCGCCTGCGGCACTCGGCGACCCAGGCAATTTTGGAGCGGCGTGACGTGGTCATTGTAGCGTCGGTCTCGTGCATCTACGGCCTCGGATCGCCCGCCGAATACGCCCAGATTATTCAGAAATTCGAGCGCGGCAAAGAGTACGACCGCGACGACATGCTGCGGCGGCTCGTCGCCATGCAGTTCAGCCGGAACGATCTGATACTCACCCGCTCGACGTTCCGCGTGCGCGGCGACATTCTGGAGCTTCAGCCCGCCGACGAAGAGATTATTGTCCGGGTCGAGTTCTTCGGCGACGAAGTGGAGAAGATCACGACCGTGGACCCGCTGACCGGCGAAGTGCAGTCGTCAAAAGACGAGATCACGATCTTTCCGGCGTCTCACTTTGTATCCAGTCCAGAAAAGCAGGAGCGGGCGGTGATCGGCATTGAAGAAGAAATGCACAACCGGGTTGCGCTGTTCAAGCAGCAGGGCAAGCTGCTGGAGGCCCAGCGGATCGAGCAGCGGACACGCTTTGATTTGGAAATGATCCGCGAAGTCGGCTACTGCAACGGCATTGAAAATTATTCGCGCTGGTTCGACGGCCGCGCCCCCGGCACGGCCCCGTCTACGCTGATAGACTACTTCCCGGATGATTATTTGATGGTCATTGACGAGTCGCACCAGACTTTACCTCAGCTCCGGGCCATGTACAACGGCGACAAGGCCCGCAAAGACACGCTCATCGAATACGGCTTTCGCCTGCCGTCGGCGGGCGACAACCGGCCGCTAAAGTTCGAGGAGTTTCAGGAGCGCGTCAACCAGTGCGTCTTTGTGTCGGCCACGCCCGCCGCGTATGAGCGGGAGCATTCCGAGCAGATTGTCCAGCAGATCATCCGGCCGACCGGCCTAATTGACCCCGAAATCATCATCAAGCCGATTAAGGGCCAGGTAGACGACCTGCTGCACGAAATCCAGATGCGGACCGCCAAAGGCGAGCGCGTTCTGGTGACGACGTTGACCAAGAAGATGGCGGAGGACCTGACCGAGTTCCTGCTGGATTTGAACATCAAAGTCAATTACCTGCACTCGGACGTGCATACGCTGGAGCGCACGGAGATCCTCCGGGACCTGCGCCTCGGCATCTACGACGTGATTATCGGCATCAACCTCCTGCGCGAGGGCCTCGACCTGCCGGAAGTCTCGCTTGTCGCCATTTTAGACGCCGACAAAGAAGGCTTCCTGCGCTCGGAAACGTCTTTGATCCAGACCATCGGCCGCGCCGCGCGTAATCTCGGCGGTCAGGTCATCATGTACGCCGACCGCATAACCGGCTCAATGGAGCGGGCGATGGGCGAGACCACCCGCCGCCGGGCCATCCAGGAAGCGTACAACGTCGAACACGGGATCACGCCGTACACGGTCAACAAAGCCGTCCGCGAAGTTCTAGAATCAAAGAAGATCGCCGAGCAGAAGTCCTACTATAACGTCTCGCGCACCCGCAACCCGGAAACGCTACCGCTCGACCAGATCATGTCCGCGCTGGCCGACATTGAAAAAGAAATGAAGCAAGCCGCCCGCTCGCTGGAGTTTGAGCGTGCCGCCGAGCTGCGCGATGAACTGTCCCGCCTCAAAAAGCTGCTGCCGGCGGGTGCGAAGAAGTAGGGGTTAATAGTGAAATCAGAAGAAACACCGCATGGCGCGGTCGCCCTTGCCTTTGCTGAGGCTGTTGCGAAGAGCCAATATGACTTGGCATACTCTATGCTTTCGGGGACACTTCAAGCATCAACTTCTGCAAACCAGATTGCGGAAGATTATGCTGCGATGATTGACTGGTACGAGTGTCCGCCCGAAAATCTACCTGAACTCGAAGTTATAAAGGTTTCCGATGAACAGAGTTCCAGGCTGGAAAGTAGCATAGAATGGGTCTACGTCTCCATGTCCAATGATTACTATTCTGAGGCGGTTTCTGTGGTAGTGACACAGCAGGAAGAACGTAGCGTCATTTGTGAGATTGACTGGGGACGGCCTTGATCCGAGTGGCCGTATTCTTCTTTGTACGAACGCTGGCACGCGGCTGAGTATCGCGCGGCTTTAACCCCCACGCTCCCTCAAACGTCGAGGAGTCTAGGGCATTGCGTTCCAGCATCCGGCGGCGCGTTTCCGGGTCGCGCAGGTAGGGATTAGTTTCTAGAAGCGAGGCCATGTTGTATATCCTTCACCGAGGTTATAGGAGGAGAGGAGGGATGCAAAAGAAGGCAACGCCCCGTAATCCACTTGCATGGAACCCGAAGCCGAGCCTCCACTACTATTGTGGCATAGTATGATAGAAAATAGAACGGATTGTTATAGAAGTCAGCAAGGAGAAGCAGCATTGGAGAACCTAAGATGACAGCCTACCAAGTCTACGAGCAGGCCATCAAGCCGCTTTCCACCGACGAGAAAATGGCGATTGCCCGCCTCATCCTCAATGATGTCGTTCCAGAACCTACATTTGTTGAAGAGGAGGAAAGAGGCTTTGAGTATCTGAAGCGCATTCTGCCAAACATTGAGCGCATTACTCTGACACAGCAAGATTTGGACAGTGTCATCCTGAAAGATCAACAGTGATGAGCCTTCGCTTCCTACTGGACGAGAACATGAGCCAGACAGTTGCAGCTCAGGTTCGTTATCATCGGCCAGAGTTGTTCATTGAGAGTGTTCACATCTGGCATAAAGGCGTGTTTGAAGGGCGCGCAGACGAGGCACTGCTTCAAGCGGCTTTTGCTGAATCTCTGACACTTGTTACCTATGATCAGAAAACAATTCCACCCCTGCTTGCAGACTTGTATGCCAACGGCGAAAGCCATTCCGGCATTGTCTTCGTGGATTACTACACTATTCCTAGCAACGACTTTGGGGCACTAACACGCGCCTTGATTTCTCTTTGGGAGCAGTTTGGCAGTGAGGATTGGCGGGATCGCATTCGTTTTTTGGAAGTACCTACATGACCAGCCCACTCAATAACTTAGCCCTGCTTCGGCCCGGCATTCGCACGAAGCGCATTTCGTCGTATGACCGCTTCGGCGGGAACAATGACTTTGTGCGGGTGGGCGCAGGCGAAACCAAGACGCTGGCGGAGATCGGCGGGGCAGGCATTGTCAAGCACATTTGGATGACGATTGCCTGTGAGGACCCGCTCATCCGGCGTAATGCTGTGCTGCGGATGTTCTGGGACGGCGAAACTCATCCGTCGGTGGAAACGCCGCTCGGAGACTTTTTTGGGCAGGGCTGGGGCGAGAAGTACCTCTATGCGTCGCTGCCGCTGGCCGCCGCGCCGGCGGGGGGCAATGCGCTGAACTGCTATTTCCCCATGCCGTTTGGCGACGGCGCACGGGTTGAAATCGAGAACCAATCTGAAAGCGCAATCACGAACTTCTATTACTACATAGACTACGAGCAGCACCCGTCTATCGGGCCGGAGCAAGGGCGCTTCCATGCCTGGTGGAACCGGCAAATGCCGGGGCCGGAAGCCGGGCAGGGTGACCGGGAAAATGAGTGGGAGACGCTCGGCGTCCAGCCGAAGAACCCGTCGGACGCGCATAACCATATTCTCGTTCAGGCCGAGGGGGCGGGGCAGTATGTCGGGGTCAACTACTTTGTAGACTCGCCGACGCCGCTCTGGTACGGCGAAGGCGACGATATGTTTCTGATGGACGGCGAACCCTGGCCGGGGTCGCTGCACGGCACGGGAACGGAAGACTACTTCAACTCGTCGTGGTGTCCGAAAGAAATCTACGCACATCCCTACTTCGGCTACGCACGGGTCAACGGCGAGACAGGGTTTTTGGGCCGGACCCACTGCTACCGGTTCCATCTAGAAGACCCAATTTACTTTGAGACAAGTCTGCGGGCATCCATCGAACACGGCCACGCCAACTCTCTGACTTTGGACATCGCGACTGTCGCCTACTGGTATCAGACCGAGCCGCACCGGGTCTTTCCCGCGCTCCTGCCGAAAGGGGCGCGTCAGCCGCTGCCGCCGATTGGGCCGACCGACATTCATAAATGGCGCGATAGCTGGCGGCGCGAGCAAGGCGGCGGGCCGCTGTGGGGGAACGAGCCGCTGCCGGACGGCACACGGATCAAATAGCATTGGAGAGTGCATGGACGCTTGGGAACGATGGCTGGTAATGGCGCGTGAAGCGTCAGAAACGGCGCAGCTTGCAGAAGTCGCCGGGCATTTGAGGTCGGCCGCCAGCCGGTACTACTACGCGGCGTATCAGGCAGCAACGGCCTTGCTGCTTTACCGGGGGTTAATACCACCCGCCGGGGTGGAGGCTTGGAGTCACTTTCTGACGCCGACATTGTTAGGCGAAGAAACACAAACGCTCATTAAATCACGCGGCAGGCGCACCGATTTAGCCACGCGGTTGCGCGATCTCTATGAGCTTCGGATAACGGCTGACTATCGGGCTGAAGGTGAAATAGCCCAAAATCAAATTGCCGCTGCGCGTCGCGATGCCGGCTTTATTCTTAAAGTCGTCAACGATATATTCCCGGAGGACCTGTTATGATCCTAGAGCGAGAAATCGGTGTTGCGGAGATGCTTGACTGGCTTCAAGCAGAGGCACAATCCAGACAGGTTGCTCTGTCTGTGTTCCGAGATGATGTTGAGGAACGAACGGAGAAGTATGGCCGAGCAGATGGGACTGAGCACTCGTACACATACGTCATCGTTCGCGTCCGTTTCGACAATGTTTCTGATTCAGGGAAGGAGTCGAGCCTCATGGTGCGCCTTCAGGAGACCTGGAACAACCGTGAGCCGAGGCCGGAGAAGCTGCTGCATCTGATCCCCTACTGGGTTCCGCAGGGAGTATGTTAACTTGTACAATTACGACGTTGTTATTGTCGGCGCGGGCCATGCGGGTGCGGAAGCGGCTTTAGCAGCGGCACGTCTCGGCGCGAAAACGCTGTGCCTGACGCTATCTCTGGATAAAGTCGCGCTGATGCCCTGCAACTGCTCGGTCGGCGGCCCGGCGAAAGGCCATCTCGTGCGCGAGATTGACGCGCTCGGCGGGCAGATGGGTATCAATGCCGACGCGACCATCACGCATACTCGGATGCTGAACACCGGCAAAGGCCCCGCCGTGCAGGCCATCCGCGCCCAGTGCGACAAAGACTTGTACTCCAAAACGATGCGGGCGACGCTGGAAGCCGCGCCAAACTTAGACCTGCGTGAAGGCATGGTCGAAAGCCTTGTGGTTGAAGACGGCAAGGTAATTGGCCTGCGGACGGCGGACGGTGAGACATTCCATGCCAAGTCGGTTGTGATCACGACGGGAACGTTCCTGCGCGGGGTGATGCACCGGGGCGACGAGCGCACCGCCGGTGGGCGCCTTGATGAAAAGCCTGCCGTCGCGCTCTCTGACACCCTGCGTGCGCTTGGCTTCCCGACCCTGCGGCTCAAGACCGGCACGACGCCGCGCATTGACAAAACTTCGGTTGATTTTACAAAGACGACGGCGATTGAGTCGGAGCCGGACACGCCGCCGTTTTCGTTTCTGCGGGAAACGCTCGGCATCCCTAATCTACTGCCGTCGTGGCTGACCTATACCAACGAGCGCACGAAAGCGGTCATTGAAGCTAACCTGCACAAGTCCGCGATGTACGGCGGCTCGATTGAAGGTCTTGGCCCGCGCTACTGCCCATCCATTGAGGACAAGATCGTGCGCTTCAGCAGCCGCGATACGCACCAGGTTTTCTTGGAACAGGAAGGCTGGGACACGGATTCGCTGTATGTGCAGGGGACTTCCACATCGCTCCCCGCCGACGTTCAATTAGAGTTTCTGCACACCATTCCCGGCTTAGAGAATTGCGTCATGCTGAAGGCCGGCTACGCGGTCGAGTACGACGCCGTGCCGCCGACCGAACTGACCCATGCGCTGATGGCCAAGCGCCTGCCGGGGCTGTTTCTGGCAGGCCAGATCAACGGCACGTCGGGCTACGAGGAAGCCGCCGGCCAGGGCCTGATGGCCGGAGCCAACGCTGCACTTTACGCCCACGGGCGGGAGCCGTTCGTCTTAAAGCGCTCCGATGCCTACTTAGGCGTCATGATTGACGATTTAGTCACCAAAGGCGCGGATGAGCCGTACCGCCTCTTGACCTCCCGCGCCGAGTACCGTCTGCTGCTGCGCCAGGACAACGCCGACCTGCGCCTGACGGAGCTTGGCCGCGCCGCCGGCCTCGTCCCGGACACGCGCTGGCAGCTATTTACCCAAAAGCGCGACGCCATCGCCGCCGAAACCGAGCGCCTAGAGTCAACCTATGTCAGCGGCGCGGACAACGCCCGCCTTGCCGCACATGGCTTCCTGCCCGTCTCCCAGCGCGTCCCGCTGTCCGACATCCTGAAGCGCACCGGCGTCGGCTATGCCGCCGTCGCCGCCCTCACCCCGCCGCCGATGCCCCTGCCCCGCGCCGTCGCCGAGCAAGTCGAGATCACCTGCAAGTACGAAGGCTACATCGAGCGCCAGTCCGCCCAGGTCGAAAGCGCAGGTCGCCGCGAGGAAGTCCCGATCCCCGCGAAGTTCGACTTCAAGAGCATCCGCAACCTGTCCAACGAAAGTCGCGACAACCTTTCCCGCGTCGAGCCGGTTTCACTAGGCCAAGCCGCCCGCATCCCCGGCGTCACCCCCGCCGACGTCGCCATTCTGAGCGTTCACCTAGAGCAGCACCGCCGCCGGGCTGTTTCCAGCATTGGCAGTCAGGTATAATACAATGCACTCAGCAAGACAGTCTACCCTCGGAGCTTTGAGTCGGCAAGGCTGGATTATTGAAGAGAACGACACAACAGCATTCAAGCTGCCGGGACACTTGAAAAGCCGTTATCCTGTGTTACCAACTGAGTTGACTACGTTTCTGAGTGGTTTGGTGGTGTGCAGCAACGCTGAACAAACCGCGTGGTTCTTGTGTCAGTCTGATTTCGAGGGTCAAGCCGCCTCAGCATGGCGCTGGAATGAGTTTGAGTTGATGCTATTAGAATGGGCTGAGGCAGAGCAGGAGAGAATCGAGATAACTCGATTTTGGGATACGCATCTCCCTATTCTGTTGTCCGTGAGTACGGGCTATGCGTTTTTCGCTCTCTGCACAGGATTAGAGAAAAGTGGTCAAGTGGTTCATGGCCTGTTGGAGTACGGGGTTAATGAAACATCTATAGTAGCCGACTCGTTTAACGAGTTTTGTTTGCTTGTGCTTGCCGGCGCATTTCCGGCAGAAACCGGCATCGCAAAAGCGGAGTAAGAACATGACTGTTACCGTCGCTCCACAGCAGAATAGATTGCCAGTGCCACAGCCGCAAGCGGATGAGCCGAACGGCCTGCGGCGCTGGACCGCAGATGAATACCATCGGATGGCGGACCTTGACCTCTTCGACGGGGCGCGTGTGGAGCTGCTCGGCGGCGACATTTGGCAGGTTCATGCTTCCGATTACTACCGGTGGACGCCTGAGCAGTACCACCGGCTGATCGAAGCCGGTTTCTTTGACGATGGGCGTGTTGAGATGCTAGGAGGGCTATTCTGGGATATGACTGGACAAATGACGCCACACGCGACCGGGGTTCGGCTGGCGACCCTGACATTGGAAGAGGCATTCGCGGAAGGCTATGAAGTTCGGCCTCAGCTTCCTATTCTTCTGCCTGATGGGACAGAGCCGGAGCCTGATGTTGCCGTTGCACCGGGAACGCCGCTGGATTATGCAGAGCGTCACCCCCGCGCGGAAGAGCTGCTGCTGGCGTTGGAGGTCTCGGACAGCTCACTGACCAAAGACCGGAGCCTCAAGCTAGTTTCCTACGCCCAGGCATGGATCGCGGAATACTGGATTGTCAATCTGGTAAACCGTCAGCTCGAAGTTTACCGCAATCCGATCCCCTCTGGGATTTACACCGACTTTCACACTTACCAGCCGGGCCAGGTAGTCATCCCGCTTGCACTGCCGACAAAAGCAATCGCCGTTGCGGATTTACTGCCGCCTATGAAACAATCATGACAAACACTGAGATAGAAGCTGTGAACATAGATACGCCGAAGAAGAAAGTGATTGTGCTGGGGAGTGGCCCGATTCGCATTGGGCAGGGGATTGAGTTTGATTACGCGAGTGTTCATGCGGTCCGCGCATTGCGGGAGGCGGGGTACGAGGCGATCATCATTAACAACAACCCGGAAACAGTGTCTACGGACTTTGATACGTCCGATCGGCTGTACTTTGAGCCGCTGACGGCGGAAGATGTGCTAAATGTCATTGAACGGGAGTCGCCGATTGAAGGAGTTATCTGCCAGTTCGGGGGGCAGACGGCGATCAATCTGGCCCGGCCCTTGTCGGAAGCGGGCGTGCCGATTTTGGGGTCGTCGTTTGACTCGATAGATTTGGCAGAAGATCGAGACCGGTTTGAGACGCTGCTGCGGGAACTGGGCATTCCCAAGCCCGCCGGGCGGGCGATTTTGTCAACGGAAGCGGCGCTGGAAGTGGCGGCGGAAGTCGGCTACCCGGTGCTGGTCCGGCCTTCCTATGTGCTGGGCGGGCGGGCGATGGAGATTGTCTACTCGGACGATGACTTAGTGGAATACATGCGCTACGCGGAAGACATTGCCGACGGAGCGCCAATTCTCGTGGACCGCTACCTTGCCGGCAAGGAAGCGGAATTAGATGTCATTGCGGATGGGGTTGGCGGCTGCCTGCTGCCCGGCATCATGGAGCATATCGAGCGGGCGGGCGTCCATTCCGGCGACTCGATGGCGGTCTATCCGCCGCAGACAATCCAGCAGTCCACGATTGACCAGATGGTCTCGTATGCGATCCAGCTTGCGAACGCGCTCCACGTTGTTGGGCTGATGAACATACAGTTTGTCATTGAAGACGACCAGGCGTATGTGATTGAAGTCAACCCTCGCGCGTCCCGCACCGTGCCGTACCTCAGCAAGATTACCGGCATTCCAATGGTCCGCGCCGCGACCTGGGCGTCGCTCGGAAAATCGCTTGCGGAGCAGGGCTACGCAAACGGCCTGCACCCGGATCAGCCGAACATCGCGGTCAAAGCGCCGGTGTTCTCGTTCTCGAAGCTCACTGATGTGGACATCAACTTAGGCCCGGAGATGAAGTCTACGGGCGAGATACTCGGCATTGACACGGACTTCTCGCGGGCCTTGTACAAAGCCATGGTCGCGTCGGGCATTGACGTTCCTGCCGGCGGCAAAGGCGCGGCGCTTCTGGTCACGCTGGCTGACCCGGACAAAGAAGAAGCCCTGCCGATCATTCGGGACTTCGCCGCGCTCGGCTTCAGCCTGCACGCAACTTCGGGGACTGCTAAGTTTTTAGAAGCGCACGGGCTGGCGGTCAGCACAGCGAAGAAGATCAGCGAGGGAATGCCCAATCTCTTAGACTTGATTCGGGGCGGGCGTGTTTCGCTGCTGATCAACACGGTGTCGAAAGATAAGCAGATTGAAAAAGAAGCCGCCCTCATTCGCCGGGCGTCGGTGGAGCATTCCATCCCGTGCCTCACGTCGCTGGACACGGCCCGCGCCCTGCACACGGCTTTGGCGACTCGTCAGGTCGGCGAAGCGTTCGAGGTGATGACGGTGGATCGGTACACGGGATAGGACGCCCCCCAGCCCCCAATAATGGGGGAGCATGAGAAGACAAGAGCAAATCCCTCTTGAGTCTGGCTCCCCCATTATTGGGGGCTGGGGGGCGTCCTACGCCTTCCCATTCACCCGCGACACAAACGCCAGCACTTCGGCGACGGCACGGAACAGCTCCGGCGGGACACGCTCCCCGGCATTGAGTGTCGCCAGTGCTTCGGTAAGCGCGGGGTCTTCCCGCAGTGGAACGTCGTTCTCACGGGCGATTTGCAGTATCTCGTCGGCAACCGACTTCTTCTGGGGCATTGCTTGCATTAAACATGCCAGTCTACGCAGGTGCGCGGGGATGCGAACACCGAACCGCCGGGATACAGCGGCGGCCAGTCGGTCTGGACGCGGCAGGTCATGTCGCAGGATTCCCATCCAGCGGCGCTGAGGGCGGACGCTAAACTGCCCGCGTGTTTCGTCAGAAGGCGGACTGTGGACGGCTTTTCGGCACCGAGACGGCAGGACAAGACGCCCGGCAGCAGGCCCGTCAAATCTGCCTGCACCCGGCCCAATTTTGGTGGGTTGAGACGCACTGTGACCCGCAAGACTTCGCCATTTTCCGACGCCCCCGCGTCTTTTTCGTGATGCCACTGCATTTCGGCAGTGCCGGGCAGGCCGTCAAACGCCAGCGGCAGGGCGAAATACAGCGGCACGGCGGGGTATTCGGCATGAGCCGCGAGCGACGCCTGGTTGAGAAGCTGCTGGCCTTCAAACAGCGACGCGAGCTGGTCCGCCCCCAGGCGCATTCCCCGGTCACTGGACCCGGCGGCGATGCGGAGCAGCGAAGTCCGCAGATCGGCAATCGGGAGGGAACTCTCTTTTGACGCCAGCAGCCGATGCTCCGTGCTGCGCCCGACTTGCAGCAGCATCTCGCGCAGGCCCCGCGCCAGCGCTTCCGGCGGCATTCCCGCATCAAGCGCGAGGCCCAGCCAGGCGGAGACCCGCTCCGGCAGGGCCGCCTTCCCGCTCATGGGTGCAAGTAGCACGGCAGACAGTGCCCTCAAGGCGTCGGGCGTCGTCGGCAGCGACAGCGAACGGGCCAAAACATACGACGCCGGGGACACGCCCGGCGCGAACGCCAGGGCGGCATTGGCCTCGGCAAGCGATGTGAGGGTCAGCGGCAGGCCCGCCTGCGTCAAGGCGAGGGCCAGCGCGACATCCGTGCCCGCCGCCGCTGCGCCGAGTTCTAAAAGCGCCGCCCGCACCATTTCCGGCGTCAGTGTCCCCCCGGACGTTTGCGGCAGTTGGTCCGTCACGGGCATCTGCACGGCCTGCGCCAGTCGTCCGAGCAGGTTCAGTGCGGACATCGCTGGCTGGGCGAGCGACGCGGGAAAAAACGGCGACGCGGATGAGGGTAAAACTTGCACTGCTTCCGATTGTCGGCAGAAACCGCCGGGAACACAAGCACTCAGGTACATTAATGCTCAAGGAGGATGCCCCATGCTCGCCGCGCTGTTCGACCCGTTCCTCACCCTGCTGTACCCGCCGCGCTGCCTCGTCTGCCGAATGCTCGGAGATTCCGGCTTGTGTGCCGGGTGCGCCGCACAGATCATCCCCGTCGCCGCCCCGTTCTGCGCCGTTTGCGGCCATACGCTCACGGACAGCCGCTGCATGAACTGCGCGGCCCAGACGCCCGCCTTTCGCTGCTCTCGTTCTTTGGGAGCCTATGACGGAGTTTTGCGCCACGCGATCCACCAGTTCAAGTACCGGGACCGGCCTCAGCTTGCGCTGCCGCTCGGACGCCTTCTTGCCGTCTATGCTCGCGCTCAGGCATCCGGCTTAAACCACCTGCACTTCGACGCTCTGCTTCCGGTTCCGATGCATCCCGTCCGGCAGCGCGTGCGCGGCTACAACCAGTCCGAGCGGCTGGCGCGTGTGCTGGGCGCAGAACTCAGCCTGCCGCTGCTGACCGGCGTGCTTGTCCGCGCCCGCCCCACCCGCCCGCAGGTGGGTTTGTCGGGAGAAACCCGGCGTACCAATCTGCGCGGTGCGTTTACCGTCAAGCAGCCCGACTTAGTGCGGGGCCGAACGCTTCTGCTGATAGACGATGTGGTGACTTCGGGAAGCAGCCTGCACGAGTGCGCGTCAGCGCTGAAGTCGGCAGGGGCAAGTGCCGTGTACGCGCTGACATTAGCGGCGGGATAGGAACCCCTCCCGCTCGTTCCTCGCTCCCTCCCCTGTTAGGGAAGGGCTGGAGATTTCCGCCTGACGGCGTGAGCATTCCCGTTTTTCGCCCGGCTCTGCATTGCCCCGCTTTATGTTGCCCCGCTTTATGTTGCCCTTCCCTAGCAGGGGAGGGAGGGAGCGAAGAATGAGCGGGAGGGATTCTACAGCCTGTCCAATACCTCCTGCACCGATAAGTACGCGCCGCAGATGACTTCGTCGGACGCGCCGTAGTACAGGGTGATGAGGTCGCCGTCCTGCGTATGGCCGTTGGTGAAGACGACGTTGCCGAAGAAGCCGGTCAGCTCATACGGAGCTGACGGCTCCATGATCGGCTCGGCGGAGCGGGCCAGCACTTTGCTGGGGTCGTCTTTATCCAGTAAAAGCGCCCCCAAGCAGTAGCGGGACTGTTCGTTTGCGCCGTGGTAGATCACCAGCCAGCCGCGCTCGGTCTCAATCGGCTCCGCGCCCGCCCCGACCCGCGCCGAGTCCCACATCCCCGGACGCGACCAGGCAAGGCACTGGTTCTGCCCCCAGTGAAGCAGATCGGGAGACCGGGCCAGCCAGATATAATTGCCGCCGATGTAGATGTTGGAAGGCCGGTGCAGGCATAGATACTGCCCGCCGACCTGCTGCGGGAACAGGGCGCAGTCTTTGTTCGACGGTGGGATGATCATGCCGTGCGGCGTGAACGTCACCCAATCTTCGGTGCTGCTCATGCCGACCCCCACCCCGTTCGGCGAGACCGCCGTATAGGTGAGATAGTAGCGTCCGTCTAGGAGGCAGACCCGGCTGTCTTCAATGCCGAACGACTCCAGCTCCCCGCGCCCAATGAGTGTCGGCTTCTCTTCCGGCGTAAAGTGGACCCCGTCGTCGCTCCACGCCAGCCGCAGATGGGAAAGCGTGGTTAGATACGCCTGGCCTTTGTACTGGAAGACGCGCGGGTCCTGATACACTAAATCCGGGTCGGTCTTGGAATAAGTCACAATCGCGATCCCGCCCGGCGCGAGCGGGTCCAGCACCGGGGTAGACACCATGCCGTCCGGCTGCTCCGGCCTCTCCGCCGTCCGCAGCAGCAGCCCCGTCCGGCCTTGATACCGGAACGCGCCGGGGTTCAGCAGGCACTCGATGGTCAGTCCCTCCCGGCTCGGCTTTACGTCCGAAGGCCGCAAAATCGGGTTTGTCTCAAATCGCCGCGCAATATCCGCCATATTCTTCCCTCTTCTCACAGTGTTCCCTGCCTATTCCCGATGCCCCGCCGTTTTTCCTGTCTATGCGAGTAAACTAAGATTGGAGGAAAATGGCGATGTGCAGCTTGTTTCGTTTGCATCGGAGTCGTGGTTGGGAGCTTTTCCATGAGGACAAATTTGAGGAAGCGATTGCCGAGTGGCGTGTTGCCGCTGACCTTGACCCAGAAGATGGTTATATCCTCAGCAGCATTGGTTTGGCTCTATCCAAAATGGGTCAGCAGGAAGCGGCTATCGCCGAGTGGCGTCAAGCGGTACGGCTAGAACCAAACTATGACAAGCCCCATGTCAGGCTTGCTTATGCCCTTTCAGCAAAAGGCTACTCTCCCGAAGCGTTAGCAGCAGTCCGAGCAGCAATCCGCCTAAAATCCGATGATGTAAATCTTTACAACTTTCTTAGCTATCACCTTATGGTTCAGGCGCAAGAGACTAACGACAAAGCGGACTGGGGGAAAGCAGTCGAACCACTCCAGCAGAGCATCGCTCTTAATCCGACTGATGCTTACGCCGGTCGGCATCTGGCAAAAATACAGTGGTTCTTAGGACAGAAGCGGGAAGCGATTGCAACACTAAAGGCTACCATCGCCGATGTCCCTGACAGCATTGAGGCACACCTCCAGCTTTGGGAGTATCAGGCGTATGCGAGGCATTTTCGGGATATGATCCGTACAGGGAACGCGATGAACAAGCTGCCTGATCCAGACGAAAAGATCGCCCATTATTTTGTTGATTTGCAGCACCGCTTACAATCTATTTCAAAAGTAGCGGGTCTGGTTTCCGAGGTCTGGTGCCGACAATCAAGGCATGATCCCACCGCCTGAACAAGCCCCAGACGCCGAAACAGCCGAAGCCGAAAAAGCCCTGCCG